>OFHA01002737.1_pt1 | contig 9930 bp, 8 predicted proteins | sample 1521891 | NCBI WGS metagenome assembly OFHA01 (sample SAMEA3504089, study PRJEB24116) | mouse gut metagenome | biome: mouse gut; feature: mouse-associated habitat; material: faeces | place: Denmark | collected 2011 | reverse complement strand
GATTAATGAAAAGTAATAATAAAGTTTCAATTTGCTATATATATTAATATATATAATATACTACTAAGGGTCATTTTCCGGGGGGGGGATTTTGGGCTGCGCCGTGGTTAGCCATCGTGGTTAGCTGCTCAAAAATTGCCTTTGTAATGTATTGAAATATCAGAAATTACAAACTCTTCATCGTGGTTAGCTGTCGTGGTTAGCTACCGTGGTTACTCGCTTATTTTTGAGCTTAATTCGCAATCACCGAGAGAAAGGCTGCTGACATTTTGATACTTCATTTTTGAGTGCGTTTTAGAATGAAGCTGTGCCGTTATCATCAATGCTTTCTCCTGACATATTTTCTTCCAGTGGTTGTAATGACATCGGAGATATGGGGATTCCATCAACTCCGTGTATGTTCAACTTAATATTACCACTACTATGGTTACATTCAAAGACCCCGACCTCATGTCGGCGTGTGCGGAGATGATCATTGACAGGCTCTATGAGCTGGTTCTCTGCGACACGAGGATTATGGTCTGTGACTGGCTCGCCTACGCGACACTCGCAACCTACCGTATCGTCAATGAACTTACGGGAGAAACCGAACTCCCTTCTATGGATGAGTGCTTTGACGGCACCGCAGTTATTCCTGAGCTTTCGGACAACCCGAAATGGAGCATACTCAAATACTGGCACGACTATCATTGGCAACGGGCAAACACCCCAGCCGGAGAAAAAGAGTATGAGAGCTACTTCTCCATCGTTGCAATCCAGTTGGGTGATGTGATGCTGTCGATGTGACGGCACAATAGCATCCAAAGTCCGGGCACCGGGATTCTCCTGAATGTTCGGGCGGCTCCTGGTGCCTTCTCTATCACAGAGAATGCATTGATTCTTCCAACTTACGCATATCTTCATCATACTTCTGTCTTTCTCTTTCCAGTCTGTCATGGAGAGTATTCACAATAGCTTCATCCTTCTGAGCATCATAGACCCAGTAATCTATGCCGCCTTTCCAGTTGCGGCTGGCTTCGATATGGAATGAGTGGTCATCGTTGCCATCTTCTTCGGCCCAGATACCATATTTCTTTATATCCTTGTTGTTGGCAAGAAACTCACGGGCTACCTTACGGACATAAGCAATCATCTGCTTTTCAGTCATCTTTCCATAATCGGCATCTTTGGAAAACAGCTGGCTGACGCTGTATCTGCTCGTATCCTGCAGCGCCTTTTTATCCACTTTCAGCTGTCCGCTGCTCTGGATTTTAATACCGATCTCTTCCAGCTCCAGAGCATATTCCTTTGTCATTTTTTTCATTTTGGAAAGATGACGGCTGACCTCGCTGTCATCCAGCCCTTTTGCCGAATCGATATAATTGTTATACGTACTGACAAACGCCTGTACCTTATTCATCAGCTCCCCGCCTTCGCCTGTATCATAATCATACTCGCCCAGATCTCTGACTGCACGCTGAACCGCCCTGAGATCCGCCGGTAGCAGATTGCGGGACTTTTGTCCGTATCTTCCGTGTTCCGTCGCACCAAATACATTTCCCTTATAATATTGCTTCATATAATTCGAAACCGTCAGACTCATATCCATTTCCTCCTGTCTGCTATTTATAATAACCGTAGAGATAGCCTTTAGTATATATTTCGTCCATTTCTTATATTTTCATAAGAGAATTCTGACATTCGACAGGTAATTTTTCCCCTGACGCCGCGTCCGCCGGATTCTGATCCTGTATAGAAAAGAACCGTATCACTTTTTGATTAGAATTTCATGAAGGCGGATCTGCATTTATAATACTTTGGATAAAAACTCCTGCGTTCTCGCATGCTTCGGATGATCAAATACCTGTTCAGGCGTTCCCTGCTCCAGGATCTGACCCTGATCCACAAAAAATATGCGGGTTGCCACTTCTCTTGCAAATCCCATCTCATGCGTCACAACCGCCATCGTCATACCGTCGTCCGCCAGTCCCTTCATTACTTCCAGCACTTCTCCTACCATTTCCGGATCCAGAGCGGAAGTCGGTTCGTCGAACAGCATCATCTTTGGCTTAAGCGCAAGCGAACGCACAATTGCAATACGCTGCTTTTGTCCGCCAGACAGCTGTCCCGGATATGCGTCTGCTTTTTCCGACAGATTGACAATTTTAAGCAGACGAAGCGCTTCGTCGCGTGCCTGCTCTGCTCCCATCAGTTTTAGCTGTATCGGCGCCAGCGTAATATTATCCATAATGGACAGATGCGGAAACAGATTAAAGTGCTGAAACACCATACCCATCTGCTGACGAATCTTATTAATATCCACGCCTTTCCCCATAATATCTGTCCCGTCAAATATAATCTGTCCGCTCGTCGGCTGCTCCAGCAGATTCAGGCAGCGCAGAAAGGTGGATTTTCCGGAACCGGAAGGCCCGATAATTGCAATCTTTTCCCCGGCCTCTATATTTTCTGTAATATCATTCAGTACCAGATGCGTTCCAAATTTTTTTGTAAGGTGTTTAACGGCGATCACTTTCCCTCAGTCTCCTTTCTACAATTCCCATAATCCAGGTAAAGAACATTACGACTGCCAGATAAACGGCAGCTGCAGCCAGCAGAGGTACCAGCTGATCATAAGTAACGCCTCCGACAATTTCCGCTCCTCTTGTCAGATCGTTCAGTCCGATGGTTCCACTGATGGACGTTTCCTTTAACAGCGTAATAATCTCGTTAATTAATGCCGGCAGCGCATTTTTAAACGCCTGAGGCAGAATAATCCTGCGCATGGTCACCGTATAGCTAAGACCGAGAGAACGTCCGGCTTCCATCTGTCCCTGGTCGATCGACATAATTCCGGAGCGGAAGATCTCGGCCAGATATGCGCCCGAATTAATGCCGAACGCGATGATTGCCGCCATTACCTTGCTGTCCAGATTTTGCAAAAAGAAAAAATAAAATAACAGCAGCTGTACGAGCGTAGGCGTCCCGCGAATAACTGTCAGATACAGCCTTGCAATTGTATTCAGCAGCCAGAACACAATTCTGGCCGGCATATTCAGCTCTTCCTGTTTGATCTGATCGTGGGACGAACGGATAATCGACACGACGATGCCGATCACCAGTCCGAGCAAAAGCGCTCCTGCCGTAACCTGCAGCGTAATAAGCAGACCGTCGGTAAAGTAGCGCCAGCGGTCGTCCGTAATAAAAAATCTGTCAATGATTTCTTTTAAATATTCCATCCGGCTCTTTACTCCTCTTTTCTAATATGTATATGCCTGAATAAAACCAGAAAAAGAGGGCGGTAAATATGCCCTCTGTTTCCAATCGATTATTCTGATACAATATATTTATCAATAATTGACTGAATCGTTCCATCTTCTTTCAGACTGACAAGCGCGTCGTTTACTGCTTTTACAAGCGCATCATTGCCTTTTGCAATCGCTGCGGCATAATCTTCCACTGCGTATTCTGTTTCCAGCAGTTTCAGTCCATCCGTACTCTTTACAAAAGAAAGCGCCGGCTGATTATCGATAATTACCGCGTCTACTTTCCCCTGTTTTAATGCCATAACCGCATCTGCGCCTTTGTTATAAGCCTCTACATTTTCCTCTCCGAAATCTTCTTTTGCATAAATATCGCCTGTCGTTGTCAGCTGTACGCCGATCTTTTTGCCAGTCAGATCCTCGATGCTCTGAATATCCGAATCTTCCGGAACAATGACTGCCTGAATGCCAGTTGCATAAGAATCAGAAAAATTCACTGCTTCTTTCCGCTCGTCTGTCACAGTCATACCAGCCAGACCAATATCTGCCTTGCCCTGTGTTACCGCAATAATAATGGAATTAAATTCCATATCTTCGATTTTTAATTCCAGACCCAGCTTGTCCGCGATCGCTTCGGCGATCTCTACATCGATACCGACGATCTCACTGCCTTCATAATACTCATACGGCGGAAACGTAGCGTTGGTAGCCATTGTCAGTACGCCTTCTTTTACAGTCTGTAATTGAGTGGCAGCTGCATCTGTCCCGTCGTCTGCTTTTGTATCTGCTGCAGACGCGCTGTCATCCGCTTTTGTATCCCCGGATGCGCCGTCTTTCTGCTCTGCGTCATCTGCCTTTGTAATCTGCGCATTTACATCCGTACCGGTCGACGCATTGCCATCATCTGCCGCGCTGCCGCATCCCATCAGCATTGCCGCAGTTAATGTACATGTTACTAATGCTGCTATTAATTTTTTCATTTTATCCTCCTTTTGCGGTCTGTCCGCACCAATATCGTTGCCATTATACCTAAAAACTGAAAAAAATGCAATCATAAATATGCAAAAACGAGCGACTTTGTAATCGAAATATACATAAATCATGAAAAAATCCCCGGCAAAATCGCCGCGGGATTTTTCGATTTATTTTAAATATTTCTGAAACGTACGCATACACTCCCGAATATCAAGCGGTTTCGTCAGGTGATCGTTCATGCCGCTTTCAAAGCACCGCTGCGCGTCGTCTGCAAAAGCGTCCGCTGTCATCGCTATAATCGGAAGATCTCTGTCCGGCCGGTCCAGCGCGCGGATCGTCCTTGTGGCATCATAACCGTTCATCACAGGCATACGCACATCCATCAGCACCGCGTCATAAAATCCGACTTCTGACTGTACAAACTTATCCACACAGTCCTGCCCGTTTACTGCCCATTCCAGCTGCAAGCCGACTGCCGAAAAGATCTCGTTTGCAATCTCCCAGTTAATATCGATGTCCTCCGCCAGAAGAATATGCTTTCCGGTAAAATCAGGTTCCTCATCCTGATCTGCCTCCCCCATCTTTTCGCCGTCCACATATTGTTTTAAACGGGCGAACAACGTGGATCGGAACAATGGCTTGGATATAAATCCTTCTATATCGGCATTCATAATTTCCCCTTCCAGCTCGCTCCAGTCGTATGCTGAAATCAGAAAAATCGGTACGTCTCTGCCCACTCTTTTATGTATCTCCCGAATGGTCTGCATGCCGTCCATCTTCGGCATCTTCCAGTCTATAAGCACAAAATGGTAATCTTCTTTTCTGTTATGCCGTTCTTCGATCAGTTCTACCGCCTGCATACCGTCCAGCGTCCAGTCCGCACGTACGCCAAGCGATTCCAGATTTGCAACCGCGCTCAGACAAAGCATCTCGTTATCATCTACGACGAGCACGTTCCAATCCGGCAGCTGCATATTCTCTTCAGACTGATCTGCTTTCAGGAAATCCACAATGACATGAAAACAGCTTCCCTCGCCCTGTTTACTGCGTACTTCAATCTCTCCTCCCATTAACGTGACAATGCTCTTCATAATCGATGTGCCAAGTCCCGTTCCAACAATTTTCTGCACTTTTTCATTTTCCTCTTCTCGTGCAAACGTATCAAAAATCTTCTTCTGGAACTCTTCGGACATACCGATGCCCGTATCTTCCACCATAAAATGCGTACATACGTAATTCTCGCCTTTTTCAGACGCTTCCTGCCACAGATGCACATCGATCCTGCCCTGCTCCGGCGTAAACTTTACGGCGTTTGACAAAAGGTTCAGCAGCACCTGATTCAGCCGTACGGCATCACAGCAGACATTTTCCGCCTGAATATCCCGAATAAAAATATCAAAATACTGATTGTGTTCTTTTATCTGAGGCTGCATAATATTCACAATATCGTCCATCGCCTCCCGAAGCGACATCTGGCCCATATTTAACGTCATCTTTCCGCTTTCGATCTTGGACATATCCAGCACGTCGTTAATCAGTCCCAGCAGATGCTTGCTGGACAAACGCACCTTGTTCAGACACTCCTCCACACGCATGTCATTGTGTATATTGCGCAGCGCGATTTCCGTCATACCGATAATCGCGTTCATCGGAGTACGGATATCATGACTCATGCTCGATAAAAATTCGCTCTTTGCCATATTGGCCCGTACCGCTGCACGCTCCTTCTTATCCAGTTCTTTCATCTGCTGCCTGGACAGCCGGTAATACATAATAAAAATGATAAGCATTGTAAACAAAATGATCATTGCCGAACTGATCATAATCATAATCCGTACCGAATCCAGATTACTCAGCCGGTCGTTTAACACTCCGCTCGGCATCACCGCAACCAGATACCAGTCTACATTTTCCGAAATCGGCGTACAGCACAAAAACCGATGCTCTCCTCCTATCGATACAACGGTGTAGTACCTCCTGTCCGCATGCATGGCCTCCTTCATTTCATCAATATAATCATCGGCCGTCTTACCGTCCATTTCCTCAAATATCGCTCTCACACGGTTAAAATAGTTATCCCGATACGCGTCGTTACTTCGTATTACAAAGGAACCGTCCCTGGCTATGACATGTGAATAGACCCTTGCATTTTTTTCATCCAGGAAAAGCGCTTCCTTTAAATAATCCATTGGCACACCGCCGATCAAAGCCATACTGGCGTTTCCGTCTTTTAACGAATATTCTGCAGCCTTTGCCAGCATCAGATATTTATTGCCGTCTTTATCTTCCGCAACGCCAATCCCGCTCCCGTTTTTACGAATGCTTTTAGCCAGATTATCATAGTCGGAAATATACAGACGCTCTCCAACGATCCGCTCCTCTTCGCCATCAGATGAATACAGTCCCATATAGGAAAATTCTCTCACCTGCGTGCTGAATTTCAGCTCTTTGATCAGCTGATCATAAGTAACGTTTTGCGGAGCTGTACGTTTGATCACTCCGTTCACCTGTTCCAGGCGCAAATCTGTAATGGAAGAAAATTTCTGCTGTATCTGAAAGCTGACTTCTTCCATATAAATCCCGCTAATATCTTCCACAGAATCTTCCGTCTGTTTCTGCATATACAAAATTGCTCCGGTAAACACTCCAAAACAAACAATTAAAACGCTGATGACGCTGACTGTGAAAAATCTTTTTATTCTTTTATCCAATAATTTACCCATAATCTTTACTACCCCGCTCTTATATTACACTTTTTTCCAAAAATCTGCTTTTTAAACAACCACGCGGTTTCTGCCGCGCTGCTTTCCAAGATACAGTTTTTCGTCCGCGCTTCGTATCACCTTTTCATAATTACTATCTGCCAGTCCGCATGCAATCCCGGACGTAATCGTAATCTGAATCGGGCATCCTGCAGCCTGAATCACCAGAGACTCCACTTCCCGCCGCAGTTCTTCCATCTTGGTATACACCAGTTCCTGTGTATGATCCGGAAAATACAGAATGAATTCTTCTCCTCCCCAGCGAACAGCCAGATTATCTTTTCCAGCCGTATCCTGCAGACAGGACGCTACTTTCATTAATACCTTATCCCCCGCCTCGTGACCATATGTATCATTTACTTTTTTAAAAAAATCAATATCGACCATTGCGATCACAAAATCGGTACGCTTTCCGTATGGGATTTCCTCGATATATCGTTCCAGAAACCGACGATTGTACAGCCTCGTCAGCGCGTCATGATTATTGCTGTATTCCAGCGATTTCCACACTTTCTCCGTCTCTTTGGAATAAAAAAATGTCGCTGCCAGTACAATGGTTCCCGTAATGCCGATATTGACCAGATAAAACGATGTCTGATACGGTGTCATTACCTGCTGAATACCCGGAAAACGAATATCCAGAATACATACGAAACCCTCCAGCGCAAGCGTTGTAACAATACCAATGATCTGGTAAACAAATCGCTTATTCCCATACGAAGGCGCCAGATAAAATACAGCTGCCGACATTCCGACAATATACAGAAAAAAACCATAATCCGGACCAAGCGCAATTTCGCTTAAAACAGAAAAGAGCATAATTTCAAAATAAGTCAATACCATACTATGCTCTGACGTATCTTTTTTTATAAATAACAGATTAAAATAAAATGCGCTGCTGAACATGTTCAGCGCCGACAGTTGCCAGACGTCGATAAAATGGAAAATAAGCGTATAAATCCCATGAATGGTAAGACAGACTGCTAAAAAAAGCATATTGCGGTTTTTGGTAAACCAGTCGACAGCCTTTTGCATTTTTAGAATTATTTTCATACCTGATTCATTCATTTGTTTTTCCAATCTGTACTATGAATGTATTTCTATTTAATCTGTGTCCTGACCGTATTATAATCTATTTTTCTATGAGATGCAATAATGTATTCTCGATTCTGCATGGAGAACACTGCGGATTATTACTGTTCACAGGTAAACCTGCAAACAGTAACGAAATCCAGCCATTAGAAGTTTGCCTTCGGCAAAGGCCGGATTTCCTCCCGGCAGCCGCTCATTGTAGCGATGCGGGGCGATATTCAAAAGAAAAACAGCCGTATCCTGCAAAACTTCTGATCAGAAGTATGCGATACGGCTGTTTATCATTCTGTTTCACGTTATTCACTGATTTCAACATTGTTTTGTTTTTATTCATGCCTGTACTTTCATTGACAAGCCACTGTTTCAGGTTATCTCTTTTTATGTTCGCTGCCATATAACGGAACGTAAAAAATCGGGACTCTGCGGCTGCCAAATTTAAAAATCAAAACTTTATAATCGTCTGACTCATAGTATGGCTTACATTTTTGCTGCGCAAGAGTCTGATACTTTTTATTTAATTTCATAATTCATAATAACCTGCCGAAAAGTACCGCGCATCAAATCAGCCGGAATATTCATTCCTGTCTCCGCGACCTCAGACCGCATGTACTTTCACCCGGAACCCCTCTCCTGTCAATCTTTTTCTTTTGCATAGTTGAGACAACAGCGCCACTCGCTTGTTTTCCTTTCAATAACGGAGACGGAACTGATTTTTATTTTCATGGGCCTTGTATTTTTATGCCGGATGTTTCATCAGCAGCTGATTAAACAAGCTCATCGATGATTCTCTTGAGTTCTTTTCGATCTTCTTCGCTCAGCATATCTTCTTTGCCGAACAATCCGCATACAAAAGCGCACATACTGCCTTCATTCCAAAACTCAACGTAATCTCTTAATACGTCGTCTTTGTACTCTTCTTTGTCAACTAACGGCTGATAATAAAAACATCTTCCCTTCCGGTACATTTTGAGGTAGTCTTTTTTCACAAGTCTCGCAAGGAATGTTGATACGGTCTGTGTCTTCCAGTTTTTTCCGTGCTGGGTATTTACCATTTCCGTGATTTCCTGCATGGATAATTCATGCGGACTGTCCCATACACATTTCATTACAACTTTTTCACATTCTGTAATTTCCTTTGCTCTCATAGTCCATCCTTTCTCAACTTAAAGCATAATGTAGTTTACTACACCTGCGGGTTGCTATCAATATTTATTCGCGGCTATAATTTTAAAACGCATATGAGCGTAAATAAAGTTTAAAAATATAACCGATTACGTGTCTCTTAGTATAGCTGAAAAAAAAACAGAAAACAAGAGATTTTTATCGATATTTCGAATGTTTTTTTATTTCTTCAAATTCTTTTGTCGGAACTTACAAATGTACAGCACTACCGACGTTTCTGTAATGTTCCGCTCCGACACCCGCACATCCTAGCAAAATCAACCGTTTCCGGTAGTTTGGAAATTTCTTCTCCAATAAAACAATTACGTCCGGTGACATTCTTTTGTTTGACTGCGAAAGTATCTTTTGTGCAATACATACAAAAAAGCATTCTGAATCGCGGTGATTTTTTTCATCGCTGCCAGCGCCCTATTCCTGTTCCAAGAAGCTCCAACAGCGTAAACCAGGAGCATTGCTTTAAATCCAATATCCAACGTCCAAACATACCGCCCAAAATGCATAAAATAAGTGTCCCGACAAAAAAATAAAATTTTTTCAAAATACCCCTTGACATATTCGTCACAATCCGTTATAGTATCTAATGTGCTCGGGAGAAACAAAAGCAGTACAACAAAAGCAGTACAATATGCGATAGTGGCGTAGTTGGTAACGCGCGACCTTGCCAAGGTCGAGACCGCGGG
>OFHA01002735.1_pt1 | contig 9933 bp, 7 predicted proteins | sample 1521891 | NCBI WGS metagenome assembly OFHA01 (sample SAMEA3504089, study PRJEB24116) | mouse gut metagenome | biome: mouse gut; feature: mouse-associated habitat; material: faeces | place: Denmark | collected 2011 | reverse complement strand
TGATTAGCAAAATTATAGCATACATATTTCGGAATTGCAAGAGCATTGATTTGGATATTTTCTATTTGAAAGAAAATTAAAAAAACAGTATCTTCTAAATTGCTTATCTACAGCAAAATCTTATGTCGATAATTATTTTTCAAAAACACAACAACTTTTAGAAGAAAGTAGCATTTTATTAAGAAAAATGGCAGCAGTAGCAGTATCTAAAAATTTATTACAACAACAATATGATATTGACACCATCATATACAATATGAATAAAGACACAGAATTAATGCCCGCATTAACAAATGCTATTGGAACAGTAGGATATTTGAATATGAAGATTTTATTAGAGCGAGCAATTACAGAAGTATTCATTTAAGGAGGCAGTTGTATGAATAAAAAAGAATTTGACCAAATAGTTGATTTCACACACTTTTTAGAAAAATATACACAGCAAGCAATGAATAGTAACAGAAATAAAACATTTTCTTTTTCGGAAGAAGATAAAAAAATATGGAATTTATATTTTGAAATGTTGATAAAACCAGGTATTCTACCAGATGGTATGGCATTTGGAGAACCTAATAATGATACAAATGTTGGCATTGGAAAAGACGGAGAATGTTACAGAGATGAATTTTTACAACTTTTGATGCAGTGTTATAAATATTTGTATACTGCTCTTTCCAGCGGAGAAGTATTTTTAAAATATAAAAATTGGTTTACATCAGATGAAAAAGAGATAGTATAATTTTTAAAATCAGGAGGGAATCTATGGGAAATGTAAAAAATTATGCAGATAAAAAAGATTTTGAAAATTATTATAACTGTATCAGCTCTTTAAAAACAAGAATTGGAGATTTAGCTTTAAAAAATACTCAAAATGATATGGATGAATTAAAAATGTTTTTTATAAATCCTCAAACAAATACAACAAGAATTGGTATTTTTATTACATTAAACAGTATTCAGAACATTTCAGATTATAGAATATTTATTAGTATGTGTAGTGAACTAATAAATGTTAATATTGAATTTGACTACCCTTCAGCCGATGCTATGGGAGAAGGACCATATACTTTTTTTTATTTTATATACCAAAATCCTAAAAAAGTAAAAGATGTATTAAATTGTGCATATCATATTTACAATCATTTTGAAAAAAATACTCATAAAGTATTAGAATATTTATTCCGTTTAGGAGAATCGTTTATTATATGCCATAGTAAACATGATGAAGATTTAACAATATATATGGATTTTTTTATAAGACGTGCAGAAAATTTTTTATCAGGATTTCATACTATACAACGTCTACTTGTAGATATGCATCATCACTCATTTATAACTATACTGACATCTATTGAAAAAGAAAATATGATACCTACAAATGGTGATATGCATTGCGGAGGAAAAGTTCCTTATTTTATTACAGACTCAACAAAGCAATTGATATATAAACCTCGTGATATGAGATTAGATACTATAATAATGGAATTACTAGCTTTTTCCAATGACTTTTTAAAACAAGAAATCAAACTTCCCATTCTAGCTACATACTTACTTCCTGATAATACAGGATTTATGGATATTGCAATACATGCAGAAGAAATGGATGAACAACAAGCAAAATCATATTTTTTAAAATTTGGTGCATTACTATGTTTTGCAAAATTATTTGGTATAGACGACCTTCATTATGAAAATATTATGGCAACAGAACAGGGACCTGTTATAATAGATTTGGAATGTGCTTTAAATACAAATTCTATTAGAGAAAGAGAGATTACAGACAAAGCTCTTGGATTTTTAAAACAGGCATTTATATCACAAAAAAGAGAAAATGCTACATTTTTAGTAAATAACAATATTTTTCCTTTAACTTATTGGAAAGAATATATTTATGAAGGATTTACCAAAGCAGCACAATGCTTTAAAAATAATGCACAAGCATTTATAGATAAGTATAGTGATTTCATGCATCAGCCATATTATTATAGAATTGTTCCTATTGCAACAGGAGATTTTTATATGCATATGTATAGTATGATTAATGAGACTTCTTTTATAACACAACAAAGAATAAATGATATTTGTCAGTCAATTATAGAATATTTGAATAAAACTATTTTTAATAAAATAATACAAAATTATTTGGATTTGGATTTACTTTTTCAAAATATATATGATTCTATACGTTCAGGTGATATTCCTCTTTTTCAGTTAGCTGTTACTATTGATACAGAAGAAAATATTTATTATATGGGATATATAAATAATCAGCCTTTTTTTAAAAATCCTATTATTGTAAATACATTATCTGCTTTTAAAGAAGAACTTGAATGTAAAATTAATTGGTTGAATAGCGATGAAGCAATGCGTTCCCTAATCAATTTTGTTACTTATTAAAAAAATTGCTTCAAAATATAATAAAAGTAGACTAGCAAAATAAAAGGAAAATCATAATGGATTATAATGAACTAGTAAATTCTTCCTTTTAATAATACACTACTTCAAATCTATATCTCTGGTTTACATTTGGGTACTTACTGAAATCCACTTCAGAAGCAAACATATTATGCTTTTCTATCTTGATAGAGAGCTTGATAGACTACAAATTTTCGCCTGTTTCTGTATGTTCAGCGATAGCTAAAACCTTATAATATTTACCTTTAAAATGTTTATAAATTTTATTTGTGTAAAGGTAACTGTTCAAATACAACAATATACTCCAGGTGAAGGCTGGTCAGATTATGGTGACGCCCAGTCTGGAACAAGTTCAAGAGCAGCTTATCCATTTGAAGGCACTGTAAAAGTAGACAGAGGCGAAGAATATAGAGCAAAATTCTATTATGATGCGATTGTAAATGATAAAGTAGTAGAATCAAAAATATTTGCAACAAGCAGTGTATTAGCTCCTTAATTTAATTAAAAAAAAATAATATAAAAAAACAGCATATAAAAATTTTATATGCTGTTTTTTTGTTGTTAAAATAATAATTAAATAATTAGAAATCTCCTAAAATCTTGTATGATAAAGCAATCAATATGAAAGGAGATTTTTATTATGAAAAATTTAAAATTGATTGTTGCAAACTACTTAGAGTATTGTGAGGTACAAAAAAGATTAAATGAAAAAACACTAAAAGCCTATCGAATTGATTTAAAGCAATTTTTAGAGCAGATGGCAAACACAGAAATTACTGTAGAATTGTTGGAGAGGTACATTGGAGAATTACATGAAAAGTTTAAGCCTAAGACAGTAAAAAGGAAAATTGCTTCGTTAAAGGCTTTTTTTCATTATCTGGAGTACAAAGAAATGATTGATAAAAATCCTTTTAATAAAATTCAAATACATTTTAGAGAACCTGTGATATTGCCAAAGACGATTCCATTATGTGTTGTTGAGAAGTTTTTAGAAGCGATTTATGAAGATATGGATAAGGCAAAAACTACTTATCAGAAAAGAAATGCATTGCGAGATGTTGCTGTTGTAGAGCTTTTATTTGCTACTGGCATAAGAATATCAGAATTGTGTATGTTAAAAAGTAATGATGTGGATTTACAATATGGAATTGTTTTGATATGTGGAAAAGGTAGTAAAGAAAGACGTTTACAAATTGGAAATCAAGAAGTAATTGCTATTTTAAAGAAATATAAAAATGACTTTTATAATGAGATAGAAAAATGTGGTTATTTTTTTGTGAATCAAAGTAGTAGAATGCTGTCTGACCAGGCAGTTAGAAGAATGTTAAATAAATATACTTCATTTGCTGCAATAGAGTTACATATCACACCACATATGTTTCGCCATACTTTTGCAACGGCATTGTTAGAAGCAGATGTTGATATTCGATATATTCAGGAAATGCTTGGGCATAGTTCTATTACGATTACAGAAATTTATACTCATGTGGCTACAGCAAAGCAAAGAGATATCCTTGCAACAAAGCATCCGAGAAAGAATTTTAAAATATGATAAAAAAGGGGGAGTGTACAAAAAGAGTCGCTTTAAAAATAATTTTTATTTCTGTTTGTTATCAGTAAAATGAAGTTTTCCAGTAAGTTTTTGCCCCGCTTTTTTTAAAAAGCGGGTGAGAGTTTGAGAGCAACGCTCTCAATGTTTTAAATGCGCGTTTAGCCACTCCCTAAAAAAGGCTGTACTATTTTATTATAAATTTACCTCATATCATAAAAAAATATTGTACGACTATGGCGGTATCTATAAGCATAATACATAAATAGGAAAACAGCTACAATAAAAGAGAATAATAAAAATACAAAAGTAATAAATTTTAGACACTAGATAGTTTATTGTGCTATAATAAATGATAGAAAGCATATTAATATTTTTTTAGCATAGAAAACAGAAAACGGAAGTGCCAAAAAAACAGTATAGATATGCTTAACAACAAGCAAACGGACAGTATATAAATGATATGTACAAAAGAAGGTGGGGAGGAATATTATAAACAAAATGACAAAAAAGCATAATAAAAAAGGGGGAATTTTAAAATGAAAAGAAAACAAGCGATGGCATTTTTACTATCTGCCATTATGACAAGCGGTACTACCATGTCCGTTTTTGCAAATGATATCAGCGGACACTGGGCAGAAGAGGTTATTACAAAATGGCAGGAAAATGGAAAATTAAACGGCTATATTGACGGCAGTTTTCAACCTGACAAAATCATCACCAGAGCCGAATTTTTACGTTTGCTTAACAACACTACACAGACTTCTTTTACTTCATATGCAGATACAACATTTTCAGATGTTAACAAAAATGATTGGTTTTATGCTGATGTGACACAGGCAGTAGACAAAAAAGTAACAACAGGTTTTTCTGATGGTACATTCCGTCCTAATGAACCGATTACCAGGGCAGAAGCTTCTATGATGATGTATAAAGCGGAACAACTGGAACAAAACGAAACTGCTACAAACCGCTTTACAGACAACGTTCCTGTGTGGGCAAAGGGTGCGATAGGTGCAGTTGTTGACGCAGGTTATCTTTCTGGTTATCAAGATGGTACATTTGGCGCAGACAAAGGCATGACAAGAGCAGAAGCAATTTCTGCTCTGGAGAGAATGACACAACAGCAAAACAAAACGAATGAGTTAGCAACAAAAACAGAAGAACTACCTGATGTGATTACAAAAAATATTGTCATCTATAATCAACAAGATGCCGACAAATTACAAGGGAAACGTGTAACAGGCAAAACACTGCTTTATTTCAGTGAAGATTTAACTTTGTCCAATGTGGATTTTGAAGGAGAAGTCATTGCGATTCCCATAGAAACAGAATATTTTACAGAAACAGAAGACGTTTCTATTGAAGAAGATGTAGCAGTAGGAGCTACCTATGAAACAATTAAAAGAACTCAGAAACCCAAAACTAATATAGTGATGCCTAACACAACAATAAAATATCTTCATACAAAAGTTCAAAAGTCAGGCACTGTTTCTATTAATCTTACAGGAACATCAAAAGTAGAGATTATAGATGTTGAAGTTCCTAAGATAAAAAATGTAAATCAATCTATACCAAAAACAATCATTACTGGCGATAAAGCTGAATCTGAAACACCTGAAACATCTGTAACAACTAATATTGGACATATAAATGTTATAACTCCAAAACCAGTTGCTATAAAGCTATCAACTAATGTTACTCTTCCTGAAGAAGCTCTTGAAAAGATAGAAAATGTTATAAAGAAAGAAGATACAAACACCACAAATGAAAACACTACAGAAGAAAACACAAACACCACAAATGAAAATACTATGGAAGAAAACACAACAATTGGATTGGAACAAAGTGACATTAATGATGTGTTAGCATCAAGTGATATCAGTCAAGAAACGCCTGAAGCGATACAAGCTATTCTTAATGAGCTGAATTCATCAGGCGACAGCAATAATATCAACAACTCTGATAACATAACATCAATAGTAATAGATGATACTGTTTTTGAATCTGTTTCTTCATCTCCAGTACCAGTTGTAAGTAGCGGAATGGCAAATGTTAAATTTGAAGGGAATAACGCAGTTGTTGAATTTGTCACTGGTGGTAATGGTGAAGGAAGCGGACCTATTCAGTGGAACCCAAATACAGGTACTTTTTCATTTGCTTTTACAAAAGATGAAAATGAATTAAAAATAGGTGCCGACAAACAGAATACACAAACAGAAGAACCAGTGGAACAAAGTCAGAAAATAGAATTAGAATTAGAAAATATCAACGTAGATAATATCTCTATGGCACCAGAACCAAAAGAAAAAGACAACAATGAATTTACGTTAACTATGAAAAATGCGGGAGTGAACACTTTAGATATAAAAAATAATGTATTTACACGACTGTCAGCAGAAGCACAATCTAAAATAAGGGATATGATGGTGAATGGTGTACAAAGTACAAAAATAACCGTTGACGAGGATAGTGAAATAGATACTGTGAAAACAAATAATATAGGAGAGTTATCTATTGAAGGAAAAGGCACTGTAAGAGTGATTAATCCAGATGATTTGAGTAAAGTAGATGTTTCTCATCTTTTGTCAAACCCAAATATTACACCACCAGGGGGCAAAAGAAGCGGAGGCAGTAGTGGAGGTAAAGGCAGTTCTTCATCTGGCTCATCTAAACCATCAGACCCAGATACAGACCCATCAAATCCATCTGACCCTTCAAACCCAGATAAACCACCAGTTACTGACCCAGAAAAACCGACAGATATCAAAACAGCAACTTTATCAGGTTTGAAAAATTTGACAACAAAAACAGCAAAAACAGCAAGAGTTACAACAAGTGATACAGATTATACTGTTGGTGCGGTGACATGGAAAAAAGACGGCAGTGATGTGAATTGGACAACAGCACAGACAGGAGAGTATACAGCACATTTGACACTTACTGCAAAAGAAGAAAAGCAATTTTCAAAAACAGCTACTGTTACATTAAATGGAATGGATTTGTCAGGTATCAGCGTTTCAGAAGATAGAAAAACATTGACCGCTGTTGCAACAGTGCAAGTTACAAAACCAAAACCAGTAGTTGTAAAACCAGAAATTACAACAGTAAATTTGTCAGGTTTAGCAGATTTGACAACAAAAACAGCACAATCAGCAAAAGTGACAACAAGTGATACAGGTTATAGTGTTGAGGCAGTGACATGGAAAAAAGGTGGCACAGATGTAACAGATTGGGAAACAGCAACAGCAGGAGAATATACAGCAAGCATAACATTGACAGTAGATTCTAAACATCATTTTGATAATCCAACTGTAAAATTAGATGGAAGTACTGTATCGAATGTCACGATTTCAGATGATAATAAAACATTAACATTTACAGTGCCTATGCAACTTGCAGAAACACTTCCGGCAAAACTTTCTAATTTGAGTGTTACGATACCAAGTAGCAATCAAGGAAGTTCACAAAATAGTGTGGTGGTAGACGAAACCGGAACATCTATAGATGTATCGGTAGATGTAGAAAATGCAGTAGAGGGTAGCAAAGTGAAGTTTATCATCTCACCAGTCGGCTCAACGAAGGATGACATGAATTTCACAGGTGGAAGTACCGAAGGTACTGATATTGTTGCAACAGTTGATATTAATGGTAATTCTGCAAATGCTACTTTGAATATTACAAAAGCCCAAAAGACAAACTTTACAATAAAAGCGCAATATGTAGATGAAAAAGGTACTCCATTAAGTGACACAGAAAAAGCCATTGATGTTACAGTTATCAATAATCCTATTGATTATATTATAGTAGATAGTGTATCAGCAACTCCAGTAGTAGATGAAGTACCAGATATTGGTGCAATTTCTGTAGAAGTGGAAGCAAACAAAGGCTATACAGTAACAAGTGTAGAATGGGGAAAAATAGAAAACAATGCTTATGAAATACTTGCTGATAGTACATTTGTTGCAGGTACTACCTATGCTGTCAAAGCAACACTTGAAGTAGATAGTCGTTTATCAGGAGTAAGTTTTGCTGGTGCTGGTGATATTTCTGTACAAGGAGCTGGAGCTGGAGGTTATAACCGCAACTTTACTAATATAAATGGAGGAACTTTAGAAATTGTATTTAGTGTTGGAGAAGCTCAAGGAGCGTGACTATAAAAGCTAGCTTTTATAGTTGATGTACTTCGTACATCAACCCCCCCGCTTCATTACCGATGAGTGGGGGGGTATTTATATCAAACTTTACATTTTTCAAATATCAAACAATGTTTTTTGTATACATGATATTTTTGCAATAAAATAAAAGCATTAAAATTACAATATTTCTTTTAATTTTTCTAAAAATTTCTCTGATGCTTTTGAAAGAATCTGATACTTTTTCCAAACAATGTTCATACCGACTTCTAATTTTGGCTGAAATGGCTTAAAACAGAGAGTTGTATCTGTAACATTGATTATTTTATCAAGACAAAGGGCATAGCCTAAGCCTTCATCTACCATAAGTGAGGCATTATATACAAGATTATAATGAGCAATAATATTTAATTGGGAAATGTCTTTTTTCAGCCATTGCGTAAGGTCATTTCCCTTTATTGCTTGACGAGAAACAATAAGAGGTTTTTCCCACAAATCTTGGGGTGTAATACATTCTTTTTGGGCAAGTGAGGAATCCTTTTTCATCAAAACACCCCACATATCTTTAATAGGAAGTTTCATATAGTTATATTTTGAAATATCAACATTCCCTACTAAAACAGCAAAATCAATCAATCCCCTATCCAATTTTTCTATAATATCAACAGAATCACCACTCACAATATGATAATGAATATCTGGATATTGTTCATTTAACATTTTTGCTGATTTTGCAATAAAACGAACGCCATCTGTTTCACCTGTTCCTATAAAAATATCACCACATATCAAATTAGAAAGTGTGATTTCATTTTCTGTTTTTTGCACTAAATCAAGTATTTCTTCTGCGCGTTTTCTTAATATCATACCCTCTTCTGTCAGTGTAATTTTTCTGCTTCCCCTTATAAAAAGCTGTTTACCGAGTTCTTCTTCCATATCCTTAATTTGTCTGGAAAGTGTAGGCTGAGAAAGATGTAAACTTTCTGCCGCAGCTAAAATGCTCTGCTCTCTTGCAATGGCAATAAAATATTTTAAAACTCTAATTTCCATAATATCACTCCTTTTTATCAGTGTAGCACATTTTTTATATAACTGTAAAGCATAAATATCTATTTAATATAAGTATTTGTTATTATATATTTGTTATGCTAAAATAATCCAAAAGAAAGGGGCAAGCAAATGAAAAGAAAAATAAGTATTTTATTATCATTATTTTTTACAATGTCTGCAATAATAGCCTGTTCTGGAAATCAACAAAATATAGAAAAATATGCTATGAATACAACAAATACAATGAAAACAAATTCTGAAATAAAATTACTTGAAAATGGTTTATACACAACACAATTTGAAGGAGAATACTATTTTGATAAGTATATGGAACAAGGAGGAGCTTGTTCAGATAGAGAAGTGATACAATTTTTAAAAGATAATGTGTTGTCAAATGCTGATATAGAATTTCAATCGAATATATTTGGTTGTAGCACCATTTCGACATTAGGTGGCACAAAGGAAAATAAATTATTTGGTAGAAATTTTGACTGGAATCACTGTAATGCTCTTATTGTACAATCAAAACCGCCTAATGGCTATGCTTCTATTTCCACAGTCAATATGGATTTTATACAGACAAGTGCAGGATTTTCATTAGATTTGCTACCTGATAACATGAAAACCATTGCTGCATTGTATGCCCCTTTAGATGGCATGAATGAAAAAGGATTATGTGTTGCAGTCAATATGATTAGCGATAATGCAACCATTGAGCAAAACAGCAATAAGCCAGACATTACAACAACAACTGCAATCAGATTATTACTTGATAAAGCTGCA
>OFHA01002733.1_pt1 | contig 9944 bp, 2 predicted proteins | sample 1521891 | NCBI WGS metagenome assembly OFHA01 (sample SAMEA3504089, study PRJEB24116) | mouse gut metagenome | biome: mouse gut; feature: mouse-associated habitat; material: faeces | place: Denmark | collected 2011 | reverse complement strand
GGGCCTCGAACTGGCAGCCGTACCGGACCAGGCCGCCCTCCCGTCCCCCCGCCCGGCGCACCTGGCACTGGAAGGTGAAGGGAGCCATGGCCGGGGTGAGCTCCAGCCCGGTGATCACCAGGCGGTCCCCCAGGGCGAAGCTCTCGCCGCTGAGGAGCAGCAGTCCTCCCGCGCTCACGTCCAGCACCCGGCAGGGGTAGCCCTCCTTGGCCACAATCCCCCGGGAGGAGCGGCGGTGGCATTTGCCCAGTGCCCGGGTGGTCATCCGCTGGCGGAAGAAGGCCCGCTGTTCCTTGAAGAACTTGCTCTCCATCCGGTCCACCTTCCAGATCTGGTCGGTGCTGCCGCAGATCTTGCCCAGCAGCAGGGTGCTCTCCCCGTTGTGAAAGTACCGCAGCTTCAGCTCCTGGTTATACACCATCCGGGGCAGGTCGTCCCCCTTGGCATCCCGGAGGATCACCGCTCCGTTCTGATAGCTCTCCACCCGGGTCACCCGGATCAGGCGGTTTTCCAGGTTCAGCACCTCCACCGCCATCCCGGGCCGCAGGCCCAGATCCATGGACGGCCCCTTCTGGAGCGTCTGCGCCATACCCAAGACCTCCTTTTACAGCATTGTCATCCCGCGCTGCCGGGCATTGTCATCAGGCGGTGCATCAGGCTGGCCGTCTCCGCCCGGCTCAGGGTGGCCCGGGGCCGCAGGGTTCCGTCCCCGTTCCCCTGCACCACGCCCAGCAGGATCAACGCCCCCACCGCCGTCCGGGCGGAGGGCTCGATGTCCTTGCTGTCCCGGAAAGCGTCCAGGTCCGCCGTCAGGCCGTTGTTCAGCGGGTGCCCGTCCGCCTTCAGGGCCTTGTAGATCATCAGCATGGCCTCCTGCCGGGTGAGGACCCACTTCGGATCAAACCGCCCGTTCCAGCCGCTGGCAATCCCCTTTTGAGTGGCGATGCTGATGGCCTGGGCGTAGTAGCTGCCGGCGGGCACGTCGGAATAGGTCACCGTGCCGTCGGCCTTGAAGCCAAAGGCACGCACCAGCATCAGCACAAAGTCCCCCTTGGTGATGGGCCCGGTGGGGTTGAAGCGTCCCCCGCCCACGCCGTTCACCGTGCCGTTCCGGCTGAGGAACTCCACCGCGTCCACCGCCCAGCCGTGGCGGCCCATGTCGTTATAGAGCTGGGTGGTGGACCGCTGGGACACGTTCAGCACGATCTTGCCGCTCACCTGCTCCTTGCCGTCGGTGCTGTAGCCGATGTAGGTGATCTCCGCCCGGCCGGAAAAGCCGCCCCGGGGGATAAAGCTCACCTGGTCAATGTTGGGCGCGCCCATGCAGTAATAGCGGTCGCCCCGCTTCACCTCGCTGCCCGTCTTGAAGCCCTGGTAGCCGTAGTACACCACGCCCTCCTCGGGATCGGGCAGGCCCGTGATCTGGATGTAGGACAGGCCCTGGTTCATCACCGGGGCGCACACCCGGCCGATCTCATAGGCCGACAGCCAAAACTGCCCGGAGGTGTACCCCGACAGGGTGATGTCCGCCGGGGACGCCGCCCCCACCTGGAGCACCAGCGTGCCCTGGAAGGACTTGCGGTTCCCCGCCTTGTCCTCGGCGGAGTAGGCGGTGAAGGGGATGCTGGCACTGCCCGCCGTGGTCCCGGCGTGGAAGGAGATCCGGTCCAGCCGCTGCTGCCAGTGCTCCTTGGGCTCCCGGTAGTAGGGTGTATCCGGGGCCGCCGGGTAGTTGTAGTCCTCCCCCCGGTAATCGTAGTACAGCGTGCCGAAGGACAGCTCCTCGGGGAAGCGGAACTCGATATACTCCAGGCTGGTGCCCATCTGGAGCAGGGCCGCCTCGTTGAAGTCGTTGAACTGGAAGCTCACCGTCTCCTCCTTGGCGATGGAGTAGCGGACGGTGGTGCGGTCCTCCTCCCCCAGGGTGATATAGAGGGTTCCGGTGTAGGAGGTGCCCCCCTCGCCGTACCCGGTGTACGGGATGGCCACCTGGTCCGCGCCGTTGGAGGCGGGCACAAAGGTGACGCTGCCCAGCCCCGGACTGCCGCTGTAGTAGTAGCGGCTGGAGCTGTCCACCCGGCTGCCGGAGCCGCCCTGGTAGTTGTAGTACAGCGCGCCCTTGTCATAGGCGGGCAGCTGGAAGCGGACATAGGCCAGGGTGTCCCCGATGGTGGACTGGCAGGCGGCGTTGAACAGCTCGGGCCGCAGCCGCACCGGCTCGCCCCACTGTCCGGTCTGGCGGACGGTGGCGGTCTCCCCCATCGCGCCGGAGGGGGTGACGTTGATGATCACCTCGCCGGTGAAGGCGTTCCCCGACGTGTCCACGCAGCGGTAGCTGATCCGGGTCTCGCCCACGAAGGCGTCGGTGGGCACAAAGCACACGTCGTCGATGGTGTAGCGTCCGGTGCGGGCGTACTGGGTGCTGGTGGACACCCGCCCCGCGTACTGCCCCGCCGAGGTATAGCCGTAGTACAGCCCGCCCTGGCTGGACTGGGGCAGGTTAAAGGTGACGTAGCTCAGGTCCCGCCCGGTGCGCACCCGGCAGTAGGCGTTGAAGTCGCTGCCCAGGAAGTAGGCGGGCTTGCCGGAGGTGGTCTTGTACCGGATGCCCTGGGAGCCCGCCACGTCCACCTTCACGGTGATGGAGAAGGACGAGCCGTTCTCCGCCCAGCCCACCAGGGTGATCTCCGCCACGCCGTTGTAGCCCTGCTTGGGCACAAAGTACAGCTTATCCAGCGTCTGCTGGATAGAGGCGGTGCGCTGGTAGGCAAAGCGGTCGGTGGAGCCCACCCCCGCGCCGGTGTTGGACTCGGAATCGTAATTGTAGTACAGGGTGCCCTGCTCGGTGGGCACCTTCACGTTGGTGATGTAGTGCAGGGGGGAGCCGGGCTCCAGCACGTTTTCGTTGGCGTCCAGCACCTGGGTCTTTTTGATGCTGATCTCGTTGATCTTCTGGTACAGGGTGTCGAAGGTCAGCGGCTCGCTGGTGGTGGCGGAGATGCCGCTGATCACAGCCTCCTCGTCCTCCTTCACCACCACCCGGCAGGTGGCGGTGTAGCCGTTCTTGTTGGCGGTGATCACCGCGCTGCCCAGCTTCCACGCCTGAAGCTCCCCGTTGATCACCGTGACGGTGCTGGGGTCGGAGCTGCTCCAGGCCACGTCGTAGGCCGCGCCGCTGGAGGCGAAGCCGAACATCTTCTCCACCGCCAGCACCACGGTCTCGCCCACCTGCATGGAGGTTTCCGACGCGTTCAGCACAATGCCGGACACGATCACGTCCTTGTGGGCCTCGTAATTGCCATAGCGGGCGGTGACCGTCACCTCGCCGGGGCCTACGCTGGTGAGCTTCACCGTTTTGCCGCCGGTGTAGGGGCCGGACGGGGCGTCCGGATCGTCCGGACTGCCCGACTGCTTGGGCAGTGCCAGCACCTCGGAGGCGTCCTGGCTCAGATCCTTGCTGCGGATCTCCCACTGGATGTTCTCCCCCGGGTCGGCCCCGGCGGGGATGACGTTCACCGTCAGATCCCAGGGGTTGGGGTCGTCCCGGCCCTTCACCAGGGCGGTGTCGCCGCCGCTGAAGCTGAGGCCGGATACGGCCTTCTCCTCCCAGCTCAGCGTTATCGTATCCTCATAGGTCTTCATGGTTCCGTCTGTCTCCTCAACGGTCATGGTCACCTTGACCGTAAAGCTCCCCGCCGTATTCCCGGTCAGGGTGCAGCTGCTTCCGTTCCCGACGGGCTTCACCGTAAGCCCATTCGCCGTCCACTGATAGGCCACATTCGCCCCGGCGGGCACGTTGGCCGCTACAGTGGTGAGTGTGACGGACTCCCCAAGGCCGAAGGTGGTTTTCTTCGGGGGGGTGATGGTCACGGCGGGGTCGGCGGTGGGGGGATCGGTGGCGGGAGGAGTAGTGGGGCCGGGATCCGGGGTGGTGGGATCCTTCACCTCCACAGGAAGCGTGCCGCTTACCTCCTGAGAATCGCCCGCATCATCAGTCCAGGTCGCCTTAACGGTAACCGCATAGGTACCCTTCGTGCTTCCCGCAGTCACTGTGGTCGTGGCTGAATTAGCACTTCCGAAGGTTATGCCGCTGTCTGTTGGTGCGCTCCAGGCATAGGTGGTCACCGCAGGACTCCCGCCGTCCTTCAAGGTAGCCGTCACATTTGCTGACGTTCCTCCCGGTGCCAGCGTCAGTGTCGCTGGGTTGATCTCTATGCTGGGATCCGCCGCCCACGCGGGCGGGGCCAGGGACAGCGTCAGGGCCAGCGACAGCACCAACGCCCCCAGGCGGCGCAAACTGTTTCGTTTCATAATCGGTACTCCTTTGCGCGGTTTGTGTTGTGGGGAGCGGGCGGCAGAGCCGCCCGCTCCGGGGGTGGTTATTCCCAGGTGGTGCGGAAACCGGGCACCAGCATATTATCAAGCATTCCTCCCCAATCCTTGTTGGTCAGTGTGCTGTCAAAGGACATTTTTAGTGTTTTTTTGCTGGTCTCACTTTGGTTATTGCTGTTGCCAATACTTTGCATTTGGATTGCTTCACCATACTCAAGTCCTGTGAACGTAAGGGTAAAGCTGTCCGTGGGACCATCCTTTTCGTCCCCCGCTGCAATCGAAAATTTGCTTTTCCCAGTTCCGGTGATCACGTCCAAAATACTGATCTGGGTGGTCTCATCGTCTACATCTGTTTTATTCACAACCTGTAAACGAACGCGGTTCCCATTCACCGTCGTGGCATAATAGACCAGCTTATTGAAGCTGATTGTTACCTTGCCGGTAAACTTATAGCCTGGAGCAGCCTTATCATATCTCCAATCAGGCTTTACAGTTCCAGCCGAATCCTTTACCACGCTAATAGAACACTCGGTCAAGGGCATACTGCCATTGAACTCCGGCGGCTCCGGGTCTGGCCGATACAGACCGCGGGCGGCGGCAAAGCCATAGGAGTCTCCCACGTCTGCGCCATAGAGATTTCGCGCACAGGCCAGCACCACATATTCTGAGGTCTGAGATGTCATCAGTTCCGCGAAATCCTCCGTCTTGGTATCATCCTCCGTACTGTAACGTTTGATGGGAATATAGCCGACCTGATCATTTGTGGGTGATGTGATGTAGTCCATCACGCGATCTTTTAAGTTAATATTCGGTTCTGCACCATACACATCAAAATAGGTTTTGCGGCTTCCATCGGGGGTGCGTGTGATCATCGCCTCCAAAACGGTCATAACCTCCTTGGGCTTCGTCCCCGTTCCAGGCTTATATTCTGCGCCGCCCTCTTTCCACTCGTATTCTTTAAGGAACATAGTGGGCAGACTGTTCCACTCCACCAGCGCGTAATACAGGATCGAGCTGGGATCACTGGGGGTCATGGTTTCTCCTGTGGTGCCGGAGGGCCGCATATCCACAGTGGGGGCCTTTACTTTCTCCGTTTTCACCCGGTAGATCTCCACAATATGGTTGGGATCGCCGCCGCCCTGCCGCACAATGTAGATATAATAGTATGTGTCAGGTATCAGCCCAGTGATGGTTTCAGGTTCTATTGATCCGCTAAACTCAACAACGCCCGACTTTACATTCTGGTTTTTGCCATAAGTCTCCTTGCCATTGATGATGTCCCGATAGAAGGGAGCGTAGTATTCCGCAGGGCCGCCATTGTTTCCAGTCATGAAATGGATTTTATCTTTTTCGGCTTCACGATCACTGCCATTGATCGGAATATAGGTCTTGTTTGGATAAGTGGTTGGTGGCACAATAGGCGGTGTAACAGTGTTGTCACTGGTGCCGTCATTCTTGGTGTTTATCGGCGTTTTGGCATCTACTCCGGTGACAATGGTGCCAACCGGGGCCGCCACGTAGTACACCTTACCCGGCCGTACCAATCCCACCTCCATGGCAATCGAACCGGAGCCAGGGTTAAAGGCGGGCATACCGCTGGAGAAGTCCGGCACCCGGGTGTCGTTGAACTGCTTGGGGTATTCCAGAATCCGCCGGGTGCCCGTCTGGAGGTACTCAATGCCGATCTCGGTGGCCCGGTTTTCCTTGTTCACGAAGTTATCATAATTCTGGGACACATTCCGGGACAGGTTTGTGATGTCGCCCGAGGTGCCCGCCACCAGGCTGAACCGCAGGGTGACCAGCTCGCTCCAGTCCTGGGGCTCCTCCGTCTCACTGGTTTCCTTAATATTGCCCACCCGGGTAATGTGGATGCCGTAGCGGTAGATGTGGTCCTCCTCCAGCGTGCTGTTGACGGGATTGAGGAGCTTGCTGGCGTTGTTCGTCAGCTCCCGCCGGGTGCCCAGGCCGATGCCCGCGGGCTCAATGGGGATCTCCGCATCCTGGTTCAACAGCTGCCATGCCTCATTGTCTTTCTGCCAGTAGATCCTCACGTCCACGCCGATATTGCTCCAAATCACCATGTCCCAATACTCGGTGTCCGGCATTTTGCTGGTGGACTCCGGCTTCACTTCCAGGCACATATCCAGGCGGATGCCGCCATAGGTCGTGTCCGTATCGGGAATCTTGGTCAGGCTGGTATTCTGGGCCAGCTCCACCTGCCCGTAGATGGTGGTGAAGTTGTCCAGCTTGTAATTGCCGTTCGGGTCATCGGCCAAGCCGTTGGGCTGGAAGGCGTTGTCATACACGCCCAGCAGCTGGAAGTAATAGGTGGCTCCGCTGTCCAGCTGGAGCGCGCTGTCGTCCGGGGGCTCGTTGTTGGGCAGGGTGATGATCATCTTGCCGTTTTCCAAGGTCACCTGGGCGTTGTGGAAGTCGATAACCCAATTAGTATCCGTTTGGCCGTCCCCCTTGGGCTCCAGCAGCTGGGGCTGGCCGCTCCGGGGCACGTAGTACATTTTAATGTGGGCGGCCAGTTCGGCAGCCAGATTATCCCTGGCCGCTTTCCGGGTGGTATCATCGGTGGCGTCCAGCACGTCCTGGTAGAAGTCCAGGAAGGTTTTGCCGCCCTCCTTCGCGCCGCCCTTGACGGTCTCGCTGAACACCAGCTTGATGGAGCTGCTGGCCCGGGGCCTGCCCTCCACCGCCTCCGTGAACTGCTGCTCCACCTCGGGCGGGGTGGTGTCCAGGGTCTTGATGGTGATGGACTGCACCCGGTCGGAGTAGTTCCCGGCGGCGTCCTTGCCCACGTAGTACATGGTGTAGCTGTTGGTCCCGGTCTTGGCGGTGTCCAGCTTGCTGATCTGGAAGGCGATGTTGGCGTAGGCGGTGGCCACCGGGGTATTGCCGCTGGAGGTAACGCTGTCCCCGGCACCCTCCACCTTGATCTTGGTGCGCAGGTCGGACATAATCTCGGCGGTCTCCTCGGGGGTGTCGCCCGGCACGATGAAGGTGGTGTCGCCCTCGGGCACCACGGCCCAGAACAGGGTGGCGGGGGCCTCGTTCATGGAGAACTGGACGTTGGCGAAGTCCGCGCCGTAGGGGGGCACCTGGGTGGGGGCGGTGACCACGGGGGGCGTCTCGTCCGGGGTGGTGAAGGTGATCTTGAAGGGGGCGTCCATGCTCTGCGCGCCGTTGTGGTCGGTGAGCCACAGGAACAGGTCATAGGTGGTCTTTTCCCGCAGCTTCTGCCGGTTGACGGTGACGGAGATCTCCGCGTTCTTCATCAGGCTCAGGGAGCCGTAGCCGTAGTTTCCGCCCAGGGACCCGGTCTTGAACTCCTGGGGGGTGGGGGCCTGGGCCCCCGTGGGCAGCAGGGCCCAGTACAGTAGGCAGCTCTTGTTGGCCATCACGGTGGCCTGGGTGGTGTCGGTGGTGTTCTTGGTCAGGGTGGGATCCTTGACGAAGGCGGGCTTGGTGTCGTCCGGAGTGGTAAACGCCGCCACCTTCAGGGGGCTGCGCTTGCCCCGGCCGTCCACCAGGATCGCGCTGACGTAGTAGGAGCCGTCCGGCTCCAGCTGCTCCACCTTGCTGATATATTCCGTATTCGCGCTGGTGGTGTTGATGGCCCCGGCCTGCTCCTGGAAGATGTTCCCGCCGTAGGCCGGGTTCTCGATCAGATCCTCCTCGCTCACCGAGCCGTCCGCCACGGCGGAGATGGCCCAGTAGATGGTGCCCGGCTTGCTGCCGCTGAACACGCCGTCCGCCTGGTTGGGGGACACGTTCTTCATATAGGGATAGCCCGCGTTGAGCCGGGGCTCGGCGGACAGCTCTGCGGCGTCGCTGTTGCCCATGACGGTGCCGTCGATGTCGGCGTCGATGCCCGGGCGGATGACGATCTGATCGGGCAGCTGCTCCACAACGCTGCCGGAGGAACCCACGTTCAGGTTCTTGATGTCGCCCTGGCCGGTAACGGTGGTGCCCACGTCCAGGTTCAGCTGGTCCAGCCGGGTATTTTTGTCCACCAGCACGTTGGAGGCGATGGCCTCCTCGTCAACGGTGACCTTCTCCGCCGAGCCCTTGACAAACTGGAGGTCGGAGGCCGGGGTGTAGTTCACCACCTCCTTGATGCTGCCCGCCAGCTGGAACTTCCGTCCCGGCTCGCCCCGCAGCTCAATCCTGGCAAGGCCGTAGCCGTCCCAGGAGGCGTCGTTGATGAAGGAGTTGGCCCGCACGGTAGTCAGGGGGATGTCGGTGACGCCCTGCACCCGGATGGTGACCGTATGGGTTCTCAGGCTGTCCACCACCATCTCCTCGGCCTCCACGTTGCGCAGGACAATACTCTCCTGGCCCTCGATGGCCTCGCCCGCGCCGCTGATCACGATCCGGCCCAGCACGGTGACATTTTCCAGCAGCACGTGGCCCAGGTCGATGCCGCCGGTGAGGTACAGGTTGCCGTAAATGGTGGTGTTGCGCAGGTTCACGTTGGAGGTGTTCAGGGTGACGTTGCCGTACACGTGGCCCAGGGCGTGGTCCCCCGCCTTGTCCACGGGGGTGCCGATGGCCCGCACCAGCATGGCCGCCAGCTCGCCCCGGGTGATGTTGCTTTGGGGCTTGAAGCTGCCGTCGGCGTAGCCGTTCAGCACGCCCTCCTTCACGGCCGCGCCGATGAGGCCTCGGCTCCACTCGCTGAGGGTGCGGGTGTCGGAGAAGCCCAGGGTCTCGCCCACGGTCTCCTGGAGCATCAGGTTCCGGGCCAGGAACACCGCCGCCTGCTCCCGGGTAACATTGGACTCCGGGGAGGCCTTGGTGGACGAGGTGCCCTTGAAGTAGCCCGCGTTATAGGCGATGTCGATATCGTCCGCGTACCACTTGGAGGAGGGCACGTCGGTAAAGGGTACGCCCGCCTTCCGGGTGTACCCGTAGGCGCGGTTGATCATGGTGACCAGCTCCGCCCGGGTGATGGGCTTGGCCAGGTTGAGGTTCCCGCTGATATCGCCGCGCATCACGCCCCACTCCACCAGCTTCTGGCCGTAGGGGTCGGCCCAGTGGGCCTGGGCGGGGAGGATGATCCCCGACGGCAGCAGGCCCAGCATCAGGGCCAGGCACAGCAGGCCGGAGACCAGGCGGCGTATGCCTCCATGTGTACGTTGTTTGCTCATGAGAAGTGACCTTTCCTTTCCGGCCCGTCCGCACCGCGGGCGCGCCTGTCCGTATCGTTGGGGCTTGTATCGCTACCGGGCCGTCCGCCTGGGCCGCCCGGAGAGCTGGAGGTTGAATACCGCTTCCCGCAGGATTGTCTCCTCGTCGTTGCAGAGGTCGATGAACTTGGCGGCGTAGAGGGTGTCCTCCCGGCCGTCCACGGTCCGCTGGCGGAGGATCTGGCCCTTCACCACCAGCGGCTCGCTGGTGACGGGTATGACCACCTCGAACTGCTCCCCCACCTGGAACTCCCGGTCGCAGAAGAAGGCCACGCCGCCGCAGCTCAAATCGTGGGTCTCCACCGCCCGGCGGCCCCGCCAGCTCCCGCTCAGCGGGTAGGCGAAGCTGTTCACCTGCACCGGCACCCGCAGGTTCTTCCGCATATCGTTGCCGGCGGCGGCGGTCTTGCGGAC
>OFHA01002732.1_pt1 | contig 9954 bp, 10 predicted proteins | sample 1521891 | NCBI WGS metagenome assembly OFHA01 (sample SAMEA3504089, study PRJEB24116) | mouse gut metagenome | biome: mouse gut; feature: mouse-associated habitat; material: faeces | place: Denmark | collected 2011 | reverse complement strand
GACTTCTTCAATCAGAGCAGTGATCTTCTCGCTAGCCATAATAGTTTACCTCCTAAAATTATAATAAATGTTGGTTATACTTCGCTTATTCAGCGGGGGTTTCTTCGTCGGGAGCCTCAGCTTCAGCAGCGGGAGCTTCCTCGGTAGCAGCCTCGGCCTCAGCAGCGGCAGCAGCGAGTTCAGCCTTCTTCTTGGCTACTTCTTCTGCTTTGGCTGCATTCTTGGCTTTTTCTGCCTCGAAACGTTCCTTGATTGCAAGTTCCTGCTTCGATGCCATGTCAGCTTTCAGCGTATCAACAGCCTTTTGCTTCTGAGCCTTCCAAGCTTCGAATCTCTTCTGAGCTTCGGCCTCATCGAACGCGCCTTTCTTGATACCGCCCTGGAGGTGCTTCATCAAGAGCACGCCTTCCTTGGAAAGGATGCTGCGAACAGTTTCGGTGGGTTGTGCACCGACATTAACCCAATACAAAGCCCGCTCGAAGTTAAGAGTGATTGTAGCAGGATTAGTGTTCGGATTATAAGAACCTATCCTTTCAATAAATCTACCATCTCGTGGTGCCCTGCTGTCGGCGATAACAATAGGATAAAACGCATAGTTCTTGCGACCATGACGTTGTAATCTGATTTTTGTTGCCATTAAAAATTAAATAAAGTGGTTTTGTATGGTTTTAAACTGAATCGGATATGCATATCCGGTTCAGCGGCTGCAAAGTTACGCTTTTAAATCGGAATAAACAACCGATTTTGCTCAAACTTTGCCCGAATATCCAATTACAAATCTTTTTGAAGATTTTGGCGGATCAGTTCATCTCGGACTCCGCTCGTTTCAGCTTTTCAGGAGTACCGATGTCATGCCAAATGAAATCTGCACGCGGCGTAAAGCCTATTATTTTAAGGCGCGACAACATCTCCACATAGAACGGGGTGATAGAAAACACTTCGCCATGCACGGATGCATATTGCCCAAGCAGGTCAAATATAGCCGGGCTTACGATATGCACCCCTCCGAATGCACGCAAGCTGCACTGCCGCAAATCAGCTCCATGAGATTTAACCTCGCCAGTATTTATATTCGTCCATCCTGCCAGACGCGAATCCGAATCAAAATACAGCAGCCTGGAAGATTGCCTGCCGCTGACCAAAAGCGTGACATCGGCATCATTCCTGCGATGAGCGTCAAGCATTTCATCCAGAGGGGCATCAGTCAGAACATCCGCATTGTGCAATATTACAGGCTCGTTCTCTTCCGCACATAGCAATGTTTTTGCCCGTAGCAATCCGCCGCCGGTGTCAAGCAGCCTGTCAGATTCATCACTTATCGCTATATCAAGCCCGAAATTATTGTTCTTATCAAGAAATTCCGTGATTTGTGAAGCAAAATGATGAACATTGACAACAATTTTGTCAACCCCGGACTCACGCATACGTACAATCGTGCGCTCCAACATCGTCACACCTCCGACCGTTGCCAATGCCTTAGGGTGGCAGTCGGTAAATGGCTTTAAACGCGAACCAACCCCTGCCGCAAATATCAAAGCCTTCATTGTCCCGCCGGTAGAAATGTTTCCAAAACACCTTGTTCGCGATGATAAAGAACCACCCGTGCTTGAGGAAAACTGTCAGCAATATGCCTGGCTGTAGCTTCTGCGGAATAGACCGACCGGTGCCGACCGCCGGTACATCCGAAGTTAACCGACAAGGAGTTAAATCCACGTTTAAGATAACGTGCCACAGAGGCATCGACCAACCCCCATGCATTTTTCAGGAACGTGGTGATTTCGCCATCCTCTTCAAGGAAAGACTTGACGGCCGCATCCCGTCCTGTCAACATTTTATATTGGTCATATCGTCCAGGGTTATGCACAGCCCTGCAATCAAACACAAACCCGCCCCCGTTTCCTGAAAAATCTGCGGGGAAACCTTTTTTATATGAAAAGCTGGTAACTGTCACAGTCAGCCCGTCGTATTCCGCCACATTTAATCGATCAGCCACCTCCTGTATCACCGGGGTCGACCTAAGCATGGCGGCCAAATCCGAGATATAAGGAAATTCCTTGTCTAACCCATATTCTGCCAAATGGGTTTCCAAATTAGCCAATGCAAGCGGGATACTTGCCATAAAATGGGACTTCCCCTCCGAAATCCCTCGATAACCATATGCCCCAAGAGTTTGCAAGATTCTGAACAGCACAAAATAAGGCAACACGCCACGGAATGTGGCTTCATCAAATGCAGGATTTATGAATCTGGCACTTTTCACATAGCTGTCAATCACAGCATCCCTGACCACTTTAGGTATCCCAGCCTTTGCCTGCCAAAGAAACGATGCCACATCATATTCAACAGGGCCACGTCGGCCACCCTGGAAATCAATCAGATAAGGCACCGAGCCATTAGCCAGCATGATATTCCGGCTTTGGAAATCCCTGACCATGAACGTTGTGGCTCTTTTCGCGTGCTTAAGCAGCAAGTCGTGCAAATAATCAAATTCCTCCTCGAGCCGGGATTCCGAAAAATCGAGCCTTGTTTGTTTCAGAAAACAGTATTTGAAATAATTCAAATCCCAACGGATCATATGGCTGTCCATAGCCTGCTGGGGACAAATCCCCCAATCCAAACCCTCAGCCCCGAAATATTGCACTTCGGCCAGCCTTTTCGCCGCACCCTCAAGAAGATGTATGGTTTCCTCATCAAATCCCCCTGCTACAGATGCATTCCGGATAATCGAAAACAGGGATACATCGCCCAAATCCTCCTGAAGGTAACACAAATTATCGGCTGACACGGCAATCACCCCAGGCACCGGCAAATTTTTCTGTGCAAAATGCTGCGCAAGAGATATGAACGATTTGTTTTCGGCACAATCAGTACCGAAAGTTCCGATTACAGACAACGGAGCCGAAACACCGTCTGGCGAGGTTATTCGGAAATATCTACGATTCGACCCCGCCCCGGCCAGCGGCAAAACCGCAGCCGGGGCGAAACCGAATGTATCCGTATATAATCCGATTAGTCGATTTTCAGCCGACATAATCTTAATAGTAGTTATTTTTCAACAGAGGCATTATCAGCCTCTTCGGCAGCTTCAGCAGCTTTGTCTTGTTGGATTTCCTCTTCCTTGAATTCTGTCACACCTGCGGCAACCAATTGATTATACCAACTGAACAATTTACGGATATCAGTTGTATAAACACGGTCTTCGTCATAATCGGGCAGGATTTCCTTAAAGTAATCACGGAGTTCTGCATCCCCCATCGCCTTTGCGTCGACAGGCTGCCCTCCGGTTGCCTCCTTCACCTTTTCCAAAACATCGCCAAGCGGGGTATCCGACTCGGTGGTATATATAGCGATATCGCCGAGCGACAGCACTTTATCTCTTGCATAAGCCGGCATACGCTTGCCTGTGGCAAGACTTTCCACTATAAGCATGTTCTTACCTTGGCTAACCAGTCTGTAAAGTCCCGGTTTCCCAGAGATTGACAGGATTCGTTTCAACATTTTACTATTATTTTGTTTTATGGTTGGTAGTTTGGCCAGTATCTGATGTGAAATCCCACATCACGCCTGGTAACATCACGAACCTATATATTCATTGGTTCGCCACGCAAAGTTAGCCAACTTTGCCTAAAAGTGCAACACCACTCCCCACCCACACAGGGCTGGCGCATGAGATTTTGTCTTTGCCAGCCGAACACCCTACAGATTGTTAATTGCATTATGCATACCTAATAAGGGATAAATCTGTGTAAATAAGCTGCGAAATTCGTAACTTTGTTGCCTGATAATTTTTGCAAGCTAAAGCAATTTTACCATTTCATTAGAGTTACGCAGGTGATTAACTATCTTAAAAACCTCATACAAATAATATTTGCGCCCTCTCGCGGGTGGGAAGATCTGGAAATGGAAGGGAAACACGGATTCCTTTCCCATCGTAACCGTCGGCTCGACGAATCCGGCGGTAGGGATGGTGCGTCGTTCAGCAAAGAGGAATGTGAATGGGTAGAACATGAGGCGGCAAGGCAGTTCCGCTTCGGGTTCATGCCATGCATAGCAGTGTGTGCATGCTCATCGTTTATAAAGATGATTTACGATGGAGGCCCCGGCTTTTTAGGGGCGCTCCAGATGGCAATAATCACGTTTGTGTCATTGTTTCTTGCAACCCAGTCAGCACGATATGCATTCCAGGTCTATATGCCACGGCTTATCGGACAAAAGGACGATACCGCAAAATATTCGCGTGGACGGTCGATGATGATGATAATGTACTGCCTCACTTTTCTAGGGCTGATAACGCTTTTGTCGAATGTTGTCAAAGTCCGCATCGCCTTAATCGAATTCCTCCCGCTATATGTTGTTTTCATTATATGGAAAGGATGGAAATATGTAGGCGTTGAAGAGCGCGACCTAGGGCTGTTTATGATTATGGCCACAGTGTCGATTCTTGGTTCGGCCTATCTGATTTCATTTCTTCTCAATGCCCTTATATGATTCAATAAATCATATAAATTATTACGTTTATGATTGCTTTCGCAACTTTACATCCCAGCCGGGACCATTCCGGCACTTTTCCATATTTTAATCAGTTGTGTAGCGAGCCACACTCCTGCTTCATCAGGCAACAATAACTCGAAAATCCTGCTGCCGGATTATAAAATAATTTTTACGACTTACTTATGAAAATGAAATTCAAGGAAGTAAATATAAAAAACCGTCGTGCCACATTCGACTATGCCATCTCCGACACATTTACAGCCGGGATAGTGCTTACCGGCACGGAAATCAAATCCATACGCCAAGGGAAAGCATCCCTTGTTGATACATTCTGTTATGTGAATAATGGCGAAGTATGGGTTAAGAACATGTATATCGCCGAATATTTTTACGGCACGTACAATAACCACACCGAGCGTCGCGACAGAAAACTATTGCTGAACCGCAAAGAAATCGCCCGGCTGGAAAAAGACGGCAAGGAATCAGGATTCACAATTGTGCCTTTGAGGCTTTTCATAAGCGACCGTGGATATGCAAAACTTGTAATCGGGCTTGGCCGAGGTAAGAAAGAGTACGATAAGCGCCAATCAATAAAGGAACGTGACGATAAACGCGACATGGCCCGTATGTTTCAGAAATAACCGGCAAAGACAGGGGGCGTACTTATTCGATTCCCAAACAGGCAACATACCGTTCAGTTGGAGTGCGATGGCTTCTTAAGAATAAAAATCATCCGTTTTTCCGTGCTATCAGATGCAGAAATCGTGGCACCTATTATACGTCGTAAACCACCAGGTTTTATTTTCAAGCGTTTCTGAAACTCTTCGGCTTTAAGCGGGAAATTCCTGACAGCGACATCTGCCGACATCCCCCTTTTGCTAATCGATTTTATGGCAGATGACGAGAACTCTGCCACTTCCTCAATTTCATACCACCTGCCCGGCAACCCTTCCACAGGGGCATCCCCGACAAACAGATGTGTGTTAGGATGGAATTTGACAAGCCCGTATCGTGAACAAAGAACACCGAAAGGCTTGGATTTCATTGCAGCCGGTGAGGGTTCAAACAACCATTGCCCGGGCAGCCCCGTGCCGAAACGGCATTCACACTCCTGGTTATCACTATAGGTAAATGCCAATTCCATATGTGCGGAATGGACTACTATGGCTGCCTCCATGTGGCAATCCCTTTCAAAATCAAGCACAGCCAGCAGTTCTCGACACTCTCCCCCATCATCAATCACATGCAATTCGGCAGAAAAGGGAAGATCACGCAATGTTTGAGTCACATCCAACATGGGGGAAAGCTTAACCATTGCAAACCTGGCTTTAAGCGACAGTAGCGGCAGCAGTTCGGAAATATCGGGCTGGCAATGATGGATATTGAAAACCCTTTGACCGGCATCACCGCGTCGTGCGGGATCAATGAACACCAGGTCGAACTTATTGCCGGAGTACCTCTCCAACCACCCTACCGAATCACAGCTCAGAATCTCCACAGCTTCAATATCCCCGAAATTATATCCAGTTACCGAGGCAAGAGTGGGATTCATTTCAATCCCTACAGCACTGCAATTCAGAGATGTGGCAATGGCTCTCAAGTCTATGCCCATTCCGCAGGTCATATCCAGGATGCATTTCGCATCTCCTACAATCTGCTTGGCAATTTCCCCGTGCAAAAGCGCCACACGCTCAGAAGTGGCCTGCTCCACCGATAAAGGCGACTGCATCAGCCGTGGTTGCAGACTGCCAAACTTTTTACCACACTTTTTCAGACATTCGATATGGTTTATTGCATTCTCCACCCACGCCTCATTGTTGCGGTGAAATTTAAGCCGGAGTTTCATCACATCCTCATGTTGATGCGTCTCGACAAACCGCCAAAACCCATCTGTAACAACTACAGGGGAAGCCTGGAAATCTTTCATCATACACAAAAATAGGGAAAAAGCGAGGTTTGACCAAATATCGGCCAAATCCCGCTTTTCCTGTTATATCGGAATTATGCCGCGACGCAGGCCGCAGGCACAGGATTCTGTAACTTTATTTTATTATTTTTCTCCGCGGATAGCTGCGATGCCGGGGAGGATTTTACCTTCGATAGCTTCGAGCAACGCGCCGCCACCGGTAGATACATACGAAACCTCATCGGCAAGTCCGAACTTGTTGACACATGCAACAGAGTCGCCACCACCTACCAGGGAGAATGCACCATTGTTGGTAGCCTCAACAATAGCTTCGGCAATAGCACGTGAACCGGCAGTGAAGTTGTCAAATTCGAACACACCTGCAGGGCCGTTCCAAAGAATGGTCTTTGCATTGCGGATAACATCGGCAAATGCCTTGCGGGTTTCAGGACCGGCATCCATACCTTCCCAGCCTTCGGGAACTTCCATAACCGACACAACCTGGGTATTGGCATCGTTCGAGAAGCTGTCGCCTGCAACGCAATCCGTGCCGAGAACAAGGTTTACTCCTTTATCCTTAGCCTTCTGCATGATGTCGCGGGCAAGGTCGAGCTTGTCGTCTTCGCAAATGGAGACACCGATATGCCCGCCCATAGCTTTGGCAAAAGTATAGGTCATACCACCGCAAAGGATAAGGTTGTCAACCTTATCCATAAGGTTTTCGATGATGCCGATTTTGGTCGACACTTTCGAGCCGCCCATGATTGCGGTGAAAGGACGTTTGATGTCGCTAAGGATTTTGTCAACAGCTGTCACTTCCTTTTCCATCAGGTAACCGAGCATTTTGTCTTCGGCGTTGAAATAATCGGCGATAACTGCGGTAGACGCGTGTTTGCGGTGGGCTGTACCAAATGCGTCGTTCACATATACATCGGCATATGAAGCGAGTTTCTTGGAAAATTCCTTCTGACGGGCCTTCATTTCCTTCTTGGCGTCATCATATGCAGGGTCGGCTTTTTCGATACCTACGGGCTTACCTTCCTCTTCAGGATAGAAACGGAGGTTTTCGAGCAGGAGCACTTCGCCGGGCTTGAGGTTGGCAGCGGCTTCCGAAGCATCGGCACAATCAGGGGCGAATATAACATCACGGCCTAACGCCTTCGCTACGTCGTCTTTAATCTGGGCAAGAGAGAATTTGGGATTGACCTTACCCTTGGGTTTGCCCATATGCGACATGATGATAAGGCTACCGCCATCTTCAAGGATTTTTTTGAGAGTGGGAAGGGCGCCACGGATACGGGTATCATCGGTTATGTGGCCGTTCTCATCGAGGGGCACATTGAAGTCAACACGCACAATGGCTTTCTTGCCTGCGAAATTGTAGTTGTCGATTGTCATGATATTTTTTTTACTTATAAATGAGTTCCTTGATATTTTATCAACCATCTAATGAGTTGCATCGGCTAGGGTTATAAGCCCCGTTATCTACAACCGGCACATTCATGGTTTGGTTAGGCAAAAATACCGCTTTTTCAGTGAAACATCCTTAAACGGAGCGTTAAATTTTGCTATATGTGTTAAGCATACCACCCATTTCTTCTGCAAGTTTTTTTGCAGCATCCCCTGCCGCATCCGCATAGTCCTCGCCTCCGGAAGCAAATATTATGCCACGCGACGAATTAACCAGCAATCCGCATTCAGGTGTCATGCCGTAACGGCATACGGTGGCCAGGTCTCCACCCTGGGCACCCACGCCAGGAACCAGCAGGAAATGCCCGGGTGCCACACGCCGTATATCGGCAAACATACTCCCTTGGGTAGCCCCTACTACAAACATCATCTCATCCTGTCCACACCATGTCCCGGCTTTGGCAAGGACTTCTTCAAACAGCCTTTGCCCGGCACCGGTTTCCAAAAACTGGAAATCATGTGATCCGGGATTAGATGTCAAGGCAAGCAGAATCACCCACTTGCCATCATGACCGAGGAATGGCTTCACGCTGTCGGAACCCATATATGGCGCTACCGTAAGGGCATCAACACCCATATTGTCGAAAAACGCCCTGGCATACAATGCCGAAGTGTTTCCTATGTCACCGCGTTTGGCATCAGCTATAATAAATTGGTCGGGATGGTTCTTGCGGATATAGTCAACGGTCTGGTCAAGCACGTTCCACCCCTCTGCTCCAAGAGCCTCATAAAAGGCAGTATTCGGTTTGAACGCCACGCAATAAGGAGCAACCGCATCAATAATGGCTTTATTGAATTCAAGCATTGCCTGCGCCGGTGATTCGCATTTTTCAAGAAGATGTTTCGGAAGCTTCAAAGGGTCGCTATCAAGACCGACACACAAAAACGAACGCTTACGGGCAATGTTTTCTATAAGTTCTTTACGGGTCATAATGGGGAGATGTGTTATATGGTTAGTCGTTATAAGCTATATCTGGGTATTTATAGTTCCGAGGCTTTGAGCTTTTCGGCATTTTCGGCGATAATCAGATGGTCGATGCAGTCCTGTATATCCCCGTCGATAAATGCCTGGAGGTTATATATTGTATAATTGATGCGATGATCGGTTATACGACCCTGCGGGAAGTTATATGTGCGGATTTTTGCCGAACGGTCACCGGTCGAGACCAGTGTTTTGCGCCGCGAGGCGATGTCATCCACATATTTCTGATGCTCTTTATCGTAAATAAACGTGCGTAAACGGCTAAGCGCACGCTCCTTGTTTTTAGGCTGGTCGCGTGTCTCGGTACATTCGATTAATATCTCGTCGGTAACACCTGTGTTTGGATTACGCCACATATAGCGAAGGCGCACGCCCGACTCCACCTTGTTGACATTCTGACCACCGGCTCCGCCGCTTCGGAAGGTTTCCCACTTGATTTCGCCTTCGTTGATTTCCACATCGAATGCTTCGGCCTCTGGCAGAACGGCAACCGTGGCTGCCGAAGTGTGCACACGCCCCTGGGTCTCAGTTGCAGGTACACGTTGCACCCGGTGCACACCGCTCTCATATTTCAACGTTCCGTAAACATTGTCGCCCGTTACAGCAAACACGATTTCCTTGAATCCGCCTGCCGTCCCCTCGTTGAAACTCGTCACAGCAACCTGCCAGCCCTTTGATTCGCAATAACGTGAATACATTTTGAACAGGTCGCCCGCAAACAAAGCGGCTTCATCGCCACCTGTGCCGCCACGGATTTCCACTATTGCGTTCTTAGCATCCTCGGGGTCGGCAGGAATCAAAAGCAACTTGATTTCCTCTTCAAGTTGCGGCAAAGTGTCATTTGCCTCGTCCAACTGTTCGTGAGCCATTTCGCGCATCTCGGAATCAGTCTCCGATTCCAGCAGTTCTTTTGCTTCTGCGATATTCGCAAGCAGCGCCCGGTAACGGTTGGTAGCCGAAGTGAGACGTTCAAGGTCTTTATATTCCTTGTTCAACCGCACATATCTTTTCATATCGGCTATCACCGACGGATCGGTAATCAGGGTCGACACCTCCTCAAAGCGTGCGTCGATACCGTCAAGGCGTGATAGCAGGGAGGTTTCAG
>OFHA01002731.1_pt1 | contig 9955 bp, 9 predicted proteins | sample 1521891 | NCBI WGS metagenome assembly OFHA01 (sample SAMEA3504089, study PRJEB24116) | mouse gut metagenome | biome: mouse gut; feature: mouse-associated habitat; material: faeces | place: Denmark | collected 2011 | reverse complement strand
TCGCCATCAACCTCTCCGCTCTGGCGGGATATAGAACAGCCGGCATCGCAGGCGCCTTAATCGGCTGCTTTGCCGCCGTGATTCCGCCGCTCGTTATCCTGACGTTTCTTTCGGCATGTTATAACATGTTTATTTCCAATACGGTAATTGCGGCGATTTTAAAAGGCATGGAAGCCGGTGTTACCGCTTTAATGGTCGATCTGATCACAGATATGTGTTTTTTGATTGTAAAGAAAAAGTCTTTTCTTTTATCCGCCATGATACCCTTATCCTTTGCAGCAAATTTTATCTTTGGCGTAAATGTGGCTCTGATACTCCTTTTCTGCTGCTTTTTATGTATCATACAGGTATTTTATCACAGGGGGAAACGATCATGAATGCTGCATGGAACTTATTTCTCACATTTTTCAGAATAGGCCTGATGAGTATCGGCGGCGGCTATGCGGTCATTCCTTTAATCCGGGAACAGGTCGTGGAAAAAAACGGTTGGATCAGCGAAAAAATGTTTACCGATATCCTTACCATTTCCCAAATGACGCCGGGCCCCCTTGCCGTCAATACCTCCACATTTGTGGGGCTTCAGATCGGCGGCGTGAAGGGCGCCCTTTCGGCGACCATCGGCTGTGTACTGTGCGGGACCATTATTTCCCTGCTGTTATATCGTTTTTTTCAGACACACAAAAACTCCGTCTATGTGCTGGAAGTACTGAACGGGCTGAAATCCGCCTCAACGGGCATGATTATTTCAGCCGCGTTCACCATCATCCTTCTGGCATTATACGGAACCAATCAGCCCGAAGCGGATTGGTTGTCTTTTAACCGGACCGCGCTGTTTCTGTTGATTGCCATGCTGTTTTTATCACGGAAATGGAAACTCCATCCGATCCTGATCATGCTGATCAGCGGCATTGCGGGACTTCTATGCTATGGCTGACGCCTGCCCCGCATTTCTCAGCCTTTTGCGTCGTAGCTCCGAATCAGACTGTCCACACTGTTTCCCGCCGCGTTATACTGGCTTGATGCGCTCTTTAAGCTCGCCTCGGCACTGTCCGCCACCTTTCCCGCTATCAGATTCAGTCGGGACGTCAGCGTTCCCTCCGCGCCGAAAACGCTCTCCAGTCTGCTCAAATCCGCCGATTTCAGTTTTTCCTTATCGATACTCAGCTTGCCGTTCTTATCCATGGTGATGCCCAGTGCGCTGAGTTCGTCCTTATGATCGGCTGTCACCGCTTTTAAACTCTCATAATAGAACCTGCCCATCGTGCTCATATCGGTCCGCATCCTGCCCAGCAGATCATTGTAAGCGGAAACCATCTTTTCTACTTCCCCGTATACCTCGGTGGGATCACCGCTCTTTTTTGCCTCCTCAAAAAGAGATTTATTTCCTGTCGCATTCAGTGCATCGGCATACTGTTCCAGTCTGTCCGCCGATTCCTTTAATTTCTCATATTTCCCTTTCGAGTACACATTCATGGTAGAGTGATGCTTATTGCCCAGGGAAGCCGCCATGGAATCCGTTCCTTCACCGTTTAAAAAGCTTGCCAGCGAATTCCCTGTCACCGACATCCCTGCGTTCATTGTTGCGTTGTTTGTCATACTTGTTGTAACTCTCATGCTGCCTGTCTCCTTTTATTTTGTCCGTCACTATATATTGATGTGATATTTCTCCTTCTCTTCCTCCGGCAAAGACGTAATCCCCATCAGCGCCGCCCTTAAAAGCGCCAGCGGCGAATCTCCTGATTCTTCCGGGATAATCCCCGCCGTTCCGGTAATGCCGGCATATCCCATCTTTGCAAGATGCTGTTTATGGAACAGAATCGCCGCGTTTCTGCGTTTGATCCAGTTATCTTCCACATCGCCCCTGCTTTCGGTTATATCCATACTGCTGCTCACTACCGTAAAGTTACCCACATTGCCGTCCTCGTCAAGCTGTACGCAGTAACTCTTGGAAAACTGGTGTTCCGCCACATTCATCCCGAGAGATGCCGCCGCCGCATTGTCCCAGGCGTCATAGTCCTCTTTCCACTTTGCCACCTTTCGATAAATCTCATCCGCATAAGCCGGATCCGCATCCATCTTCGCCTGCAGCTTTTCCGGAATCAGAATACTTATCTTTCCATGTCCGATTCCCTGCAGATTACGCTGAACCCGGGAATCCAGCATACTTGGCTGCGGTCCGTCTGGCTGCCAGTCGTTCAGCGCATCCGCCGAAGTCCCGCTTTTAAAATATTCCCAGAAAGGGAAATCCGTCCTGCTCCAGATGCCGGGGGAAACATTGCAGTCTCCCACTTTGGTGATCACCTGCATCCCCGGAAGATAATCCCCGAAGCCCTCCGCCTTTTTCACCCCTGCGCTCTTTAGCTGTGCCTCCTTCTCCGCCTGCCACGCCTTTTCGGCGCCGTCACTCACCTGCGGCTTGCTGCCCGACTCGCTGATCAGATCCTCCAGGGCTTTTATATCATGTCCCGTATCTTCCGATACAAGAACTTTATCGCCGTTTACCGTCGTATCCGGCCTCTTTTCCGGCAGTTCTTCGCCGCCATCCGCCCTGACCGCCTCCCGGATCTTTTCCTGGGCATCATCAAAGCCTTTCAGCAGCTTTTCCCACTCTTCCTCCGTCAGGCTCATACTGCCGATGGGAATCTTCGTACCGGTATCACCGCTTTTTATCTTTTTCAGAATCTCTTCCTTCTGGCCGGAGATAACCTGCATCAGCGCTTCCCAGCCTGTCTTCTTTTCCTCCTTTGAGGCGCCCTCTATCGCTTTTGCCGCATCCCCGCGATTTCCGGAGACGCTCCCCGCCTCCTGTTCATCGACTTTTTCCGCCGCTTTCAGAATATGATCCAAAAAGCCCCTCCCACCGGATACGCCATTCTCGGAGGCATTTCCTGCAGCAGCCGCACTTTTGCCCATTCCGTTTACTCCCGGATAAACCAGATTATGATCCGTCGATATCATACTTCTCCTTTCCGCAGGATGCCCCTACCGCCATATACATAAAAAACGCCAAAATTCCCACATCTTCCGTCCCTGGAAACTTTGCCGCCATCCGTTGCCGCACATGTTATTTTACTGTTGCCAAAAACATTCTTATCTTCTGTATCCACATATGTTACATCGACATTTCAGGATGTATCCTTAACCCCTCCGCTTCGGATTTCATACCCGATTTTTCCTGTTTCATGCCAATTGCAGCACACGGCGTATGTTATTCTTGACATTTCCCCCCGTTTCTTCTATACTCATAACGTAAACGCTTTATCACTTTAAACCGTAACGCTTTAAAGTGATTGTGTATTTTGAAGGAGGAGAACATTATGATTTTCAAGGTAACTATGCTGGTCGTCTTTTTTGCGGTGATGGTCTTTATCGGACTCTACTGCCGGAAAAACGCCACTGATGTAAACGGTTTTGTTTTGGGCGGCAGGAGCGTCGGCCCCTGGCTCACCGCCTTTGCTTACGGCACTTCCTATTTCTCCGCCGTTATTTTTGTCGGTTATGCCGGACAATTCGGCTGGAAATACGGCATAGCCTCCACCTGGATCGGCCTTGGAAACGCCATCATCGGCTCCATGCTGGCATGGGTTGTCCTTGGCCGGCGTACCCGTATTATGACGCAGCATTTTAAATCCGCCACCATGCCGGAATTTTTCGGCGCCCGCTTTTCCAGTACGCCTTTAAAGATCGGCGCCTCCATTATCGTCTTTATCTTCCTGATCCCCTATACGGCTTCCCTCTACAACGGGCTCTCCCGTCTCTTCGGCATGGCATTTCACATTGATTATACGGTCTGCATCGTACTGATGGCAGTGCTGACCGGCGTCTATGTGATTGCCGGAGGCTATATGGCAACAGCCATCAACGACTTTATCCAGGGACTGATCATGCTTTTTGGCATCTGCGCCGTGATCGCCGCCGTATTGAAAGCCAATGGGGGCTTTCTCGCCGCGGTAGGCGCCCTCGCCATGGTGGAGGATACCGCGGCAACAACCCAGCCCGGCGCTTTTGCCTCCTTCTTCGGACCTGATCCGCTGAACCTGCTTGGCGTTGTGATCTTGACTTCCCTGGGAACCTGGGGACTGCCCCAGATGGTCCAGAAATTCTATGCCATCAAAAATGAGAGCGCAATTCACAAGGGCACCGTGATCTCCACCTTCTTTGCCGTAATCGTATCCGGCGGCTGTTATTTCCTGGGCGGTTTCGGCAGGCTTTATTCCGCCAATATTGATATAGAGGCAAACGGTTACGATTCGGTGATCCCCGCCATGCTGGAGAATTTATCTCCGATTCTGATCGGACTGGTGGTTATCCTCGTTCTCTCCGCATCCATGTCCACCCTTTCCTCCCTGGTTATCGCATCCGGTTCCACACTGACCATCGATGTGATCAAGGATCATATCATAAAAGATATGGATGAAAAGAAGCAGCTCCTTAGCATCCGCATTCTGATTGTGCTTTTTATCGCCATATCCGCAGTGATCGCCATTATCCAGTATAAGAGCGCCATCACATTTATCGCTCAGCTTATGGGAGTATCATGGGGCGCTCTTGCGGGTTCTTTCCTTGCGCCCTTCCTCTACAGCCTGTACTGGAAAAAAGTATCAACGGCGTCCGTCTGGTGCAGTTTTATTTTCGGCTCCTGCTTTATGACGCTGAATATGCTGGTGCGGGAAAGTTTTCCTGCCCTTCTGCAGTCTCCGATCAACGCCGGCGCTTTCACGATGCTGGCAGGACTCGTGATCGTTCCCGTGGTCAGCCTCTTTACCAAAAAACCGGATGAGAAACTGGTGGAAGCCGCTTTTGCTTCTTATAATGAGGTACATGAAGTGAAACGCTCCACGGCGCTTGAGAATTAACTTTAAGAATTACGATTTCCGAAATACTGATAACGAAACATATTTTTCATGAAAAAGCGGACACCCTTTTGCAGTGTCCGCTTTTGCCCCTACTTTAGTTCGGATGTACAGTGCGGGCATCTTGTGGCGTCCAACGCAATCTCACTTTTACAGTAAGGACACTTTTTCGTAGTGGGCACCGGCGCCTCCGGTTTTTTCCTGCCCAGCCCCATCACCGTATTCATGGTCTTTACCAGCATAAAAATAACAAATGCCATGATCATAAAGTAGATGACGGAACTGATAAACGCTCCATAATCGATATAATTTCCTGTTTTGAACAGTTCGATCCGGCCGCGCACTTCCGCGCCGCCGATGCAGGCGATAATCGGCTGAATGATATTTGTCGTAAAAGAAGTGACAAGATCGCTGAATGCCGCACCGATAATCACACCGACCGCCATGTTCATCACATTTCCCTTTAAGGCAAACGCCTTAAACTCTTCCATAAATTTTTTCATGAAACTTTCCTCCTCCATGTTCATTTTTACTCACCGATAAAGTATAACATCTTTTTCTTGCTAAAAAAAGTATTTTATCTACTTTACATTTATCATCTTTCATGATATCCTATGAGTGTTGCCAATTATATCAGCCAGATATATTGGACACATACAATTAATTTCTTATTTTTGGAGGTATCATCATGAACAAAGGTACAGTAAAATGGTTTAACAACCAGAAAGGTTACGGCTTCATCTCTGACGAGAATGGCAACGATGTATTCGTACATTATTCCGGACTGAACATGGAAGGCTTTAAATCTCTCGAGGAAGGCGCTGCTGTTGAGTACGAAGTAGTTGACGGCGCAAAGGGCCCTCAGGCTGTAAACGTAACAAAATTATAATTTCGGCGATATCATAATCGAAATTATGCACATTCATTAATCAGTATTACAATTTGTGCCTGTTCTTAAATATTATCTAAATCAAGAAGTTTTTGATAACAGAAATATCTTTATTTGCATTTTATTTGGAATTTGCAATATTGTCATCACGGATTAAGAAAAACAACTCCTCTGGCAGGGGTTGTTTTTTTATTTCGCAAAACCAATCCCATGAATAAACAGCCGGAGAACCAGCCATGTCATTCCGTTAACATTATCGGACGCCGGGAGGGACATTGAATATCCTAGTACTACCTTGCGGAAATTTCGGTGAACTCAGCACCCGCTCTTTGTGTCATTGCTGCGTTGTCATCAGTCAACGATGCCACCGCATCGCCTCCTTCTTCCGCCTTGCCCTGACACAAATATCGGGCACTGATTTTCACCGTTATTTCCGCAATGCAGTACTAGCTAAGAATCCCCTACCCCCTGCAGTATCCGACCACTTCCTCAAAATCCAGATTTCCTCCGAAGACGGACAGCGCGGAACCGATGGTCACATCGATCCTTCCCTCTCCCGCCTCCTTCAGCTTCTTCAAATCCTCCAAATCCCGCACGCCGCCGGCATAGGTGATAAGAATCCCCCGGTATCCGGCAAGTTCTCTGACCAGTTCCTCCTCAATGCCGTCCTTTTTCCCTTCCACATCCACCGCATGGACCAGAAATTCGTCACAGGACGCCGAAAGCCTCTCCAACAGAGGCTGCGTGATTTGAATATCCGTCTCCTTCTGCCACCTGTCCGTCACGATATAATAGCCATCTCCTCTTTTCCTGCAGCTCACATCCAGCACCAGGCGCTCTCTTCCCACCGCCCTCACCAGCCTCTCCAGATTCTCTTCCAGAATCCGTCCGCCCTGAAAGACATAGGAAGTGACGATCACATGGGACGCCCCCGCCTCTATAAACTCCGCCGCGTTGTCCGCCGTAATCCCGCCCCCCGCCTGCATACCGCCCGGATATGCCGCGAGCGCGCCAAGCGCCTGTTTTTTTGTCTCCCCGTAATAGGCGCTCTCTTTTCCGTTGAGCAAAATCACATGCCCGCCTTTTAAGCCATACTTTTGATACAGCTTTGCGTAATCCGCCGCGCTCCGATCGGACACAAAATTCTCCGCCGCCCGGTCTCCCGCATCCGTCAGGCTTGCCCCAACGATCTGCTTTACCTTTCCGTTATGAATATCGATGCATGGCCTGAATTTCATGTCAATACCCGTCCCTTCCCGTTTATCTTTCATCATATGATATTGTTTTAAATTGCTGATTTACCTGTTTATTTTATATTTTTTAATTTTTTATTTTATAGTACATAGAATCCATCTTTTTGTCCATACTAACCTTGACGATTGGAATAAAACGTCGATTCATCTATGGAAAGGAGCATTCATATTATGAAAAAGCTTAGAACCGCTCTGGCTGTTTCCATGCTTATTCTTATGTCCGTCTTTGTTCTTTCTGGATGTGGCACGGACAGAAATAAGGACGATATGGCAGATAATCAGACAGAGAACAATAACGCTGCCGCAGATTCCGGCGCAGCGGACGATGATGTTGTTACAGACGACGCAAATAATGACGCCGCCACAGACAATGCAGGCGATACCGCAGGTAATGACAATACCACAGACGGAAGCGTGACAGACGACAACACCACAAACAATAACACAACGAACGGCAACACCACAAACAACAACACGACAAACGGCAATACCACAAACGGTAATACCACAAATGGTAATAACGCAGGCAATGCCGTCGGCGATGCTGCCGATAACGCCGCAGGCGCCGTGGAGGATGTTGTGGACGGAGCAGCAAATGCCGTGGGTGATGTCGCTGACGGTGTGGCAAACGGTGTAAACAGTGCTGTCGGTACTACCGCAAGACGATAAATCCTGCCGCAGGCACGGATCACAAAAACCTCAGCTTCGGAAGGCTGAGGTTTTTTATGCGTTTTTTCACTTATATGCTTTTCTCGATCAGACTGCCGTCCCGGTATGCCTGCAGCAGTCCTTCCAATGCCCGAATCCGCTCCCGGATCTCCGCGCCGATGTCCGTATCCGCCACCCGCAGCCGCTGTTTCATGGTCTCCACAATCACACTGTCCGAGAAAATATCGGACTCTTTCTTGATCGCCGATTCTGCGGATTCAAAAGGCTCATGGGCGACAAGGCGCATCCCGTAGGAATTACATACCAGCGTATATCCGGCAATTCCCGTCTTGCCCTGGTATGCCTTGGAAAAGCCGCCGTCTATGATAAAAAGCTTGCCGCCGCACTTGATCGGGGATTCCCCCTTCTTCGCCTCCACCGGCACATGCCCGTTGACGATATGGGATTCGCTTGTATCAAGCCCGAATTCTTCTAAAATTTTATTGATGATCTCTTCCTTATCAAGCAGCCTGTAGTAAGCATTTTTCTGTTCCTTATGCGTCTCTTTATCCGCCACAAAATAGCGCTCGAAGGTTGCCATCTTGTCTTTCCCGAACACCGGAGATTTCGGTCCCGCCCAGATATACCACATGATATCCTGCCCCTTCATCTTCTCCTCGGGATGGTGTTTCGAGTAATATCCTCTTCTGGCATAGTGCTCCAGCACATCATAGAGCGCCCGCCCGCTGTAGGTTTTCCCGAACACATTGACTTTCAGGAAATTTCCTTCCTCATCCATGGGCACACAGCCGTGGTAGAGCAGATTGGAATTGTAAGCCTTGTAAAGCCCGCCCTTCGAGAATAAAAAGCGCACATGTTTCTGCAGCTTCTCGCAGTTCATAAAGGCTTTGATAAGCCTTTTCATAACTTCCATCTCTTCCCTGGAAAGCGCATAAGGATCTTCCGGATTCACCGTCGGAAAATCCACATCGTTCATCTTATACTCTCTGCCTTCTATCAGGACCGTCCCTTTTTCGTAGTCGATCCTGTCAAGGAGCAGCCTGTCCTCCATCTCAAAACAGGGATTCCTGCGGATCACCTGCCCTTCCAGCTTAAACTGCATGATCGTAATCGCCTTATGCATCCGGGTATCCAGCGCCAAATCCTTTGTATTGTAATCATTGTCATAGTGCACCCTGAAGGCGTTGCAGTCCGCGTCCGCATAGGTCGTCAGCGCAAAGGTGGCAAGGGGAATCAGGTTGATGCCATATCCCTCCTCCAGCGTGGCAAGGTTTCCGTACCTGGCCGCCATCCGGATCACATTGCAGATACAGGCGCCGTGCCCGCTTGCAGCCCCCATCCACACCACGTCATGGTTGCCCCACTGCACATCGACGGAATGGTATTCGCTTAAGGTATCCAGAATAATATGCGGTCCCGGTCCTCTGTCGTAAATATCCCCGACTATGTGGAGATGGTCGATGACAAGGCGCTGTATCAGAAAACTCAGCGCCGTGATAAACTCCTGCGCCCGATCCAGCCGGATGATCGTATGTATGATCTCGTTATAATAGGCTTCCTTGTCCGAGAGTTCCGCCTTCTCCGTGATCAGCTCCTCGATAATATAGGCAAAATCAGAAGGCAGCGCCTTCCGCACCTTGGAACGGGTATACTTGGATGCCACCCTCTTTGTGATCTGTACCAGCCGGTGCAGCGTGATCTTGTACCAGTCCTCGATATTGTCCTCACTCTGCAATACAATATCCAGCTTTTCCTTCGGATAATAGATCAGTGTCGCCAGCGCCTTTTTATCCCGCTCACTCATCGTATTCCCGAATTCCTCGTTTATTTTCCGCCGCACGGAACCGGAACCGTTTTTCAGGATATGGTTAAACTGCTCCGATTCCCCGTGGATATCCGTCATAAAGTGCTCCGTCCCCTTGGGAAGATTCAAAATAGACTGCAGATTGATAATCTCCGTGGAGGCGGAAGCAATTGTCGGATACTGCGTCGAAAGACTTTTTAAAAAATTAAGTTCCAGTTCGTTCATAAATTCTCCCATCTTTCGTTTATGCGGAATCTACAGCTTCTCTTTCTTGCACCGTATCGAATAGATTCGCCTTACGGCTCTTTTCGGGAACCGCTGCGATTTGCTGCGCAAATTGCACCGTATCGAATAGATTCGCCTTATGGCTCTTTTCGGGAACCGCTGCGATTTGCTGCGCAAATTGCACCGTATCGAATAGATTCGCCTTATGGCTCTTTTCGGGAACCGCTGCGATTTGCTGCGCAAATTGCACCGTATCGAATAG
>OFHA01002730.1_pt1 | contig 9955 bp, 10 predicted proteins | sample 1521891 | NCBI WGS metagenome assembly OFHA01 (sample SAMEA3504089, study PRJEB24116) | mouse gut metagenome | biome: mouse gut; feature: mouse-associated habitat; material: faeces | place: Denmark | collected 2011 | reverse complement strand
AACCGCTCAAAAAGAAGAAACGACCGCTCAAAAAACCGCTCAAAAGGAAGAAAGGCTCAATGCGCTGCTTGAATATTGCAAAGAACCGAGAGACAGAGATGAAATGATGAAGTTTCTTGGTATAAAACACAGAACCACATTCAGAAGCGATTACCTGAATCCATTATTGGATGAAGGGAAAATTGCAATGACAATACCGGATAAGCCGCGAAGCAAGAATCAAAAATTTTACTCTATTTAACTTTCGCGAAATAATAAATTTGCAATCTACAACGATAAGAGCAATGTCAAAGCCTGATATTTCATGCGGTTTTTGACATTGCTTTCTGTAATTTTGGAGATGTTATAGTTCTTTTAACTTTCGCTAACTTTCATAGTCATAAAATTTGGCATCAATTTTACTTGGAACACTTAAGATATTTATTTTTATATGCCAAAGCCTGTTCAGGTTCCTGCCAGCGGCTATACAGGTTATTCAGATACAAGTAAACAGTTTTAGCATAATCGTTATCGGTTCCCATGACTTCCAAAATAATATTCTCCGCAGATAAAAGATGAAGTTCGGCTTCTTTAGCATTGCCCTCAGAAAGCGCAATCGCGCCATACATCATCTGGCAGATTCCGTTATCTAAAGTTTGTGTTCCCTCATGTTCTAAAACAAGACTTTCATAGGCAGAAAGAACCTGTTTTGCCATCTCTGCATTTTTGGAGAGAATCAACATATTAGTAAGGTTCATCAACTGTTGCAGCATATCATGTGATTCTGCCAGTCCAAGGTGTGCATATTCCTGACGGATGGTTAAAGCAGTATGGAGCATCTTGGCAGCTTCTTTTGGCTTTTTTATTAGCAGGTATGTATTGGAAAGATTGTTGTATAGGTTTGAAAGCAGATTTGCTGTCCGCTGGTCAGCATCTTCCGTATGATATGGTTCTAAGACGCTGACAGCTTTTAACCGTTTCTTCAAGGCATTTTTATAATCGTTTTTGATAAGAAACAGTTCTGCTTTATAATCAAGAAGCAACGCCCTGTCGCAACAGGAATGCGCATTCAGTTGATGGTATGGATTATCCTGACCAGCATTTGCATCCGGCTTCATTACATATTCTATCCGTTCTACAAGTTTTGGAAGATAGTCTGTTACAAGATATTTTTCAAGATATGGGAACATATCCTGAAGGAACAGCAGATAATCTTCCGGTATATCTATCATTATATTTTCTGTAATGCTAATAAGCGAATCAATTACATTCTGCGTTCTTTTAACTTCCAGTCCATGCACAAGGCAGATGCAATGCAGACTGTCAAGCAGTGTATGGCAGTTTGATACGGACGGTAAAGTTTCCAGTGCAACAATTTCCCTTATCAGTGGGTGCAGACTGATTTTCCGGTTTTCTCTGTCATCATGGATAAAACCGTATTTGGCGAGATAGTTTACATCATTTAATGAGGGCAGTTTCAGCCAGTTCTTAAAAGCATTTTTTAATACGCCGGAGGAAGAAAGCAGGGAAAGATTACGCAGGACATCAAGACAGGGATCAGACAGTTTCCCAAGCTGTAACAGCTTTTTCAAATGCTCTGCCATCAGTCCGTCGGTGTAATCTCCATCCTTATACAATTCAACAGCTTCACCGGAAGAAATGCTCAGTCCGCAGGTCTGTAATTCATATAGCAGTTCTTCCGCTTCCATTCCGCTTGCGGATAAGGACAACGCAGACAACACAACAGTCAGCGTATGGCTGTGTACGGTTTGTATGATTTGCTTTGTTGCCAGTGCATCCTTTTTTGCGGAAGGGCACAGACGGTAAAACAGTTCCGGCAGTTCGGTATCTGTATCCAGCTGTTTTAATTCCATAATGAGGTACTGCGTGGGACGGCATCTGGTGGTTATCAATAGCTGGAAATCATTCTGCTCAAATTCCCTGAAAAAGCTGTCATCCTTTGGAAGTACATTAAAATTATCAAGAATAATAAGGCTGTCATAGTGCAGCTTTTTCAATATCTTATAGTGTCTGTCAAAAAGCATACCTTCGGTCATTTCACTGGTATCATTGTCAAATTCCATGCCTGCAATGCTTTTCACTAAATCTCCCACATAATAGAGGTAAATGATATTTGTATATTTCTTACGGTTTTTTTTCGCAAAATATTTTGCAAATTCACTTTTCCCAATCCCTGCCACGCCGCTGATAAAAAGTGTGGGGTGTTCCTGCAAAAGTTTCCCGCATTCTTTCAGTTCATTTTTACGTCCTACAAATTCTTCCGTAATGGAGGGCAGGCGGCTGTTTTGTATGGTATCGGATAAATCAGGTGAAAATAAGCCGCTGTGTTTGTGGTCTGACAGAATAGCATAACGGACTACGGCAGTAAAAAATGCTGCATTATCAGTAAGTGCAAGCATTTCATCTGCGGTTTTGTTGCCGATGATATTGCGGCTGTCATTGATCAGTTCTTCCATTTGGGAATGTGCCTGTGATTCATTTATCAGGTTCGGAATGATTTTGCACCGGAAATCTTCTTCCATGACCTCAAAATTATTATCCTCATAAATGCGCAGGATTTCCATAGGTATCGGTCTTGCTCCGGTACACCAGCGGCTGTACATGGTGTTATCTTCTGCATATATTTCATCGCTTGAAAGTTCATCGTTCAGGTATGCGGAAAATAAGCTGCGGACAAGCTGATGCTGCTGATAGGTTTTCTTTTTATTCTCAAGAAGTATGCTTATTATATTGGCAAAGGTAAGTCGGTTTCTCAAATCATTTTCTCCCTTAAAAATTTTTATGTCAATGTATGGTCAAGTCTCCGTCAATGTTTTTCTACTCTCTGTATTGGTATCATAAATCCATGAAAACGAAGCCGCTTAAAGCCATCAGGCAGACAAGGCGGTTACAAAAGAATTATATCATGCTGCAGATAGATCTTGTGTCGAATTTTGAAAAAATTGGAAGAAGGTTTTGGAAGCAGCAAAAGAACATTGATAAATAATCCGCCAGAACGGATTCATGAGCTGTACTTCATGCCAACAGACCTGCAAAGAACCTTTTACAGAAAAGAGGAGCAGGCAGACACTTCCGAAAGGGTGGGAATATTCCGAGCAGGGGAAGCCCACAGGCAGATTTTGAAACAGAAATCGTTGCTAAAGGTCAGCAATGACAGCATGGGATACGAATGGAAGCCAAATGGGTCAACGCTTTTGCCAGAGATGTTCATTTTGTTAAATTCAATGTATCAATAAAGAAGTCGATAGTGAAAATATTAGAATGAGGAGGAGTCGGATGACAAGAGAAATGGAGTATGCAAAGTGTATAGCAGTCCTTCGCAGGATTTACCGCAAGGGGAGTATTACAGAATCAGAGTTTCGATATACAAAGGGGAAACTGAAAGACAGATTTATGATTGTGGAAAATACCGATGAAGCAGCATAAAATTTTTCGGTACATTCGTTAATATTTAAGTTTGAGGATATGATGGCAGCATACAGAGGATGTTTCAAAAAGAAAAATTCTTTGTAGCTGTCATTTCCCATATAGGACTGACAGTAATTAATATGCAGATTATTTTAAAGATTGGAGGAATTGTATGAGCGAAGTGCAGGTATTGCAAAAGACAAAAATTGTTCCGAATGGCAGGAACAGGGGCAGTACGGGAGCTTTGAGGGTTGACCGTATCAGGGTGGCGGCATACTGCCGTGTATCTACCGATGATGATGAGCAGTTAGGGAGCTTTGAATCACAGAAACTGTATTATGAACAAAAGATAGCATCAAATAAAGATTGGGTAAATGCAGGAATATTTGCGGATGAAGCGGTCACAGGAACAAAGACGGATAAGCGGAGTGGGTTTCAGGATATGATTGCCCATTGCCACAATGGCGAAATAGATATGATACTTACAAAGTCTATTTCACGGTTTGCCCGCAATACGGTAGATACGCTGAATTATGTGAGAATGCTCCGCGACCGGAATATTGCCATATTTTTCGAGAAGGAAAATATCAATACACTTGATATGAACGGCGAGCTGTTATTGACTATTATGAGTTCCTTAGCACAGCAAGAGGTGGAGTCACTTTCACAGAATGTCAAGATGGGATTACAGATGAAAATGAAGCGCGGCGAATTAATCGGTTTCAATGGCTGTTATGGATATGATTATCATACCGAGGACAAGAGTATAACTGTCAATGAGGAAGAAGCGGAGATTGTCCGTATGATTTATGATATGTATCTGGAGGGTTATGGAACGACCACGATTGCAAAACGGCTGATGGAACTTGGAATTAAGAATAAAAAAGGAGAAGTAAGCTGGCATACGCATGGTGTTATGGGGATGATTAAAAATGAAAAGTACAAAGGGGATATTCTTCTTGGAAAGACATTTACTACCGATCCAATTTCCAAACGCAGGCTTGCAAATATGGGGGAAGAAAACCAGTATTATCTCAGGGATCATCATGAGCCGATTGTCTCAAGAGAAATATGGGATAAGGCGGAGGAAATACGCATGAAGCGTTCCCGAAATAAAGTAGTTGAAACAACTGGAAACAGGGAACGTTATACACGCCAGTATTCATTCAGCAGTATGTGCGAATGTGCCTATTGCGGACATAAACTAACACGCAGGACAAGACACAGCAGGTCTGATTATGAAAAAACGGTGTGGCAGTGTATGAATGCCACTAAGAATGGCATTGCTAACTGTCCGAACTGTAAAGCAGTCGATGAAGCTATTTTAGAGGGAGCTTTTCTGGATGCCTTTGGACTGCTGGCAGGTAATTTTGATGATGTGCTGGATGTGGTATTGTCATATGTGGCGGAATCGGCTGACAGTGATGAAAATATACGGAAGAAACAGCAGATTGATAAGGATATTTCTTCACTGGAATCAAAAAAATCGCGGATGACAGACATGCTGATCGATGGTACAATATCCAAAGAGGTGTATGAGGAAAAAATGGTAGATTTCACCAGAAAGCTTCATAAGCTGTCTGAGAGAAAAGCACTTCTTGAGGACAGCATCTGCACGCAGAAAGATATAAACAGGCGGATGTCAGAACTTCGTGACACACTTGAAAAGGAACAAGTCCTTGATGAATTTGACAGGGTAGTTTTTGAGAGTATCATCGACAGGGTAATTGTTGGAGGATATGAGGAAAACGGGATACCCGATCCTTACAAGCTGACCTTTGTGTTAAAAGGTAATCAAACAGGAACAGTGCCACATGCTAAGGAGCAGTTTAAGGAAAAGGCAAAGAAGTCAAATGAAGAAAAGAGGGTGTCATAAGATGGAGAGCAGGCTGGCAGAAGTTGTTGATAAGACTGTAATTGTGGAAGTGGACACAGAATTAAGTTTGTGTTCATGTGAGAGTGACGTGGTGGACGAAACGTGTTCATTAGGCGGTAACGACACATGTGGAAAGTATCGTGTTGCTTTCAAAACTTCATACAAAACAGAATATAGAAGTGGAATTGGAAATGAGCGAGATGGATTTAACTGCGGCGGAGAGCAAGGCAACCTATGAGGAAATCAAGGATTATGTGTTGGAGCATACGGGATTGAAAGTCAGCAGTTTATATATCGCACAGGTAAAGGAGAGATGTGGGATTATTGAGAGGGTAAACTATAATCAGCCAAAATCGGAAAACTCCAGACAACCGAAATGTCCGCCAGAGAAAGAAACGGCTATAAGGGAGGCATTGGAACATTTTCGTATGATTTAATGGTAGCTTAGAAATGGTGGGACATTTTTTCTTTGATTTATACCTTTGAGTGTTATTGTCAGTTTCTTGTATAATGAAGCAAAGAAAGGACGATAACATTTATGAGAGAAAAGAAAAATCATTTGTATTTGGATAGCCAAGAAAGAACATTGCTTTTACATAGCCTTGTGGAGTTGAAAAATCAGCTTATTCAACAGGGTAGATATACGGACTGCGTTGACGAACTGATATTTAAGGTAGTAAACGCATCAGTAAAGAGAATGAAAATTGAATATATCTAGGGTACATCATTATGAAGCCGCTTATTCTTATTGAATTATAAGAGTAAGCGGCTTTTTATATAAGCTGACACTATTTATTCTTTGTAACTGGTTTACTGTATTAATTTGTCGAAATAGTGAATAAAAACTCATATTTTAGTGAACTTTGAATAAATTGACGGTTCAAAAGGTGAGTTTTACAATATAGAGGAGGTGAATTGGAATGAACCAGTCAGTAAATGCATTAGGGAATATTGTTCGTGCAACAAGAAAAAGCAAAAATTTATCTCAAGAGGCATTAGCTGAAAAACTTGGTGTTTGCAAAAGGACGATTATAGATATTGAAAAGAATACAGGAAACCCAAAGTTTGAGTTGTTATGTATGTTAGTGAGAGAATTGGATTTACCACTTTATCAAGTGTTTTATCCAGAGGTAACGGAGGAGTTGGAAATAAAAGATGTGTTTCTGAAAGAATTAAGCGATTGTTCAGATTATGAAATAAGAATTATTTTGTCGGTAGTAAAGAGTTTGCGATATACATTGAAAAATGAAAGAAATATATAGTTAATATTACTTTATGCTAAATTTTAATATGATTGGAGAAAAAAATGTTTCTGTTCCCTAAAAATTTGGAAATATCTAATCCAGAATTGGTAGCAATAGTTCAAGTTGTTCATGCTAGAGTGGAAAAATTTTTAAAGTATCCTCTACATATCCATTATACAGATCATTCAATAGAACATAGCATTCGTATACTTGAAGTTATTTCTAATATGCTTGATGAAACAAGTGTATGTTTATCTGATGTAGAGAAATATATTTTAGTCTGTGCTGCATTACTGCATGACATAGGTATGCAGACCCCTTGTTTTTCAGGTAAAACATTTCTATCAACTGATGATTTGGAAGAAATACGGAAAAATCATCATTTATATTCTGAAAAGATGATTATAGATAGTGTTACAAAATCAAATGATGATAGATATTACTTTGGGTTGGAATCCAAATGCGAGTATGTCGAATTGATAGCTAGAGTTGCAAAAGCTCATAGAAAAGTGAATCTAATAGAACTAGATAATGTATTTGTTGGTAATGAAGAGATTCGTATTAGATTTTTGTCTGCTTTGTTAAGGTTAAGCGATTGTCTTGATATGGATTATAGACGTGTTGATGTGGAAAGATTATCTTCATTGAATATTCCTGTATCAAGTAAAATGTATTGGTTTAGACATCAGTATGTGCAGGGAGTAAAAATTTCCCACCAAAAAATAGAGGTTTTTTTCAGTTTCCCAAAAGAATATGAAAATGCGGATGATTGTATCAATTCGATTATTAATGATACATTAAGAGAGGTTTCTGACCAAGTAGATGAGGTATACGATTTTCTTGATGATTATGGATTACGTTTGCATAAAAAAATTTCACACAGAACAAGTTTTTCATTAGTCCAAAGACATATGCCAGATGAATTAATAACATATATTAAAACACTGCGTGAGGAGAATGTTATAAAAAGCGATAAGGTGTTTGATGTATATCCAACTAGGGATTTGTGTATAGATGACATTTTCAAAAGACTTAAAGGTATTGGTGCAAATAATGTTGTGTTTTTTGGAGGAATATCTTCAAGATTATGTCACAAAGGCACGGTTGAGATTTTTTCAGAATGGTTAAATAAGAATAATAAGGCTATGTTGTTTCTGTGTTATGAAGACGATGAGGCAGCACTGTCTAGGGCTACTACTCTTGATGAAGGTTCAATGCCAAAAGATGGGCTTCCTTCTGAACCACATATGAGATATGTATACAAATTAGGAAATATTGAAAAATGCCGTGAAATGTATGCAGATAATATCAGAGAAAGAATTTACTTAATACCAATAACAAAAGCTTTAAACACCTATCCAATAGTTGTAGATAATGATTTCTATTGCAATATACTTACTGCTATACGAAGTTCTGAAAGTACTACAGCTAAAATGAGAGATAACAGTGTAGGGAAAAAAACAAAAATAGAGTTACTAAGCTATATGCTTTTTATTTTAGAAAATTCCCCTTCCTGTATTGGCAATTCAATACTATCCAATTTTATTCAGCTTCAAAAAAATATGATTAAATAAAGGAGAAGGTATATTATGAATCAGAGCAGTAAAATTACACGGGAACAGTTAATTGAAAGAATTAAATCCGCACAAAGTAGAGTACGATTTTTGGGTGTATTAGCAATTGATTTTGATTGGACAGAGGTTAGAAAAGATTGGCTAACTAGAATTAATAATGGTGATTTTTTAGTTGAGATAATACGGGAAGCTGAGAATTTCGTTAGCAATATATCTATCATTACATCAAATAAGAAAATTAGCGGTATGGAGCGTAGTTATCAGTATGGAAACTTAAAAAAGGTTATTGAGTCACCGTCTACAATGCTGAGAAAATTTTTGGTTGATAATGAATGTAAATATACTGAACCCCCTACAAATTTGGAAGAAAAACAATTGTTTTCATTGAGAACATGCTATCTTCAAATCCCTATACCAGTTATAAACGTTGATGACGAGTTTTATTTTGCTCTTACTATGACAAAGTTTTATCATCTTAATGAATTTGAAAAACTGGAAAAAACACATCCATGGTATGGGGAATTTAAAAATTATTTTCATGCATACTTTGATTTTAATGAAGGGGCAAAAGAGTATTCCACTGAAGAGACGAAAAAAGGTAATAGGTTGGAGGTAATAAATGCATATAATTTTAATAGAGAAGTTATGTTTCCTTTACCGAGAGATTCATTTCCTGAAACTAAGCTTGCAAAACTTGTTGTATGGGCTTTGCTCTTCACTAGAGATGGTAAGTTATTGATACACAAGCGAGGAGTAAATGCGAAAGATAATAGAAATCGATGGGACAAATCTGTTGGTGGTCATGTTTCAACTGATGATGTAGATTCAGTAAAAGCTGTGGCGCGAGAAATTGCAGAAGAATTATACAAACATGAGGCTGAAGGACAAGGTGATCATGGAAAAAGTGATTTTTTTAAAACAAATGAAGATAAAATGATTTTCTTAGGAGAATGGAATCCACATAATAGGAATAGTATGCCATTCTATGATGTTGAAAATAATAGGGAAGAAAATTTTTACTTTAGAATGAATTATGCATATAGTAAAGTTGACCATGATTCTGTCCGTTATTTAGTCACGGGAGATAAGGTCATTGCACATACTTTTATTGATATTTTTATGTGTATTGCTTCTGTTAAGTTTGATACATCCAAACTTGAAAATTCTGAATATAAAATTTTGGAATTACATGAATTGAACGATGCGTATTACGATGGAGAAATTGAAATGACCCAGAAAGAAATAGAACTTTGGGAAGAAAATCCCGAAGAAGCAAAATTGAAGCATGGGATTGAACATACAACTAGTTATGGTGGCAAGCATTATATGAAGTTTAGTGTTACACCGGATTTGGAAACAATTTTACGCTCAACACAATTATTTGACCAAATGAATGAGTTTTCTGATTATATAAAGGCACATAAAATGTATTTAGAGGGTGATAAATAATGGCACATATAATTACAATTACAGGACCTTCTATGTGTGGTAAATCAAAAGTTATTAAACAATTGGAAATGTTAAGTACAACACAGAAATATAAAGGTCGGTTTGAGATAGTTAAAGTTCCAAAGTATACGACTAGACCTTTTAGACAGAATGAAATTGATGCTATTAATTCAGGATGTAATAATGATTTGGATGTGCTTCCAGTTATAGGGAAATTTAATGAATGCGATAATACTACAATGGAAGATTTAAAAATGTTAAAATTTAATGCTTTTAATAAATTAGGATGTGATTTAGTTTATGAGCAATATGGGCATAGATATGGTATTAAATTATCTGACTTGTATAATTACACGACTTTACAACTTTTATAAATGATACCCTTGCTGTTGAATTAGCTGTTT
>OFHA01002729.1_pt1 | contig 9955 bp, 6 predicted proteins | sample 1521891 | NCBI WGS metagenome assembly OFHA01 (sample SAMEA3504089, study PRJEB24116) | mouse gut metagenome | biome: mouse gut; feature: mouse-associated habitat; material: faeces | place: Denmark | collected 2011 | reverse complement strand
CATCCACCGAACTTATAAAACTGGCTGCGGCAAAACTCACCTGGAAACGGACAACCACACATACGGTACTGCGCCGGCTCTGCGATAAGGGCCTGTTCCAAAACAATAACGGTGTGGTGACTTCTCTCCTGACCCGGCAAGAGTTCTATGCCCGCCACAGCAAGAAGTATGTGGATGAAACCTTTGCGGGCTCGCTCCCTGCTTTTCTTGCCGCCTTTACCAGTGAAAAGAAGCTGACAGCCGAGGAAATCACCGAGATTCGTGCGCTGATCGACAGGGCAGGTGAATGATATGAGCGATCTATTCCTGAACATTCTGAACATGAGCATTGCCGCAAGCTGGCTGATTCTGGCGGTGGTGCTGCTTCGGTTCGTGCTGAAAAAGGCGCCGAAATGGATTGCCGTTCTTTTGTGGGGCATTGTTGCTCTGCGGCTGGCGGTTCCCTTTTCTTTCGAGAGCGCGTTGAGCCTGATCCCCAGCGCCGAGACCTTCAACGCCCATAACATCCAGTATGAGACGCCCGCCATCAGCAGCGGCATCCCCGCCGTCAACAATGCGGTCAATCCCGTTCTGGGCGAAACATTTGCTCCCAACTCTGTTGGTAGCATCAACCCGCTCTATATCTGGACACTTGTTGTGTCGGCAATCTGGCTCGTTGGCATCGCCGCAATGCTGCTGTATGCAGTCATCAGCTATGTGCGGGTTCGCCGGAGCGTTGCGGAAAGAGCACCCTATAAAGGAAATATCTTTCTGTGCGACCATGTGAAGTCTCCGTTTATCCTGGGACTGATTCGCCCCAAAATCTATCTGCCCTCCAACATGGACGCTACATCCATGGAGCCGGTGATTGCCCACGAAAAGGCGCATCTAACGAGGCGCGACCACTGGTGGAAGCCGCTGGGCTTTCTGATCCTGACGGTTCACTGGTTCAATCCCTTGTGCTGGATTGCCTATGTGCTGCTTTGCCGGGACATTGAGCTGTCCTGTGATGAAAAGGTCATCCGGCAGATGGATTTGGATGGAAAGAAACGCTACTCCACCGCCCTGCTGGAGTGCAATGCTCAACGGCGGCTGGTCACAATTTGCCCGCTGGCCTTTGGAGAAGTTGGTGTAAAAGAAAGAGTGAAAAATGTGTTGAATTACAAAAAACCGGCGTTTTGGGTCATTGTTGTGGCTGTCATTGCCTGTGGGGTGGTGACGGTGATTTTTGCTACAAACCCGGTAAAGAAACAGCCCCCTATGAATGATTTGCAGCTTATTTCGGCAGATGTGATGGATTTTCGTTCCGATCCTCCAATTTTATACAGCATGAACACATCGGAACTGGATGAACTGTCCTCACGCCTGAAAGATATCAATATGACTGGTGTGGATGATGATTTGATGGGCATGACGCCTTATTATTCCATCAAAATTACAGATCAAAAAGTGGAAGGCTTTTCTGTTTCCGGCTTTGACACAGATAGGAACCATGTGGGGATTCTGTATCAGGGACACTACTATCGCGTGCAGGACGATGCTTTCAGCCGTTATCTTCAGAATATCTGCGCGGGGTATCAACGGGCAGACGCCCTGCCCCGGCTCACCCTTGACGATGTGGTTATGCTATCACAAAAGGGGGATGCGCTGAGTTGGTCAGATTTTGAGCAGTATCAGGGGCGGGAGGTTGGCTCAGGTCTGTATATCATGCGTTACGAGATTGACGAATTATTTGATGTTTTGGTTGGCGGCGTTCCGAATGAGACACCCATGTATATTCGTCTGCGGAATCAGGATATCAACGCTTGGGTGGATCTGCGGGAAGATAGTGTGGAGCGCGTGAAGGTGTTCATTGAGGTATACAGAAATGATGTATCAGGACAAAAATCGGATGGCAACGGTGAACCCGCACCAGAGGAGCCTGATATTTCCACCATTTCTACAGAGCAAGCCGCTATCCATCAGGCGATTCTGGAGCATAATAAGTCTTCCAACCCGCAGGAGTACGATGTGGCCTGTTGCAGCTTTGTCACACTGGAGACACTCTCTGGCACACCTTTGGTAGGAAGCAACACCCATAAAATCACCTATTACGGGTGGGCGCTATACAATGAGTACAAGGTCACGGGTGAGGGATTGAAAACAATCATCGGTGGGCATGTCCCTGTGGCACTTTCCTTTGACTTGGATGAGCGCGGGTATACGCTGACTGAATATTGGCAGCCCAGGGACGGCAGCTACTACGCGCCGGACATCCGGGAAAAGTTCCCGGCTCACATTGTCGAAGACGCCCTCCACGGTCAAAAGTTCATTCTTCAGCAGACACAGGAGTGCTATGCCCAGGCGATAGCGGCTACCGGGCTGGATACTGATAAGGTGATCGGGGCACTCATTGAGATGATTTGCAGCAGCCCCGCTCTGTCCTCCAATCCGGGGGATCATATTAAGGAACACTCCATTGAGTACCGGGAACTGACATACTATGGCCGGTACACCCTGAAATACTGCTTCACCGAGTTTTTAAAGGGCGGACAAACTGATTTGCGTGGGCATATTATGAGGGCCGTCATTGATGACATAGCGCCGGAAGCCCAGCTCAATCTATATGCAGAAACTGGACAGGAATACTTCGATGCGTGGAAGGACGCCGCAAAATCCGTTGGGAAGCAGCATGATATGGAATGGATTGAAGAGAATCAACCGGCTATCTATCTGCTTTTACAAATGATAAGTGAATAAAACCGCTCGGTCCTGTCACCTTTGATTACCCAACAGCGTCAACTTCTATACGCAATTGAATAACATCCAGGAAGGGCCATCCAACAGACTGGATGGCCCTTCCTCGTGGTTGTAGAAAACAATGAAATAGCGCCTTGTAACCAGAGGCCTTATCCGTTATAATGTAATAAATTGCCGATATAGGGGGGGAACCACGATGTCACCAGAGGAAAAGGCCCGTCTTGCGATAGACCAAAAGCTGATCCGATCTGGCTGGGTCATTCAGGATATGAAAAATCTGAATCTGTTCTCTGCCATGGGCGTAGCTGTGCGGGAGTTCCCAACCAGCACAGGCGAAGTGGACTACGCCCTCTTCGTTGATGGAACTCCTATAGGTATCGTGGAGGCGAAGCGGACAGAGAGCGGAGAGAAGATCACTACGGTGGAGGATCAGTCCGCACGCTATGCTGGTAGCAAATTCAAATGGATCAAGGGAGATACAGCCATCCGCTTTGCCTACGAAGCGACGGACAAGCTGACCCGGTTCACAGACTATCACGATTTGAAATACTGCTCCCGGACGGTCTTCTCCTTCCACCGTCCGGAGACGCTGCGGGCGCTGCTAAGCGCGCCGGATACCATCCGCAACAACATGAAGCATTTTCCGCCCTTTGACACCACCGGCTTTCGGGACTGCCAAATTCGTGCCATCAGCAAGCTGGACCGCTCTTTCGCTGAAAACAGGCCGAAGGCATTGGTGCAGATGGCCACCGGAGCGGGCAAGACCTTTACCGCCATCACCGCCGCATACCGCCTTTTGAAATTCGGAAAGATGAACCGTATTTTGTTCCTGGTGGACACCAAAAGTCTGGGGGAGCAGGCGGAGCGGGAGTTCCTGGCCTATACCCCCAACGACGATCCCAGTCCATTTTCCGACATCTACGGCGTGTACCGCCTGAAATCCTCCCGGATGTCGGCTAATACGCAAATCTACATCAGCACCATCCAGCGGATGTACTCTATTTTGAAGAGCGAGGACTTGGACGAGTCCGCAGAGGAGACCCCATTCAGCGAGTATGTCACCGCCGACAGCAAAGCGCCAAAGGAAGTGGTCTACAACGAAAAATATCCGCCGGAGTTCTTTGACTGCATCATTGTGGACGAGTGCCATCGATCTATTTACAATGTCTGGAGTCAGGTACTGGAATATTTTGACGCATTTATCATTGGCCTGACGGCCACACCGGACAAACGTACCTTTGCCTTTTTCCATCAAAATGTGGTCAGCGAGTATTCCAGAGAGCAGGCCATCATTGACGGAGTCAACGTGGGGGAGGACATCTTCCTCATCGAAACCGAGGTAGGACAGCACGGCGGATACATTGTGAAACAGCAGATCGAATACCGGAACCGCCTGTCCCGGGAGAAACGATGGAAGCAGATGGACGAGGATGTAAATTATACACCCTCCCGCCTTGACCGGGATATCGTCAACCCCAGCCAGATTCGGACTGTGATTCGGGCGTTCCGGGAAAACCTGTACACCATCCTGTTTCCCCGCAGAAGCGAGGTCCCCAAAACGCTGATTTTTGCCAAGACTGACAGCCACGCGGACGACATCATCCAAATCGTCCGGGAAGAGTTTGGCGAGGGTAACGAATTCTGTAAGAAGATTACCTATTCTGCGGATGACCCGGAAGGAGCCCTTTCTGATTTCCGCAACAGTTTCAATCCCAGAATTGCCGTCACTGTGGACATGATTGCCACCGGAACGGACGTGAAGCCTATCGAGTGCCTGATCTTCATGCGGGACGTGCGGAGCAAGAACTATTTCGAGCAGATGAAGGGCCGGGGAACCCGGACGCTGAGCAAGGATGATCTGCAAAAGGTGACTCCCTCCGCCACAGAGAACAAGGATCACTTTGTCATCGTGGACGCGGTGGGCGTCACCAGATCCAAGAAATCGGACACCCGTGCCCTGGAGCGCAAGCCCTCCGTCTCCCTGAAGGAGCTGATGATGAATGTGGCTCTGGGCGCGCGGGACGAGGACACCCTCACCTCCCTGGCCAGCCGCATCGTCCGCCTGAATGCCCAAATGACACCCTCTGAGCGGAAGGAGTTTCAGGAGATCACCGGGGCCTCCGCCGGTCAGACCGCCCAGGCTCTGTTGGACGCCTTTGACCCGGACGTCATCGCAGCCCATGCGGGGGTGTCCCTGCCAGAGGAGGGCGAACCCACCCAGGAACAGCAGGCCCTGCTGGATGCCGCCCAGCGGGAGCTTGCCGCTTCCGCCGCCGCTCCGTTCCACAGGGCGGAGGTACGGGACTACATCGAAAACGTCCGCCGGAACCACGAGCAGATTATTGACAATGTGAACATTGATACGGTGTTATATGCCGGGTACGACGTCAGCCAGGAGGAGACCGCCAGTCGGGTCATTGAGACCTTCCGAGAGTTTATCCAGGAAAACCGGGACGAGATCACGGCCCTGCGCATCATCTACGACCAGCGGTACAAAGACCGCCCCATGGCGATTGCCAAGCTCAAGGCGCTGTATGAAAAGCTGAAAGCCCGAAACATCACAGTGGACAGGCTGTGGGACTGCTATGCCATCAAACAGCCAGACAAGGTGAAGAGGGGGACGATGGTGCAGCTGGCCGACCTGGTATCCCTCATCCGGTTTGAGACGGGCGCGACGGATACCCTTGTCCCCTTTGCCGAGCGGGTCAGCTACAATTTCCAGCAGTGGTCCTTCCGCCGCAACGCCGGCGCCGTCCACTTTACCGAGGAGCAGATGGAGTGGCTTCGGCTCATCAAGGACCACATCGCCGCCTCCCTCAGCGTGGAGCCGGAGGACCTGGACCTCAGCCCCTTTGACCGCAAGGGCGGGTTGGGGCGGTTCTATGAGGTGTTCGGGGAGGATTATGAGAGGATTTTGATGGAATTAAATGTGGAGTTGGTGGCGTGAGATGATTCCTAACGGTTGGGAAATCAAAAAAATGTCTGATGTTGTTATTTGGGGATCAGGTGGAACTCCAAAAGCAACAGAAGCAGCATATTACGAAAATGGGACAATCCCTTGGCTTGTTATTGGTGATTTGAATGATGGTGTTGTAAACTCTTCTGCCAGTAAAATAACGGAACTAGGATTAAAAAACAGTAGTGCTAAACTCATCCCGCCTGGAACATTGCTGGTTGCAATGTATGGAAGTATAGGGAAACTTGGAATTACTGGAATAGAATGCTGCACTAATCAAGCAATAGCTTTTGCCAAAGAATTGCACGGAGTAACAACGCAATATATGTTTTACTATATGGTATTGATAAAAGCGAAATTGATTTCTATGGGAAAGGGTGGTACACAAAAAAATATCAGTCAGGCAGTATTAAAGTCACTGGATGTAATTGTTCCACCTCTCTCAGAGCAAAAGCGCATCGTCTCCCGCATTGAGGAACTGTTTTCCCAACTAGATGCCAGCGTGGCCAAGCTGAAAACGGCAAAGGAACGGCTGAAGGTGTACCGGCAGGCAGTGCTGAAAGAGGCATTTTCAAAATTTGACGGTAGCATTGAGAAAACAATTTCGTCTGTATGCGAAAATATTGTAGATTGTCCTCATTCAACACCAAAATCGGTTCAAAAAGGAAAGCTATGTTTAAGAACCACAAACTTTAAGCCCGGATATTTGAACTTGTCGGAAAAGAATTATGTTTCAGAAGAAACATTTTGCGAAAGGATTTCCAGACTTGCGCCAAAACCAGGAGATGTGCTGTTTAGCCGAGAAGGTGCTATTTTAGGTATTGCCTGCATAATTCCAGATGGATTAGAAGTCTGTATGGGACAGCGAATGATGCTGTTGAGGCCATCAGAGGACTTATTGAATAAATATCTGATGTATTACTTAAATTCACCGAAAGCCAGAACTCTAATTATAGAAAATGTCGGAGGAACAGCGTCACCTCACATAAACGTCGGAGATATCAAAAACTTTACAATTCCAATCATTCCTTTTGCTCAACAACAATCTGTTGTGGCCGAAATTGAATCCCGTTTATCTGTCTGCGACAACATTGAGAAAACAGTAGGCACCGCCTTGCAACAGGCCGAGGCCCTGCGGCAGAGTATTTTGAAGATAGCGTTTGAGGGAGGGCTATAATTATGTCAAAGAATGAAAGTAATTCAAAAGTGGAGTTATTTTTCCCATATTATATTAATCAAAGTAGATTACTGGATATATACGCCATTTTGAATGGTGGTTATTCTGAATATGCGGAGATCACCACCAGTGTTTCAACAGAAAAGACCAAATCTGGCAAACTCGATGGCCAGGCCGGCGGTGGCTTCAAACTGGTCAATTTGGGCGGTACTCTGGGTGGTGAACTCGGAAAGACCGATGGAGTATCAAGTGAAAATCGAGAGAAAAAAGTGCAAACCATTACATCAATCCTGAGCTTAGTTAAAACATCACTTGCGGATAAGGGGTATCTCGTTGACATAGTAAAAGCAAGACCAGGAAATTTTGTTTGTCTACCAGTCAATCTTCAGATCAATTCTATAAAATCCATGATTGCGGAAATGACTGATATTCTGAAACTTGCGGCCAATATGCAGAAAGTTGGTATTAAAATCAACGGTGCAGGACAAGACACAAAGCAATATGAAAATATCTTAAAGTCAATTCAGGTTTTGTTTGCTGGTGAGGAAATCCTTTATGAGACGGAATCTTTTGCGATTACTGGAAATATTTTAGATGAAAACCTATATCAAGGTACTCGTTCTGACTTAATAAATGCAAAACTTACATGCCTTGCTCAAGTTAAGCGTGTTTATCCAGATGGTACCGAGTTGATGAAAAATACTATTTTTACAAAAATTAAGGATGCCAGTGCAAAGGATAAATTAATTGCATCAATGCAGGCGCTAACTTCCGGTAATGTGTTTGATTTTGAAGCGACTGCTGTCTCTTCGATTTACGAAAAACCTGTATATCAGTTAGAGATAATTGCTTTGTATCAGTAAGGGGAGAATAACATGCTTGACCAAACCTCCACCATCATTTCCAAAGTCTGGGGTATGTGCAACCCCCTGCGGGACAACGGTGTGTCCTACGGCGACTATCTGGAGCAACTGACTTACCTGATTTTCCTGAAAATGTCGGACGAGTATTCCAAGCCGCCCTACAAACGGGAGACCGGCATCCCCGCCGGGTACACCTGGGCAGACATGAATACTCTCAAGGGCGCGGAGCTGGAGGAGCAGTACAAAGCCACCCTGGAAAAGCTGGGGGAACAAGGCGGCATCCTGGGGAAGATTTTCAAGGGCGCGGTAAACAAGATCAGCAGCGCCGCAATTCTGTACCGCATCGTGCAGATGATCGACCAGGAGCGGTGGGTGTCCATGTCCTCCGATGTTAAGGGCGAGATCTATGAGGGCCTGCTCCAGAAAAACGCGGAGGACGTCAAAAGCGGCGCTGGGCAGTACTTTACACCCCGGCCTCTCATCCGAGCTATGGTGCGCTGTGTCCGCCCGGAGCCAATGAAGACCATCGCGGACCCCTGCTGCGGCAGCGGCGGATTTTTTCTTGCCGCGCAGGAGTACATCGCCGACCCGGAACGATACACCCTGGATCGGGAGCAGAAAGAATTTTTGAAAAATCAGACCTTTTATGGAAGTGAGATTGTACCGGCCACCTACAAAACCGCACTGATGAATTTGTACCTCCACAACATCGGAGACATCTACGGAAACGTCTCCGTTACCTTGGGGGATGCGCTGTTGACCGACCCCGGCTACCGGGTGGACTACGTGCTGACCAATCCGCCCTTCGGAAAGAAGTCCTCCATCACCTTCACCAATGAGGAGGGAGAGCAGGAGGAGGAAGACCTGGTTTACAACCGAACCGACTTCTGGACCACCAGCTCCAACAAGCAGTTGAATTTTGTCCAGCACATCAATACGCTCCTGAACGCCAGGGGTAAGGCGGCGGTGGTCGTGCCGGACAACGTGCTCTTCGAGGGCGGGGCTGGCGAGACGGTGCGCCGGAAGCTCTTGGAGACTACCGATCTGCACACGATCCTGCGCCTGCCCACTGGGATTTTCTATAAGCCGGGCGTCAAGGCAAACGTGATTTTCTTTGACAAGCGCCCCGCCAGCCCGGAGCGGCAGACGAAAGAGGTGTGGGTGTACGACTTCCGCACCAACGTCCATTTCACGCTGAAACAGCATCCCATGACTGACGCCGATCTGGAAGATTTTATCTGCTGCTTCCATCCGGAGAACCGGCATCAGCGCCATGAGACATGGTCGGAGGATAACCCGGATGGCCGCTGGAGGAAATTTGCCGTTCAGGAAATTCTGGATCGGGATAAAGCCAGTCTGGATATCTTCTGGATCAAGGACAAATCTCTTGCGGACCTGGACAGCCTGCCTGCGCCGGATGTATTGGCTCTGGATATTATCGAAAATCTCCAGAGCGCACTGGATGGTTTCCAAGAGCTGATGCAGCAGCTAAACACGACACCGGAATGATAGTTCTATGCACATCTATCATGATGCTTCACGAAATACACCTGCAAGGGTCAACCTCTGCGGGTGTATTTTTTCAGTGGCACTCACAGCAGAATTATTTATTATGCCCAGTTGCAAAAAATTTTATACGCTCCCTCTTGACAAAGCTTACTCAATCAAGTATCCTATACATAGAACATATATTCGGGTGCAACAACTGAACAAACTGCCTCGCTCTACTTCCGACTTACATATCCGAGGCTGTGCAAGACCTTGCGGTACGACATTCTGTACCGCTGGTTGTCTTGCCAGCAAGGATGTGTAGGTCTTTTGTTTTTCTGGTATGGAGGGAACAGCGTGGACGGCTATCACACTCTGTCCTGTATTCCATCACAGAGAGAAAAGACTGTCACAACTGACAAGGAGGCAAGTCCTATATGAAAGAATCCGCCTACAAAAGCTACGACGAACTGCCGCTGTTCCTGAATGCGGCAACGGTGGCGAGAGTGCTGGGCGTCTCTCCGTCCAGTGGTTATGAGCTGATGCACGAACCGGATTTTCCGGTTCTGAAAATCGGTAGCAGACTCGTAGTGCCCAAAGAGAAATTTGTGGAGTGGGTGTCGCAACACACCCAAGGAGGTGCAGATTGAAGTACACACCGTGGCCAAAGCGTGATCCGGTCAAGAACTACTTCCAGCTGCCCAACGAGATATTCCTGCTGGGCCTGTCGCCTGGTGCGCTGGCGGTCTACTC
>OFHA01002723.1_pt1 | contig 9971 bp, 8 predicted proteins | sample 1521891 | NCBI WGS metagenome assembly OFHA01 (sample SAMEA3504089, study PRJEB24116) | mouse gut metagenome | biome: mouse gut; feature: mouse-associated habitat; material: faeces | place: Denmark | collected 2011 | reverse complement strand
ATACCCAAGCTATTACCTATTTTAACCAATCTTTTGTAAAATTTCAAGTAGCATTCGAAACTTTATTGAAATTTTTTTTGGAATTATGAACAGATTCGACAATCCAGTCTCCACTTTGCCGTCTTTCCTGTTTTTTAGTAAACAATATGTCCTCTTGCTGCTAAAGCACCGGAGGATATTTAAACCCTTTCAAAAGCATCAGGCTTTCGGAACACAGAATGAAATGGGAAATCGGTTCCAGATAAGGTTCCGGTAATGAAATCGACAATATGTTGAAAGATATACGTTAAAATGGATAAATCCATAATTTGATCTTCAGTGCTGAAATTTGTACTAAATAATAGACAAAAGTTTTAAAGTATTGTATTATAGAAGTAGGAGTATTTGCGTATAACATATGCCGGATCATGTACTTACAGTAAAAATAGTTTGGGGATAATGAAGCAGATAATTACCTAAGCTGCATTTGTTATGATGCTGAAGATAAGCAATCAATGCCTTGCTGGATTATACCGGAAATACAAACTTTTGATCGGAAACTGCAGGTACCGTATCTGTGAGAGAGAAATGGGATAACGTATTCGAGCAGATGTTGAAATCCGATGCATGGCGAATAGTTAGTACAGCTGCTGTTTATTACGAATCTGTGCAAACTGGAAGAGAGGAGATACTATGTCAGGGAAAAAAAAGAAGGTACCAGACTGGATACATGATACGCTGGACATTGTAGGTCTGTCTCAAAACGGGATCGGTGCTGCAGCAGATGCCTTAAACAGTGTACTGTACGGGTTGGAAGGGGATGTAAAAAATGCTGTAATTAGTGCCGCGGCAGTAGTTCCGGTTGACGGGGATAAGGCGAAAATTGGCAAAGCGTTAAAAAGAGCTGACCAGGCGATAGATGCATCTAAAAAAATAGATAAGGTAACAGACAATATCAAAGCTGCAAATTTATCTAAGAAATTGAAAAACGAAAATGTAAAGACAAAAACGCATGTGAATAAAAAGAAAATAAATGCAAACGTCACAGCAGGTTCTTCAGGATCCGGCAAAGTGACTACAGGTGCAAATGGAACGTCGATTAGTAAAAAAACGAATAAAAATATAAAGAAGAGAACGGATAAGAAAAATAACTTAAAAGATAAGGGTTTTACTACCAAAATAAGTCCGGAGATGGAAAAAAAGATATTGGAAGGTCAGAGAAGGAATCCGTTTAAAAACGAAGTGATAGGAGGACATTCTCCACAGATTAATAATAGTAATGATTTATTTGCGGTAGAAGAAATATCGGTAAATGCTGATAAAACTAAAAACATAAAATTTGTAAAGGATCTGCAGGATGGAAATATTTCTAAAATTAAAAGAAGTACTGTTTTTCCAGATTCGTGGAGTAATTCAAAGATTATTCAGAGTATAAAGCAAGTTGGAGATTCTCCAGTGCGATCAGTTCGGGAAAGAGACGGTGCAACATGGCACCGACAAATAATTGACGGTGTTGAAATAGATGTTATAAAACTCGGAGATGATGTGATATCTGGTTATCCAACCGGAAAAACAGGCGCTCCAAATCCATCAGGTTTTAAATGAAAAGAAAATTAACATAGCAATATTTGTTACATGATGTAGATAATTATGTAAAACAAAATTTTATTACAATAAAAGACTGCCTGTACGCTTTAGAAGAATATTGTAAGATATTTGTTATTGTTGCATTAATACAGCCTTGAAACACAGAAATAGTCCCTTTTAAAGCTGGAAACCACAGGTTGTTGTAGATTTGCAATTAATCCTGTGCTATACTGAAAAACTGAAAGAGTTCGCAGGATGTTTTTGTGTTTGTAATTTGCCATTGAGATACAGATTCATTTGAACCTTTTAAGAAACAATGACCAGGAGTGATTATATGTATAAAGAGTTAGATGATTTATTGTCAGAAGAGTCAACAATTGATTCGTGGTATGATGATGGATTTTTAATTGCGCAGGATATTATGACCAATTTTTTAAAAGAGGATTGGGAAGAACTTTCTGAGAATGTTTTGCATAAACATCCGGAATGGCAAAAGAAATTAGTTTATTGTCTGGATCATCAGATTATAGAGGAAGAAATCGCGATCATAAATAAATTATTTGACACAGAAGATGAGGAATTGCTGGAAATGTGTATAGATGCATTGCGTTCTTTTGACAATGAACTGGGGCATACCTATATAAACAGGCATCCGGAAATCATAGAAATGGCAGAAAAGAAAATGCATGCGGCAGGAAACGCGACAAAACGAATGCTGCAAAATTTTTTGAAAATATTCAAATAGAATTAAAAAAACTGTCATAGTTTGGTCAGAGGTTGTAAATAAAAATACATAAATGCAAAACCATGCGTCCTTGTCCGGATGCTTATGATTTTTCGCTGGTTCCATGTTGTCTGGCGTAAATGTTTTTGCGGATCAGAGAACAAATCGCCGCTTCAGACAAAACGAATGTCCTGGTCGGAGTTGGCGATTCGTTCCACGCAGCGCTGTCCGTACAGCTATTAAAAAGCAACATATTATCTATCTGCTTTTTTACAAAGCGATAAATTGTGCTTTGCGGTTTTTAAATACCGTATAATAGGAAAATCCGCATGTCTGAAGCAGCTTTGGCAATCGTTGAAAGTCATAGGCAATATGCTCCGGCTGATGGGCATCAGCGCCCAGCGTCAGTATTTCTCCTCCCAGTTCCCGATATCTTTTTAAAATATCCTCACACGGATTTGGATGTCCCAGTCCGTATTTAAATCCTGCAGTGTTTACTTCAATACCTTTTCCATGATGGATAAGCTGTTTTAAGATTTCATCGATCACATCTGCATAATCCGCATAAGAATAATAAGTATTTTTGTCTGGTCCGTAGCGTACAACATAGTCGATGTGCCCATACACATCAAAATCCTGAAATGCCCGGATATTTTCCAGTATGGATACAAAGTATTCCAGATAGGCTTCCCGTTCAGAGCGTCCCTCATAATACGAAGCATAATAGGGATCTTTTCCATTTACCACATGGGAAGAACCAATGACAAAATCGAAGGATTGTTTTTCTAAAAGCTGTTTATGTCTGTCCTTAAGATGCGGCTGCAGCCCCAGCTCGATGCCATATAAAACCGGCAGCCGGTCTGCATATTCGCGCTGCAGCTGATGGATTGTATGATCATATGCACAAGGGTCAAAGGTAAAGATGGTCGGATTCTCCGGACAGACCGGATAGTCATAATCCATATGATCCGTAAAGCAGATACCCAAAAGCCCTTTGGAAACAGCTGCTTCAATCATTGTCTGCGGCGCGCTGTCGCAGTCGCCGGAAAAAGAACTGTGCATGTGTGTATCCCAAAACATATCAATGTCCTTTCTGTGAGAGAAGGAACGATTAAGAACAATCCGTTGCACGATTAGAGACTGTTTTTGAATCGTTCCTGAATTTACAGTATACTATTGCTTATTTTAGCGTACAAGGGAGTTTTTTAATAAAATTATCGGTGAATTCTTATAGTAGTTCTTATATGCCGGAATAGACCGTATTTTCAGACTTTTTGCCGGTTCCAGGTTTCTCCCACATTTTTTGCAAGAATCATACATTTCAGACAAATACTATTCCTCAGTTACCCAATACTGCAACATTGCTGCCAGCCAGAATCCATCGCTGATATTCATCTTATTTTGTCACAGATCCCAGGACATTCGGCATGAGGCCTGCACGCCGAATGTCCTGGGAGGAGTCAGCGATTCGTTCACCGCAGCGCTCCCATTCCACCGGTGTCAAATCCTGTCGGCTGTCACGGACACATCTGCGCAGCCACTGAAATGCCACACATTATCCAAACGGTCTCCCGTCGATTACCCAGCCTCACGTTCGGACAGCAGCTTTTCTACAGAAGCCAGTTTTACACATAACACAAAGATCTTCGTTGCATCCACCATCTCTTCCGGCGATGGAAAAGACGGCGCGATACGGATATTGGAATCCTGCGGATCGTTTCCATATGGAAACGTTGCGCCTGCATCCGTTAACACCATTCCAAGCTGCTTACATTTTGCAACGACCGACTTTGCGCACCCCGGCATCGTTTCAAAAGAAATAAAATATCCGCCTCTTGGTCTGATCCAGCTTCCGATTTCAAGTCCGGCAAGTTCCCTGTCCAATATCTCAAGCACTGCTTCAAATTTCGGACGCAGGATATTCGCGTGTTTTTTCATATGTTCCTTTAAGACATCCATATCCTTGAGAAACCGTACATGACGCAGCTGATTGATCTTATCGTGTCCGATAATCTGTGTGGTCATATATTTTTTAATAAAATCCATATTTTCCAGCGAAGTCGCAATTGCGGATACGCCGGAGCCTGGAAAACTGACTTTGGACGTGGAACCAAATACATAAGCCATATTTGGATTGCCTGCTTTTTCACACTCCTCCAGAATATTTAAAATCTCATCCTGTATGTCCTCATATAAATGATGGATACAATATGCATTATCCCAGAAAATACGGAAGTCTTCTGCCTTCGGCTTTAAATTTGCAAACCGTCTGACCACTTCGTCCGAATAAGTAATGCCTGTCGGATTGGAATATTTCGGCACACACCAGATTCCTTTGACCGCTTCATCCTGACTGACATACTGCTCCACCAGATCCATATCCGGCCCGTCTTCCCGCAGAGGAATATTTATCATTTCAATATCGAACATTTCTGTAATTTTAAAATGTCTGTCATATCCCGGCACCGGACATAAAAATTTAACTTTATCCAGCTTACACCATGGCGTGGAACCGTTCACACCTTTGACCATGGAGCGCACAACCGTATCGTACATAATGTTCAGGCTGGAATTGCCGCATACGATCACATTGTCCTTTTTTACGCCAAGCATTGCCGCCATCATGCGTCTGCATTCTCCGATACCATCCCAGTCTCCGTAGTTTCTCGTATCGTTTCCAAGTACGGTGTTCATATCCGATTCATCATTAATCACGCTCAGCATCGGCATGGATAAGACCAGCTGGGACACCCCCGGCTTTCCTCTTGCCATATTAAACGAATGCCCTTTGGCTTCTTCGGTTTTAAACTGCTCCTCCAGCTCTGTTTTTAATGATATTAATTCTTCGCGGTTCATATCTGCATATGTTTTCATTGTACATCATCTCCTTCTCATTTTATCAGGTATGCCAGCCGGCACCTGTATCGTATTATATCATATGTTTTTCTATTCCAAAACCCCTGCTCTTAATATTTTCTCCTTCTTACAATCCTATACAATGCCGCGGCTCTCTGACTGCGGCAGAAAAATACGAGATTCGTCCCGACAGAAAAAAGCACGCAGCAGATACCTGCCGCCAAAAAACGCAAAAACCCTCCGGTTCCATAAACAACATCCACAATCACACCTGCCGCCTGTATGACTGCCCATGCCAGACACGCATACTCTGCAAGCTCCAGCAGATAGCTCCGGCAGCTTCGTTTTAGGTAATCATGAAAAAAGCAGCGCGTTCTTAATACAAGCTGTACAAAATACGAACAGCCTGTCCCGGCCAGCACACCCGTAATCCCAAATGTGCGCGCCAGTCCCAGAGATACCGCCAGATTCACAAACGCACCGGTCATCGATATCCTGCGCTCTTTGTCAAACAATCCGGATACGTTCATGCATATTGTCAGCGGCAGACCGATCGTCTGTATCAGACAATTGACTGCACACCATACGATCGCGGAACGTAACGGCATCGACTGTTCATTCAGCCACAGGTCCGTAATAAACGGCTCCATCAGCGCATTCAGACCAGCCGCACCGGTTACCGCGATAAAATAAAACGAAAACGTTAAAAGACGCAGCGCCTGGTTATTTTTCTCCTGATTTTTTTCCACAAACAACACGCCGATTCCCGGCTGTACCGCATTGGACAACGCGATCACGATATTCGTCACAGACTGGGTAATCAGACTGTAATTCGAATACACGCCGGCTGTACCGACGTCGATCAGTCCGGAAATAATCAGGTTATCTGTACAGGTCAGCAGCCTGGAAGCAATCCGCATAAAGAAAATATTTTTGAGATCTCCAAAAATCTGACGGATCATATGGAAAGGCAGCGGTTCTTTTCTTAATTTTTTTAAAAATGGATAGCGACGCCCGATATAATAAGATAATCCGGCGTTACTGACAGCTTCGATCACTATGTTTGCAAAAAGCGCCGGAATATACGCAGAGGTCAGACCTACGATCACGATAATCAGCAGATAATTCAGCACACCTGCTGTCGTCGTCACAATCGTGACAATATATTCCCTCTGATCGGCAATCAGAATGGATCGCTTATAAGACAGCAGATACGACAATACTGTGCGCAGCAGCCACATACTATAAATCACACGAATCTCATACAAAGAAAAGCTGTTATGTCTTAAAAATACGTGTACAAACGGCAGCACCAGCAGACCGAAAACAGTAATTACGATCGCAAATACATCATATGCCCTGCGATACAGATTCATCAAAGCGGCAATCTCAGATTCCTTTTTTCGTACAAGCGCCTGATATAAATGAAATACGACCGCTGTAGAAATTCCCAGCTCAGATACCGATAAAATCGCAAGAATATTGGAAATGACACTGTTTAGTCCTGCCAGTTCCCTCCCTGCCTGCAGAAATAGTACCCGCTGGCTGAAAAAACCGGCGATAATCAAAAGCACCTGGGACAGAAAGCTGACAGAGCTGTTTCGGATCATATTTTTTACACGCATAAGTCTTTCAGCACCTCGTTCCACTGATTTAATATGCTCTCCATCTGAAATTTTTCTATCCCTTTTTCAGCGTTTTTCATCAGTGTACGGCGCAGCTGCTCGTTTTCTATCAGTGTGCCGATCCGCCGCGCCATCTTTGCACAGTCGAACGCCGATACCAGATATCCATTGTATCGATCTGTAATCACTTCGTCCGGCCCCGTCTCAATCGCAAAGCTCACGCATGCCAGCCTGTGGGCTTTGGCTTCCAGCAGGCACATCGGCAGTCCTTCCCAGCGGGAAGTCAGCACAAAAATCTGCGCCTTTGCCAGATAGCTGTCCACGTCCGTTACATTTCCTTTCACCAGCAGTCTCTGCTGCAGATGATATTTTTGAATCTGTCCCCTCAGCCATTCTTTCTGATCGCCATCCCCCAGCAGCAGCCATTGCCAGTCCGGATATTTTTTTAATACGATCCGGGCAGTGCGCAGCAGATAATCCACTCCTTTTTGATACGTAAGTCTTCCCACCGTTACGATCCACCGCTTTTTTTCCGCTGTTTCCTGCAGCGGCAGATTCTGTATCGGATTCGGAATGGTCCGTATTTCAGGCATTCGTTTCTGTGTATTTCCCTGTTTAGACAGACCCCGTAAAAAGGCCTGCCGGTCTTTTTGCGTCAGCGTAACGATCACATCCGCCTTTGTCGTCAGATGCCGTACGATCAGATCCCGATAGCCATACCTGCGGGCCGTTTCATAAGTAAAATTAAAATGTTCCCAGGAAATTACTTTTGTCCGCATGCCGCATGCCGCCGGTACAGACAATACGTCCAGCACAATATCGATATCGATCACAACATCGATCTTTCTCTTTATAAAAAAACGTCTGAGTACCGGTATCAGCGCCGCATACTCCGGACCAGGCTGTATCTGGCGGTTCAGAAGCGCCCGATGGGGAATGCGCTCATCCAGATCAAAAAAAGTCTGCCGCTCAGGATCCTGCTCAACAAGACTTAATACGCTTACCCGAAACTCCCTGTATCTGCACAGACCGTTTGCAATCATACATGCTACCCGTTCCGTACCGCCGCTTCTCGTAATATCTCCGGAAAAAAAGCAAATATTGATTCGTGATTTTTTTTCTTCCTGCCGTTTTCTCATGAACCCCTTCCTGACTGCCTGCTTTGATACCGAAGTCTGGAAATCCACTGATCCACACGCAGCTGCAGCAGGCATACCGCGCCGGCTGTATACAGCAGATATCCGTGCATACAAAATACAGCGGCCGCACAGCGTATCAGCGGCTTCCAGCATCCGGCATGTATCTCGCGCACATAATCTCCTTTTGCCAGCTGTTTCATATATTTTTTAACAATCGGCTGTCGGCCATATCTTCGCAATTCCTTTACGGCCTTTTTTAATCCGTAATGCCTCCATTCCTGTTTCACCAGATAAAAACTGCCGAAAAAAATGTGAAACGCACTCAAATCCCGATAATCTTTTGCGACTCCGCGTCGGGTGCAGAATGCGTCAAAGTTTTCTGCTATCGCCGTCCAGACGGCAATCATATCTTTTTTATACTGGTATGTCACAGACTGTTCATTGACGCGATACAGACAGACGCTTTTATCAATAAACGCATAGACCGGTTCACAGACGCAGCATTCCATATTATGCGCCTTGTCCTGTGTAAACGGATATGCTTTGCAATACAGATGATGTTTTTTTAGAAAATCCAGACGGTATAGCTTCCCCCAGTCATACGCCAGGTGACCGTATCGGTAAAATCCCTGAAAACGAAAGTCCACCGTATCCGTATCTGTTCTGTGCCGCAGGTGCGTAAGATTGACCGCGCTGATCTGCCGGTCGGATATACGCCGGTAGCCGCCGGCTGCAATATCGGCCTTATTCTTTTGTGCGCAGGCGCTCAGTGTGCGGATTGCGGACGGACCGTCCAGCCTGTCGTCAGAGTCCAGAAAGAAAATGTATTCTCCTTCTGCCAGTTTCATACCGGCGTTCCGCGCCATGCCGCAGCCGCTGTTTTTCTGATGAACGACCCGTATTCTGCTATCCTGTTTTGCAAAAGCGTCGCACATCGCGGGACAATCATCCGGAGAACCGTCGTCTACCAGAATGATCTCCAGATTTGGGTAATCCTGCGTACGCACACTGTCTACGCATTCCTGCAAAAAGCTCTGCGTACGATACACCGTAATCACAATACTGATCAGCGGTCGTTTCTTATTCATATGTCTTCCTGTCTCCTGTTCTTCCTGCCGATACGCTCTGAGAACCGGTCAGAATTACCGGTTACTATCTGATTTTTGCCCGGATCCGCTGCAGCGCGTTGTCAACTGCTTTCGGCGTCTTTCCCAGATGTTCTGCAATCTGATGATAATTCATCCCTTCCAGATACAGGGCAAGTACCTGCCGCTCCATCCTGCTCAGCTGTTCATTCGCCTGCTTTAACAGCTGACGTACCGTTTCCTGACTGATAAACAATGTTTCCGGGTCCAGCGTCTGCGGCTGATTACCCGCTTCCAGATACCTGCCGTCTTTTCCTTCCTGACCGGCGTCCAGCGGAACATACGTATTCAAAGGCGTATGTTTTTTGCGCTGCGACGCTTCTACTGCCGTATACATCTGTCGGTTGATGCACAATTCCGCAAAATGATAAAAAGATACGTCCTTTTCGGAACGATAATCCTGCACAGCCTTGAACAGTCCGATCATCCCTTCCTGAATCAGATCTTCGGTCTCGCCGCCGATCAGATACAGTGCGTTTGCACGTTTCCGCACCAGGTTTTTATACTTTTCCATCAGATAGTCCATCACCTTTGTCTGTCCGCTGCGCAGCTGTTCGATCAGTTGTTCGTCCGATCTGTCTTTGTATATATCATGTTCCATATAACTCCTGTTTTCCACGTTACTGCATTCTCTGCCTGACGATTTCATAGGCAAGCACAGCGGCTGCCGCCGATGCGTTCAAAGAGCCGATCTCTCCTTTCATCGGAATGGATGCTGTAAAGTCGCACTGTTCTTTTACCAGCCTGCCGACTCCCTCTCCCTCATTCCCAATTACAAGACCAATCGGTCCGGTCAGATTCTGCCGGTACATCAGTTCTCCGTCCATATCCGCACAGACAAACCAGATGCCCCGCTCTTTTAATTCCCTGATCGTCTGACTCAGATTCGTCACCTTTGCGACCGGCGTATAATTTA
>OFHA01002722.1_pt1 | contig 9972 bp, 9 predicted proteins | sample 1521891 | NCBI WGS metagenome assembly OFHA01 (sample SAMEA3504089, study PRJEB24116) | mouse gut metagenome | biome: mouse gut; feature: mouse-associated habitat; material: faeces | place: Denmark | collected 2011 | reverse complement strand
AAAAAGCTTGCCAGAATTTTCCGGCAGACCGATTTCTGGTTCGGTCAGGACAGCCCAAGAGGAAATACGTCGGATCGCGCCCATCGACGCTAAATTTTAAGGTTGATGGCGGTAACACACTGCCGCCAGTGAACAGCGTTTGCCCGGCGTCCAGTGACAGCGCGCCGCTGAAGGAGGGATGCTGTGCGTCACGTACCCAGACGACGGGCTTGTCGAGAATTAATCTCGGCTTTACTACCGTCATCGTACCGTATTGTAACTGGTCGAAACCGGTGGAGAGATCGGTCAGCGTAATCGTGCTGTCATGCCACTCACCTTTTCCTGCGACATCCCAGGTGGCATTCATCGGTGTAAAACTCCCTTTTCCCCAGTAGCGCCACTGCCAGCGGCCAGCGTCAGGGAGAAAATCATTCGCCAGCCCATCCATATGCAGCACGAAATCGCCCAGTTCATTTTCATGCGCCTGCAAAATGGCCTGCAAACGTCCGTCAACACCACGTTGGGTGACTTTTACACCCGCTAAAGGCCAGCGGATTTCATCGATGTCCAGCGAATCAATGACTCTTCCCTTTGAACGAAGTAACGCGCCAGGCTCAAAGGTCAGCGTTGGGTCAGACAGACTTCCACTTAGCTGCGCAGGTAAACGGGCATATAAAATGAGGTCCGCCTGTTTCGCTTCACCGGTCAGCTGCAGAGGCAGCTGGCTGTTATCCATGCTTAATTTTCCTGGGCCAAAATTTAACACCGCGTTGCCTTTACCCGCTTGCCCCTGGGTCAGCACACTCAGTCGCCCGCTGACCAGAGCGTTCTCGAGCCCTGCCTGCCAGTTGTCGACTTTAACACCCAGTCGGCCACTTAAAGGAAAACCTGCATACGGCCAGCTCCAGCGACCATCGCTTACGGTCAATTGTTGACGAGTAATTTGCCACGGCAAATCGAGCAACGGATCGCCGTTATCCCGTGCCAGCACAATCAATTGCCCGCTATTTTCCTGCCAGTCCAGCTCGGCATCCACCAGTGAAGGCTCCTGCGGTAAGTTTAACGTCGCAGTAGCATGACCACTTACCGGAAGTCCATCCGGCACGAGCGGCATAGTAAATTCCCCCACCAGTTTTACCGGCGGCTGATTTTCAAACGCGGCGACATCCAGTTCGCTGACTGTAAGTTGTTGCCCTTTCAGCTGGCCTTGAAATTTAACTTTTTCGCCCTGATAACACAGTTGCTGGATATCGGAGGTTAATGCGAGAGAGAGTTTTCCCTGCCATTCCTGCCAGGGAGAAAAAATCAGTTTATCGATATTGATCCAGGTGTTAGGCAGCATGGACTGCCACTGCGCGAGGGTTTTTGGAGCGGCTGGCGATTGCTTCGTCTGCGGCAATTTCGCCAGACAAGCAGAATCAAGTTCTACCGTGCCGACGCTCAATAACCAGCGACTGGGATGTGAAAGGCTGGCGTTGGTGATATGCGCAAGCTGACAATCTCCCACCAGATAACGGAGATCGGGGATGATTAAACCTTTACGCGTAATGCGTGGGCTTTCATCTAATGCAATACGTGTCCCGAGCGGTAGCCAGATGCCCGCCAGCGTGGGAACCCACAGCCCGAGCGTCATCAGCAGCGTTAACGGCACAAGAATAATCAGTAATAACAGCGCGAGAACGGCTTTATATTTACCCAGCATGGGTAGTTAATATCCTGATTTAGCGAAAAATTAAGCATTCAATACGGGTATTGTGGCATGTTTAACCGTTCAGTTGAAGGTTGCGCCTACACTAAGCATAGTTGTTGATGAATTTTTCAATATCGCCATATCTTTCAATTATATTTGAAATTTTGTAAAATATTTTTAGTAGCTTAAATGTGATTCAACATCACTGGAGAAAGTCTTATGAAACTCGCCGTTTATAGCACAAAACAGTACGACAAGAAGTACCTGCAACAGGTGAACGAGTCCTTTGGCTTTGAGCTGGAATTTTTTGACTTTCTGCTGACGGAAAAAACCGCTAAAACTGCCAATGGCTGCGAAGCGGTATGTATTTTCGTAAACGATGACGGCAGCCGCCCGGTGCTGGAAGAGCTGAAAAAGCACGGCGTTAAATATATCGCCTTGCGCTGTGCCGGTTTCAATAACGTCGACCTTGACGCGGCAAAAGAACTGGGGCTCAAAGTAGTCCGTGTTCCAGCCTATGATCCAGAGGCCGTTGCTGAACACGCCATCGGTATGATGATGACGCTGAACCGCCGTATTCACCGCGCGTATCAGCGTACCCGTGACGCTAACTTCTCTCTGGAAGGTCTGACCGGCTTTACTATGTATGGCAAAACGGCAGGCGTTATCGGTACCGGTAAAATCGGTGTGGCGATGCTGCGCATTCTGAAAGGTTTTGGTATGCGTCTGCTGGCGTTCGATCCGTATCCAAGTGCGGCGGCGCTGGAACTCGGTGTGGAGTATGTCGATCTGCCAACCCTGTTCTCTGAATCAGACGTTATCTCTCTGCACTGCCCGCTGACACCGGAAAACTACCATCTGTTGAACGAAGCCGCCTTCGATCAGATGAAAAATGGCGTGATGATCGTCAATACCAGTCGCGGTGCATTGATTGATTCTCAGGCGGCAATTGAAGCGCTGAAAAATCAGAAAATTGGTTCGTTGGGTATGGACGTGTATGAGAACGAACGCGATCTGTTCTTTGAAGATAAATCCAACGACGTGATCCAGGATGACGTATTCCGTCGCTTGTCTGCCTGCCACAACGTGCTGTTTACCGGGCACCAGGCATTCCTGACAGCAGAAGCTCTGACCAGTATTTCTCAGACTACGCTGCAAAACTTAAGCAATCTGGAAAAAGGCGAAACCTGCCCGAACGAACTGGTTTAATCTTGCCGCTCCCCTGCATTCCAGGGGAGCTTATTCAGATAATCCCCAAAGACCTTTCATCCTCTATTCTTAAAATAGTCCTGAATCAGAAACAGTAATTGAGAACCACAATGAAGAAAGTAGCCGCGCTTGTTGCGCTAAGCCTGCTGATGGCGGGATGTGTAAGTAGTGACAAAATTGCTGTAACGCCAGAACAGCTACAGCATCATCGCTTTGTGCTGGAAAGCGTAAACGGTAAGCCCGTGACCAGCGATAAAAATCCGCCAGAAATCAGCTTTGGTGAAAAGATGATGATTTCCGGCAGCATGTGTAACCGCTTTAGCGGTGAAGGCAAACTGTCTAATGGTGAACTGACCGCCAAAGGGCTGGCAATGACCCGTATGATGTGCGTTAACCCGCAGCTTAATGAACTCGATAACACCATTAGCGAAATGCTGAAAGAAGGTGCACAAGTGGATCTGACCGCGAACCAGTTAACGCTGGCGACCGCGAAACAGACATTAACTTATAAGCTGGCGGATTTAATGAATTAATAGCTGCCACAGCTCCCGGCGGCAAGTGACTGTTCGCTACAGCGTTTGCCGTTGGGTAATGCACACATCCCAATCGCCGTACCATCCAGTTGGCGGGCAACAGAAAGCGAACCGCCGATCATTGCACAATTTGCTTCTCCACTACTGGACATCGACGCTTTTAAACCTGGCGCTACGTGCGCCGCAGTCGCCTGCTGAACAGGTTCACTACTACACGCCGACAACAATAAAGCGGCACACCCTACCCAAAACGCTGCTCGCATCTTTTCTTCCTCTGATCTTCAAGCCAAACGACACCGCCATAAATAATAGGCAGCACAGAGGGCGGCGTCGAGAGCTGTCCTGCGCGTTGCCCCGCATTTTTACTTTTTTATGGCTATTTTTTTGCCCTCTGTTTGATCAAAACATTCATTACGCTGATGTGGGGGACACAAAAGCGAAAATGCAGAAGAAAGCCATTTGCTAAAATTGAACGATTACTACTGGGCGCGCAGCAATTTCGTGCGCCCCTCATTTGCGCAATGTAAGGGTGTCATATGATTACTATTGACGGTAATGGCGCGGTTGCTTCGGTGGCGTTTCGCACCAGTGAAGTTATCGCCATCTACCCTATTACCCCCAGTTCCACGATGGCAGAACAGGCTGATGCATGGGCCGGAAACGGCTTGAAAAACGTTTGGGGAGACACACCACGCGTGGTTGAAATGCAGTCGGAAGCGGGTGCTATCGCTACCGTGCATGGTGCTTTGCAAACTGGTGCCCTCTCAACATCGTTTACGTCATCGCAGGGTTTGCTGCTGATGATCCCAACGCTGTACAAACTGGCAGGCGAACTGACGCCGTTTGTCCTGCATGTTGCGGCACGTACCGTTGCCACACATGCACTCTCTATTTTTGGCGATCATTCCGACGTTATGGCGGTGCGCCAGACGGGTTGCGCGATGTTGTGTGCAGCAAGCGTCCAGGAAGCGCAAGACTTTGCTCTCATTTCGCACATCGCGACGCTGAAAAGCCGCGTGCCATTTATTCATTTCTTTGATGGTTTCCGCACATCCCACGAAATCAATAAAATTGTCCCGCTGGCCGATGACACGATTCTTGAACTGATGCCGCAGGCAGAAATTGATGCTCATCGCGCCCGGGCACTCAACCCGGAACATCCGGTGATCCGCGGTACGTCCGCCAATCCTGACACTTATTTCCAGTCTCGCGAAGCCACCAACCCATGGTACAACGCGGTCTATGACCATGTTGAACAGGCGATGAATGATTTCGCTGCCGCGACAGGTCGTCAGTATCAGCCGTTTGAGTATTACGGGCATCCGCAAGCGGAACGGGTAATTATCCTGATGGGCTCAGCCATTGGCACATGTGAAGAAGTGGTTGATGAATTGCTGACCCGTGGCGAAAAAGTCGGCGTGCTGAAAGTTCGCCTGTACCGCCCCTTCTCCGCCAAACACTTACTGCAAGCATTGCCGGACTCTGTTCGGATAGTGGCGGTGCTGGATCGCACCAAAGAGCCAGGTGCGCAAGCGGAACCCCTGTACCTGGATGTGATGACCGCACTGGCAGAAGCCTTTAATAATGGCGAGCGTGAAACCCTTCCCCGTGTCATTGGTGGGCGCTATGGTCTCTCATCCAAAGAATTTGGCCCGGACTGTGTACTGGCGGTATTTGCCGAGCTCAACGCAGCTAAACCGAAAGCGCGCTTTACGGTTGGTATTTACGATGATGTAACCAATCTGTCACTGCCGTTGCCGGAAAACACCCTACCAAACTCGGCGAAACTGGAAGCCTTGTTTTATGGCCTTGGTAGTGATGGCAGCGTTTCCGCGACCAAAAACAATATCAAGATTATCATCAAATTCAAATTAATCGTGAATGTATTGATTATATCATTGATTTATGTGAACATTATTTACCACAACGTGTTTTCCCAGATAAGGCAATAGATGTTTTAGACTTGTCTTGTGTAAAAACAAGTTTTTTAAATGAATCAAGTATGAAAAAAGTGCATATTGAAAAAGTTATAGAAGAAATAACAGGATTGATAATTCATAAGAAAGTTTCATATCAAGAGTTAAAAACCCATTTAAATGAACATATATTTGGACAGGAGGAAGCCATTCATACAATTGTTCATTCTATTCAATCATTAACGGCATATCCTCATCCCACACAACCACAAGGAGTTTATTTACTATTAGGAAGTAGTGGTGTGGGGAAAACAGAAACAGCAAAAATAATTGCTAAATTGATGAATAGAAATTTTATTAAGTTAGATATGTCAGAATATAGTGATCCTACAAGTGTAAATAAAATTATAGGGTCATCACCAGGATATGTAGGATATGACGATCATTCATCATTATTACATGAAATTATACTTCATCCTAACAGTATCCTCCTATTAGATGAAATAGAAAAAGCACATCCTCAAGTCATGCATTTATTTTTACAAGTTTTTGATGAAGGATATCTTAAAGATAATCATCAACATTTTATTACTTTTACAGATACTATTATTATTATGACTTCTAATGTAGTTCATCAAAATAACATTAGTGTAGGATTTAAAAAACAAACATTCTCTAAAGAATCATTAAAAGAATTTTTTAGCGAAGAATTTTTAAATCGTATTAATGAAATTATTTCTTACAAAACATTAACTCAAAAAGATTATGAAGAAATATTAGTCAAAAATGCACCAATTCCTTTAACAAAAGAAATGATTATAGATATTTTAGAAGGATATGATTTTTCATTAGGGGCAAGACCATTGCTTGTCAAAATGAGAAAATATATCGTTTCTCATAGCTTATAGACATCTATCAAGGTGTCTTTTTATTTCTTTAATACTATGAATATGTTAAACTAATATTATAGAAATAGGAGAGATGTTATGAGTGATTATGTTTTAGAAGTCAAAAAATTAAAAAAGATTTATGGTTTAAGAACTCAAAATGAATTTGAAGCATTACATAATATAGATTTTCAAGTTAAATTAGGAGAATTTATATGTATTATGGGACCAAGTGGAAGTGGTAAATCTACTTTTATTAATAATATTTCTACAAGAATAGATATTAAAATTTCTATTCTAAATTTATAAATCGCACGATTTTTGGATATTATGTTTAACGATTCTAATATTTGTATTGTTTTCTCTGCTAAGAATTCAAACAAATATTATCACCTCCTAGTACCTAAAATAGCATAAATATAATATATAATCTATATTTTTACAAATTCGGTCATAAATCCAACATATTTGGTAAAAAATCTTTTTTTAGGCCAAATTCAACTATGTTAGACAATCTCCTTATTGTTCGTGTATAATATATAAACACTTAGTAAAGGAGGAACAGTTTTGTACAATATTGCCATTATTGATGATGAAACCGAAATTCTTGAAATAATCTATAATAAAATTAAACATATCTTTAATAATGAAGGTATCACTCCTATATTTACATGTTTAAACAATCCTCAACAACTAGAAATGAATAAATATTATGATATTTTATTTTTAGATATTGATATGCCTAGCATAGATGGTATTAATTTAGCACAAACCTATTTACAGAAACATAACAATACTATTATTATTTTTATTACTAATAAATATGATTTAGTATTTAATGCTTTTAGTGTTCATCCATATGATTTCATCAAAAAAGAAGATCTTGATGTTGGACTAATTCAACCAATTAAACATCTAATTTCTAAACTTAATAAAGAAAATAAAATTATATCTATTCGTGATAAAAGTAATATTATTAATATAAACTGTAAAGATATTGTTTATTGTGAAAGTTATGGTCATAAATGTTATATTCATACGATTAATAATACTATTGAAACCACTAAATATAAATTATCTAACATTGAAAGTATTATCAATTCTCCAGATTTTTATATGATCAATCAGTCATATTTAGTTCATTGGAAATATGTAACTCAAATTGAAAATAAAAATGTAATTATTAAAAATAAAACTAATCTTTTAATAAGTAAAAGAAGACTAAAAGAATCCTTAGCATCTTATCAAAAATATATAATGAGAAATTTATAAACTACTGTTTTTTATTTTAATAATAATACAGCTAAAAGCAATCTTTAGCAAGATAGTTTATTTTTAAACAAAAATTGTATTTATAATAATATTAGGGTATAATAATGCTTGCTTTAAGGAGGATATTATGGCAGCAATAAGTTATGAATTAAAACATATTTGTAAACAATCTGGTGCTCGCTATGGAATTTTGCATACTCCTCATGGTGATGTTGAAACACCAATGTTTATGCCAGTAGGAACATTAGCTACTGTAAAAGGAATTTCCCCAGAAATGTTAAAAGAAATGCATTCACAAGTCATTCTTGCAAATACTTATCACTTGTGGTTACGCCCTGGTGAAGATGTAATTGCACAAGCTGGTGGCTTACATAAATTTATGAATTATAATGGACCAATGTTAACTGATAGTGGTGGATTTCAGGTTTTCTCATTAGGAAAAACACGAAAAATTGAAGAGGAAGGTGTAAAATTTAAAAGTATCATTGATGGAAGTTCACTTTTTTTATCACCAGAAAAAGCAATTGAGATCCAAAATAAATTAGGAGCTGATATTATTATGTCATTTGATGAATGTGCTCCTTATCCTTGTACTTATGAATATATGAAAAATAGTATGGAAAGAACTCTCCGTTGGGCTAAACGGGGAAAAGAAGCTCACAAAAACACTGATAAACAAGCACTGTTTGGAATTGTCCAAGGTGGTGAGTTTCCTGACTTAAGAGAACACTGTGCTAAAGAATTGGTTGCAATGGATTTTCCTGGATACTCAATTGGAGGAACTAGTGTTGGTGAACCAAAAGATGTTATGTATAAAATGGTTGATGATGCTATTAAATGGTTACCCAAAGATAAACCCCGTTATCTAATGGGTGTAGGAAATCCCATTGATTTAATTGAATGTGCAATTCGTGGAATTGACATGTATGATTGTGTCTTGCCTACTCGAGTAGCTCGTCATGGTGCTGTTATGACAAGTCAAGGACGTTTAAATATTAATAATGAAAAGTTTAAATATGATTTTACCCCTCTAGATCCAGAGTGTGATTGTTATGCATGTAAGAATTATACAAAAGCATATATTCGTCATTTACATAAATGTGATGAAATATTTGGTAAAACATTATTATCTATTCATAATGTTAATTTCTTACTACAATTAGCAAAAGATATTCGTGAAGCAATTAAAGAAGACCGTTTACTTGACTTTAAAGAAGAGTTCTTAAATAAATATGGTCATGATGTATATAAGAGGGCTTTTTAAGATGAAACTAAGTGAATTTGATTTTAATCTACCAGAAGAATTAATTGCTCAGACTCCACTAGATAAACGTGATACTTCTCGTTTAATGGTACTAAATCGTAAACTGCAAACAATTGAACATAAACACTTTTATGATCTTATTGATTATTTAAAACCTGGTGATATTCTAGTTAGAAATAATACTAAAGTAATTCCAGCTCGTTTATTTGGAATCAAAGAAGAAACTAATGGACATGTTGAAGTATTATTATTAAAAGACCAGGGTAATGATAATTGGGAATGTCTAGTTGGAAATGCTCGAATCGTTAAGATTGATACGATTATTAAATTTGGCGATGGACTTTTAAAAGCAAGATGTATAGAAATTAAAGATGAAGGAATTCGTGTCTTTAAAATGATCTATGATGGAATATTTTATGAAATCTTGGATCAATTAGGAACTATGCCTTTACCACCATATATTAAAGAAAAGTTAAATGATCAAAATCGCTATCAAACAGTATATGCTAAAATCGAAGGAAGTGCTGCTGCACCAACTGCTGGTCTTCATTTTACTGATGAAATTATTACCAAAATAAAAGATAAGGGAATTGAAATTCTTGATGTCACGCTACATGTTGGATTAGGAACATTTAGACCAGTAAAAGTTGATGATGTTCTTGATCATCATATGCATAGTGAATATTATATGATTGAGCCTGATGTTGCTAGAAAGTTAAATGCAGCAAAAAATAACGGTCAGCGAATCATTGCTGTTGGTACTACTTCAACAAGAACATTAGAAGCAAATATGCAAAAATATGGTAAATTTAAAGCTACACATGAAAACACTGATATCTTTATCTATCCTGGATATAAGTATAAAGCTATTGACTGTTTAATTACTAATTTCCATTTACCTAAATCTACTTTATTAATGTTAATCAGTGCTTTTTCTAATAAAGAATTTATTTTTAAAGCTTATCAAGAAGCTATTAATGAAAAATATCGTTTTTTTAGCTTTGGAGATAGTATGCTTATTATATAAAACTATAAAGTTACATAAAAACAAATTTAAATTAACGAAAATTCTATTATATTTTTAATAACTTAACTAAATATACAAAAAAGAGCTAATACACTTATCAAAACAAGAGAATATTATTAAGTAAGATATCATTTCTTACTTTTTTTGTTTTATATAAAGTAATCTGAATAATTCTTTTGTATATAGTATTAGGAG
>OFHA01002715.1_pt1 | contig 9987 bp, 6 predicted proteins | sample 1521891 | NCBI WGS metagenome assembly OFHA01 (sample SAMEA3504089, study PRJEB24116) | mouse gut metagenome | biome: mouse gut; feature: mouse-associated habitat; material: faeces | place: Denmark | collected 2011 | reverse complement strand
TGTCCAGCGAATTTGCGGGCGAGGGTGAAATGGGTGCAGTCCTTGACCTGATTGAGCTGGAGCGGAACCAGAGAAATTCAGCATAAATTCTCGAAAATCTATTGCTTTAATGTGCGAAAGCGAATATAATAATAGCAGGTAACAGATGCTATGTGCCTGCGTCCAAGGAGGTCATAAAAATTAAGATGCAGGAAACTTACAATGTCGGAATTTATTGCAGGCTCAGCCGTGACGACGAGAGAACAGGCGAATCCGTTTCCATCGAAAATCAACGTGAAATGCTCAGCCGGTATGTGCGGGAACAGGGTTGGAATTTGTATGACACATATTGTGATGACGGGGTTTCGGGTACGACGTTTGACAGGCCGAATTTCAACCGCCTGATTGCGGACGCCACCGCCGGAAAGATCAATCTGGTACTGTGCAAGGACCTTTCCAGATTGGGAAGAGACTACATCGAAAGCGGCAAATATACGGACGTTGTGTTCCCCTCGCTGGGCTGCCGGTTCATCGCACTCAATGACGGTGTGGATACGATCCACAAAAACAATGAGATGCTGGTTATTCTGAAAAATGTGATGAACGATCTCTATGCTCGGGATACCAGCAACAAGATTAGAGCCGTCAAGCAGTCCACGTTCAAGGCTGGGAAATATGTCGGCTGCTACGCTCCCATCGGCTATCTGAAAAGCCCGGAGGATAAGCACGTCTTGGTTATCGACCCGGTAACCGCCCCCGTGGTAATTCGTATCTTCGACCTTCGCTGTCAGGGGTGCAGTTACCGCAAAATCGCCACAACGCTGAACGCTGAGAATGTGCCTACGCCCACAACCTTCTACTACATGAGGCAAGGCAAGCCCAACATTCGCAAAGATGGCGATTTTTGGGCGCCACCCACGGTCAAGGCCATCCTTCGCAACGAGGTTTATCTCGGGCATATGGTGCAGAACAAGACGGGCAACCTTTCCTATAAGGTTCACAAACAGGTTGCCAAGCCGGATAGCGAGTGGATCAGGGTGGAAAATACCCATGAGCCGTTAATTTCGCGGGAGACATGGGATTTGGTACGGGAGCTGGACGCCCGGAAAGCAAAATTCCGGAGCAGCAAGACCGGAGAAACAGCGTTATTCACAGGCGTCCTTTTCTGCATGGACTGCAAATCTCCTATGCGGCACTATAGGGATGGCCGGAAGCGCAAGGACGGAAGCCCATCCACCTACCAGAGCTACGCTTGTAACCGCTATGTCACAGGTGGAAAGACTGTCTGCTCAGGCCACATCATCAACCAGAGGGTACTGACCGAACTGCTGTTGATTGACATCCGTTTCAAGGCGGCGCTGGCGCAGAATCAGCCGGACAATCTCAAAGAGAAAATCATGGCACAGCGCAATGCCGCCGGGCTGGAGCAGAGGAAAACACTACAGGCAACCATGGACGCACTGAATAAGCGGCTGGCGGAATTAGAAAAGCTGGTGATTACCGCCTATGAGGACAAGGTGAAAGGCGCGATCCCGGAGGCGGTATGCGTCCAGTTGCTAAAGCGATATGAGGATGAGCGCACAGAGAAGCTGGAACAGTGGACGAAGTTGTCTGCTCAGTTAGAAGCTTGCCACGAGGATGAAAAGGCCGCTGACGATTGGCTGACAATGATCCGAGACTACTCCAAGCTGGAGGAACTGGACCGTCCGACGCTTCTGCGTTTGGTGAAGCGCATTGAGGTCGGGGAGCGTAGGTCAATCAACGGACACGATGAGCGCAATATTAAAATCTACTACAATTTTGTCGGATTTGTGGAACTATAAACGTATCATTCTTTATGGAAAATATTCTAATGAATGGTACGCGAAGGACACGAGCAAAAAGATTCGGGCTGTATTCCGTAATAAGGGAATGTCCGGCCAACGGCTGTCAACTAATGCCCCCTATGGCTACACCAGGGCCGAGGACGGCCATCTTCTGATTGACGAGGAAACCGCGCCGGTGGTAGAGCTGATTTTCCAGTTATGCGTAGAGGGCAACGGCCCCGGCAAGATTGCCCGGATGCTGAAGGAGCGGGAAATCCCGACGCCTGGGACAATCACGTTTCAGCGCACGGGCCAGACAAGCCGCTACTTTCCGGACGACCCCTGCCGCTGGAACCCCGCCACCGTCCTGAGTATTTTGGGACAGGACGCCTATTTAGGCCGGACGACCAATTTCAAAACCACCAAGCTCTCCTATAAGAGCAAAAAGACGGTCATCAATTCGCCGGATAAATGGGCGGTATTTCTTGTGTAGACAAAAAAGATGCACATCAATATCGTATCCTTACGGCCAAATTCAGAAAAAATTGTACTTTCTTCCAAAAATCAATAGATCATAATTTTTATAATAGTCCGCACTTTTGCAATTGTATATTTTACTTATATTGAACAAAGTGATATAAGAAACGGACTTGTTGTTCTCGACATTTACGTTTCGGTTACTCTAGATTTTATATACTCTGCAACATCATCAATTTCTGGATAAACATATGCCTTATTAATCCCAATTCGATTCAGAATTTCGAGTATTCGTCCTTTTTTATCTGCCGGAATATAAAATACAAGTTTTTTCCCATTACAGATATACCTATAATCTTTAGTGCTTTGTTGACCATATGTAACTTCCTGGTTATTATAAAAAGATTCATCTAATCCCCAAATTATGAACGCCCCTTCTTGATGTGCAATTCTTTGATTTTTTCTAATTGGTTTTACAAATACTGGATTTGCAACCTCTTGAAATGAGATATCTCCACAAAACGAAGGACACTCGGACAAAACTTCATGTCTAAATTCCTCATAAGCGGAGCAAAGTAGACGAGATCCTCCCCTCAATATGGACAACAAAGTCTGCTGTTTTGAGAAAGTAAGCATTGGGAGACTTGATAAGATTGCTACTTCCTCGCACTTTTCATATTTGAGATCACTACTACAAACCTCATACATAAGCACTTCGCCAGGAATATTTCCTCTTTCACAGGCAAAATAGAGGGCAACTAATGGATTAGATGTAACGTCTAGCAATCTTGTTGGTAAACCGTAGTGCTGCATTTCGACTAGAAAATCAAGGTGTGACGTGCAGTGAACAAATGAGTCTGGGCATCGTATGACGAGTTCTTGGTACATCATGTATTCATTTTTGTATAAGCGGCTTTCTCTAAAAAGCGATGGGACTGAGATATAGTTGATATTAGAATGACCTCGAAAGAAATGGTTTTGCGTTTCAGATATTTTTGAGATTTCGGATATAAAACGTTCTACTGATGAAATTTGTATTAGCTCTATATCATTACGAACAATGAACGATTCATCTTTCGTAATATATTTATCAGATTGGGGATAAAGGTGTTGCAAAATAGTTAAAAGCACAGTGGAATACAATTCCTTAGAAGCAGGTGCCAATAATATGTACAAGATACTTTGACATTCTGCGTTGGTGAATGGTGCATGACCTTCAGATGTCAAATTGATTTTAGAAAAACAAGCAAGAACATCGGAAAATGAAGATGGATTTTTATCATCAAGAACAGTTTTGAAAATGCTGGTTTGTAGCTGTTTCTTTAGACTATCTTTATTGGTCTGGAAAAGTCCGTCTTTACAGTATACATAGCCATCTGTAAAAAGCTTAATATATACTGTCTGGAATAAAATTTCCGAAACAAAAGAGAAATTTGCTATTTCTTTGATGTACAACAAATCTTTGTCTACAATTGATGACTGATGACCCATTGCTATTGTACTCCTATCCTCATAATTATGGCTATTTGTCCAAGTTGCTGTTATTCATTAGCCTTGCTCCAGTAAATCGGACAATGGTTGTACTGACAAGGGGCTTCTGTGATATATGGCATCCCAAATATCCATACAGGTTCTTAAGATACTTGGATTCTCCTTACCAGCATGAAATAAGCGAGCTACACAGGAAATTATATCCTCCATATGATATCCAAAATTGTTTTCTGGAGAGTCAAGGAACGACTTACAGACCGCCAAAAGCACATCTGCACAATCTATGGAACTAATATCATTCTCTTTTAAATAGTGTAAAATATCTACTTCCAATCGGTTCTTTGTCGATTTTTTAAGCAGTTTCATCAGAAAATTTTTATCACGTTGCACTTGTATGCGTTCATTGATAAATAACAGACTAAGAGACGGCAGTTTTGTGCTGCAATCTGCAAGGTGTAGTAAAAGACGCTTACAACACGCATGGCTATCATCATTGTTAAAATAGATTACAGCTTGACGGCAGATTGCGTCTGCCTGCTGATCGTTTAGCGGTAGTTCCATGAGGTTTTCCACTGTCCAGTGATTTGTAACAATCATAACCGCAATCATTTCAGCAGCGCGTTTTTTTAAATCATTTATGGAGGATTGACATGCGTTTTTTAATTTGGAGGTGTAGAATTTGGAGTCAATTTCATAAAAACGGTATAAAAGATCAAAAGCTTGTCTAGCTCCCAGCGTTCGCAAGTCTCTCTCCAACAACTGATCAAATAAAATCTTTGAGAAGGCTTTATCAATGTTATACCAAGGTACTGCACAATCCATAACCGCAAATAATATGGCGGGATTTTCATCTTCGACTGCTCTTTTAACGACTTTTTCAAACTGAAAAGCAAGGTTTGTTTGATTCCATAAAAGTTCTCCTATCGCTTCGAAAGCACATCCACGAACACAATTTATTGAACCTTGCAGTAAATCTTCACAGCTTAATTTGTCACTTTTTTTATGAGGATCAAACGAATAAAATTCTGGCTCAGAATCTTTGTAACAATCTACTATTTCAATGAGTTTTTGTAAGATATCAGTTGGCCAATCCTCAGTAGCTCGTTTTAATAATACATGTGAAAAAGAGATGGCCAGTTGTGCAGATGGCTTCTGACAAAAACGTCTCAAGACTTTGCAGGTCAGGGGCAAAGGAACTTCCGACGAATCCAATGCATTCACCACAGCATCTACAAATTCCTCAGATACATTCTGAGGAAAGCTTAAAGAAAGTGCAGCAAATCGGACTGGCTCTTTTTTTGCTGCAGTAGATAGGCTTCGAGCAAACATAGGAGGTGTGGATTCAATTCCAGAATTCCGGCGTTCTCCATTCCTCTCTGGCGGATATTCGCTCATATTGGAAATTATCCTTAACCAGCTTTTGTCACTGATTCTGTCAAGATGTCCTTCAATTGGAGAAGAAACATAATGTGCCATCCCGATACGAAAAATATCAAATTTATGAGACGACTCAGGAAACTTTCGTTTTAGGACCTCAATTAGTTCCTTAGTTGTCTTTGCTGTTCTATCAGGGAAAAGTGCAGAAAGAAGAATACTCTGTAAATCGCCCCAAAACGAGTTATAGTAATTCCCTCCACCTTCCGCTTTGTGACATCTCATTCGATATTGATATGTAGTACGCATTTCCTCTACAGGGGGACTCCAATGCATTAGAGTTTGTTCCAATTTAATAAATGTGGTTTCACTACAATAAGGAGAGAATCGCTGAATAATCCGTTGGGAACAGGAAAGCTGATTTTTCTCTATACCAGTTTCTTCAAAGGCATTTCTATCAAAATCAGATAATAACCATTGCAATACTTCATCGGAAGAATCAAGTGGAAGGTACTCCATTGCATGGAGAAATAATTCCTGCTTGATTGGAGATTCAATATGTGTCCACAGAGAAACACATTGAAAAAAATGCTTTGGTTCTTTTTCGGCCAATTGATTGAGGGCAAACTGTATAAACTGAACGATTTGCCGTTCAGCAGTTACAAGAGCACCTTTCGAAGACCAATCGCTCATATAACGGGACTTGGATTCTGTCTCTGCTACTTCTAGGACGGCAGGCAACAGCTCTGTGACAATCTGCTCACAATTTTGTTCAACATAAGATTTTGAGATTGTTTCATCAAGAAAATGCACATTTTTTCGATAATCAGGACCGGATAAAATCCAGACTTTTATGACAGGGATTGCTTGGACACACCCATGAGCAATTAAATCGTATAAAGCAAAATCGTCTTGTAAAAGGCCAATGTTATTCAAAAGTAAATTAATCCGCATAGAAAACACATTGGAGGACTGACTCGTGCACTGGCCTACAATTTCGTACAGTTCATTAGGTTGAAGAACATCCATCTCAGGTTTTTGAAGAATTGTCCACACTAGTTCTGGATCTTCCTGAACAATAGAGCGCAAAAGCCTGTTTCCTTCCGTTTTGTGCCAAGGGTAATTAGGAGCCGATTCAAATAATAAGCGTATAAATGCAGGATGGCCCCAAAACACCGCTCGCACGATCTGGGAATGCCATTCCGGATTTTGATAATAGGCAGACAGCAATTCCCAATCGTTCCTGTTTGGATAATCGGACTGTCCTAAAACCTCGAAGGCACAACAACGAAAGTAGTAACGGACATCTGGAGACTCTAAAAGATCCTGACATGCCCTCAAAAACATTTTGTGGTCAACTTTTGATAAGTATTGCAGCAACATCAGCAGTTGGTAGCGTACATCTGGTGTCTGCTTATCTATACTTCCTAAAAATGCAGTGATTTGTTCCCCTGAGCAAAGCCGATTTAGATTATCCACCGCCAAAAAATAGTCCAAGAAGCTTTGGTGACAGAAGAAAACCTTTCCCTCTACTTTTTTCAATACGCCACAAGAAACCAATGCATCAATTGCTGTCCGATCCGTTATCTGCAATAGTGGTACAAAAAGGGATTCTCTGCTTCGCATACTGGTAATCAGTTGGTTGTAACATTGTGTAGTTGCGTTGATAGCCACCCCCTTGCTTTCGCAGTCAGTCAGAGTCTGTTGCCACCATTCATCCATCAATTGGAATAAAGTGGTGACTGTATTTTTAACTTCACTTTTGATTTGAGTCCAAATATACAGATTTGATGGCGTTTGAAGCAGTGTTTGTAGCCTTACGGAGAGTTTCGGATAAGAATCTCCAGTAACACTTTGAACGTTCGCCTTGGACAATAGTCCTATTGTAATAGTTTCCCATCGGAGTTGTTGTGTCTTGTCATCTCTAGACGGATTCAATAAATTCCGCAAGCCAGGGTCAGTTTCATAATCAAATGTGCGTACTGCAAAAATACAGCTGATTTGTCCGCCTTCATGATGATTGAATTCTTGAGTTTGCCGAATCATTGCCTTGCAAACATCCAACATAGTGGAAGTACGGCTGTTCGTCCAACGCAAAGCATCCAGTTGATCAAAAATCAAGACACAGCGTTGCCCTCCTGCTATTCGATACAAAGCTGCAACTGGAGAGTCTGGCAGATCCAGCAAACGGCCATATTGATCGGGGGATCGCTCTGGTTGGTCTTTATCTAGGGAAAGCACTAAAAATGGAATCTCACTATCCTTCAATGCCTGGATAACTTCTTGAATACATCCGCTTTTCCCAGCTCCAGCACCACCCTGAAGAATGACAGACTTTCCACTACGAATTTGCTCTAATACTTTATCCGTTTCTATCCGATGAATCAGCATTGAACCAATAGACTGAAAACGCTCTACATATGTACGATTTAGCTCAAGTATACGGTGTAAACAACTAGGGTCCTGTCTCATAATCCGTCGGTGAACCCCTTGACTTTCTAACCAATTGACAATATTTGATTCACAGATTGGCTTTCCCCAATATGATTGATCATTAGCAAAACGTTCCAATAAGACGCGAATTGCTGACGCAGAACAAGAATCATTTTCTACAAATATAATTGAGATTAAACTCTCTAGTCTCCGGCGATGTTCTTCGCCTATTGGCTCTAACTCAAAATAGCAGTGAGAGAGTAAGTATACTAATTGTGTTCCAGTTTCCTGGAACTTCTCTGCGCAATGTTTTTGCCATTTGCGCAATGACGAATTTGTCACTTGTTCTCTGAATGCTGCTTCCGATCCATTGCAGGTTCTAGCACGGTTACATAAAGAGTCAAGTTCATCATATGGTATTGGCGAAATAAAATAATAAGCATGCTTTTTACCACTTAAAATGTGTGCTTTCGCATTCTGGAACACGGTATGATTATCTAAATCGCAGGGACGCCAAGATGATTGTATTCCATTCGAGCCTTTACATTGATAATATCTTCGTTCTCCGTCTGGTGCTGTAGCAATATATTCAACACCAACCCCCTCACGACCTAAAGGCTCTACTTCTATAGAAACAAGGCGCTCTAAAAGAAGTTCCAATACCAGTTGGGCAAAAAAGCGATCTTCATACCGGTTTCCGCTTTTATCGCCACGCCCACCACGTTCAAGACTCATAGGATGTAACCTCATTTCATACAGAAATACAGAAATTCGGTGTTATTGTAAAATATAATAAAACTACTTCTAATATTGATCTTATTGCTTTGATTTAAAGCTATCTGAATCCTTCCGCTATTTCGTTTCTTCCTCAGTATCAATAATCGGTTCGTGGTTACCGATTATCTGGTATGTATCAATTTGCCCCATGTTTTTTTCTTGCTCCAAGTTCTCTTGCCTCTCGGAGAAGGAATACCCATATCTTCCAGTTGCAAAGATATTCTCGCAAGACTTGCCCTCGATGCGGCCATCTCATGAATCAAGCGGACAACCTTTGCTTGTCCTTCATGAACAATGAGTTTCCCTTGCTGATCATGGGTATATCCATAACATATTCGTTGATAATACTTGGAATCTGGATTTTTGAAAGATTTACGCAGTCCCCATTTGATGTCCTCGCTTTTAGAAAAGCTCTCTTCCTGCGCCCTGGCACAAATCAATGACAGCATGAACTCGGAACTTTCATAGAGGGAATGAATGTCCTCCTGTTCAAAATAGATGTCGATATTTCTATTTCTTAACATCCGAATGGTCTTTAATGCATCCACTGTGTTACGGGCAAAGCAATGCGCAGATTTCGTGAGGATCATATCAATCTTTCCGCGTTTACAAGCAGATAGCAATGCCTTAAACCTGCATCGTCCTTTTATCCGTGTTCCGCTGCCTATATCGGAATATGCACCTACGAAAATCCAACTTGGATTCTGTTTGATATGATCTTCATAATAGTGTTCTTGCGCAACTTAGCTGGATTGCTGTCCATCTGCTCTGGTACTGATCCGACAATATGCCGCTACCTTTAGTTTCAGTAGAATTTTGCTCTTGGGTAAAATTGTCCATGCAACGCTCATTTGTTTCCTTTTATCTTTCATGAGAGCGACATCTGCGCCGGTTCTCCCTTTGAACAAGCTCAAACAAATCCGTGGAAATAATCGCTGGATGATGACCTCTCATGACTATCTTAGTATCTGCATCAACGTTTTCGACTTGCACACCATCTCTGATTTGTGTCTTGCCCAAAACAACATCGCCAAGATACTTCTCATTTTTGAGAATTTTAGAAATCGTTTCCTTGCTCCAGATATCCTTTCCAGTAGGTGAAAGTACATTCATCTGTGCTAACGAAGTAGAAATCTTCCCAAGGCTGTCACCGGCAGCAAAGCGCTCAAAAATGTGGAACACATAAATGGCTTCTGCAGGATAGACTATTAGGTCACCTTCTGCGGTTGTTCTGTAACCATAGCATACTGTAGATGCTTTGGCGGACTTTCCGCTATGAAAACTTTTTTGCAGGCCAGCTTTAATTTGCTCGCTTCTTGTCGTATCCATGGTATCATATTCCTCCAATAATTTCAATCAAATCAATATAAGTGAGATATAAAAATACACAACTTGGAAGTTGCGCATGGATGTACATGATCAAGTCGTTCTATAAAGAATGAGTGTGTTTTTACTACATTACTCTCTTCGGGGAGTAGGATAATACGTTCATAGAAACTTCATTTTTCTTTCTGTTTCAACACTTTTTGACAGGATTTTCGTCAACTTATCATTCCTTCTGTAGATAAAAAAGATGCACCTGGGTAAGCGTTGCAGCGCAAGGAATTCAGGCACATACTGCCAGCCTGCGGCGAATTGTGGCTTTAACGGA
>OFHA01002711.1_pt1 | contig 10006 bp, 10 predicted proteins | sample 1521891 | NCBI WGS metagenome assembly OFHA01 (sample SAMEA3504089, study PRJEB24116) | mouse gut metagenome | biome: mouse gut; feature: mouse-associated habitat; material: faeces | place: Denmark | collected 2011 | reverse complement strand
TTCTTCCCATTTACGGAGGGGTTCCAGTTTGTGGAAGCAGGAGATATCGAGGGCCTGCGGGACGCGGTAGACGAAACAGTCTGCGGAATTATGATCGAGCTGATCCAGGGGGAAGGCGGAGTCGTTCCGGTGGACGCGGAATTTGTCAGGGAAGTTGCGCGGATTTGTGAGGAGAAGGATCTGGTTTTTGCCGTTGACGAGGTTCAGACCGGGATTGGCCGTACAGGAACGTTTTTATGCTATGAGCAGTTCGGCGTGAAGCCGGATGTGGTTTCTATGGCAAAAGGTATCGGCGGAGGTCTTCCGCTTGGCGCGGTAATGATGAATGAAAAGACGGCGGGCGTGTTAGGATTCGGCCAGCATGGATCCACCTTTGGGGGGAATCCGGTGGCCTGCGCAGGCGCGGCTTATGTGCTGGACCGGGTGATGAAGCCGGAATTCCTCGAAGAGATTAGGAATAAATCAGAATATATGAAGAAAAAGCTGTTAGAGATTCCGCAGATCAAGTCGGTAACCGGTCTTGGCCTTATGCTGGGCGCGGAATTGGAAGAGGGCCTGACGGCAGGAGAGACAGCGGGAAAATGCGTGGAAGAGGGGTTGCTGGTGTTGACAGCCAAGGCGAAGCTTCGCTTTCTTCCGCCGCTTGTGATCAGTTATGATGAGATAGATAAGGGGATGGAGATCCTTGCGCGGGTTCTGCGGGGATAGACCGTGTGCGGGGACATATTCGACGTGTATGCGGCAGAACCGACAATATACGCAGGAACGGGGTTTGGGTATCAGGAGAAAGGATTGTGGCTGCAAGCCCGGCGGTAATGGCCGGAGCAGGACATATATGAGGAGGATGATTGTATGAACAAACCAGTATTAGTAATTATGGCGGCGGGTATGGGAAGCAGGTATGGAGGACTCAAGCAGATTGACCCGGTGGATGAGGACGGACATATCATTATGGACTTTTCCATGTACGATGCGAAAAGGGCGGGATTTGAAAAGGCTGTTTTCATTATTAAGGAGGAGAATGAAGCGGACTTCCGCGCTGCGATCGGCGACCGGGTATCCGAATACATGGAGGTAAGCTATGCCTATCAAAGATTAGACAACCTTCCGGCGGGGTATCGGATCCCGGAGGGAAGAGTGAAGCCCTGGGGGACGGCTCACGCGGTATTGAGCTGCATTGACCAGGTTGACGGCCCCTTTGCGGTGATCAACGCCGATGATTATTACGGGGTAGAGGCGTTCCGGCTTATTTATGATTATCTGACTGCGCATGAGGATGACGATAAGTACCGTTATACCATGGTAGGATATCTGCTGGGCAATACGATGACGGATAATGGATATGTATCCAGAGGCGTTTGCGTTACAAATGAGAAGAAAGAGTTGGTTTCCGTTACGGAAAGAACCCGGATTGAGAAGCGGGAGGACGGAATTGCATTTTCAGAGGATGACGGGCAGACCTGGACAAGCCTTCCGGCGGAAACGATTGTTTCACTGAATATGTGGGGATTTACCAGAAGTATCCTGGAAGAGATCCGCGACGGGTTCCCGGCGTTCCTGGATGAGGGAATCAAGAACAATCCTAAGAAATGCGAGTATTTCCTTCCGGCAGTGGTAAGCAGGCTGGTGGAAGAAGATAAGGCGTCGGTGACGGTGCTGAAATCCCACGATAAATGGTATGGAATTACCTACAAGGAAGATAAGCCGATGGTGTCTTCGGCTCTTCAGAGGATGAAAGAAGAAGGCGTCTATCCTCAGCATCTGTGGAAGTAAAAAGAGGCAAGCAGGTTGATTCGGCCTGGTAAAAGTGATATATTTTTATAGGAAGATAAAGTATTTATGTATAAGGAGGCAGGATACAATGGCTGTTTTGATTACAGGAGGAGCCGGCTATATTGGTAGCCACACGGCTCTGGAGTTGCTGAATGAAGGTTATGAGGTTGTAGTGTACGACAATTTGTACAATTCTTCTAAGGAATCGCTGCGCAGGGTAGAGGAACTGACAGGAAAGAAGATTTCGTTCCATGAGGGGGATATTTTGGATGAGGATAAGCTTCGCGGCGTATTTGAGACCGAGAAGATTGACGCGGTTATTCACTGCGCGGCATTGAAGGCAGTCGGAGAATCCGTTAAAAAGCCGCTGGAGTATTACCATAATAATATCACCGGGACGCTGACCCTCCTTAAGGTAATGAATGAGGTGGGAACAAAGAATATTGTATTCAGTTCTTCCGCAACGGTATATGGAGATCCGGAAGTGATTCCGATTACCGAAGAGTGTCCGAAAGGACAGTGTACGAATCCGTACGGATGGACGAAGTCCATGATGGAGCAGATTATGTCAGACCTGCAGAAAGCGCATCCGGAATGGAACGTGATTCTGCTTCGCTATTTCAATCCGGTAGGCGCGCATGAGAGCGGACGTATTGGAGAGGATCCGAAGGGGATTCCGAATAATCTGATGCCGTACATTTCCCAGGTGGCAGTAGGTAAGCGTGAGAAGCTGGGTGTATTCGGAGATGATTATGATACGCCGGACGGAACCGGAGTAAGAGACTATATCCATGTGGTAGACTTAGCGGTCGGCCATGTAAAAGCGATTAATTATATTTTTAAGAATCCCGGGCTTGATATTATTAATTTGGGAACAGGCGTCGGCTATTCGGTACTTGATATGGTCAAGGCATTTTCTAAGGCATGCGGAAAGGACATTCCTTATGAGATTCAGCCGAGACGCGAAGGGGACATCGCCATGTGTTATGCGGATCCGGCGAAGGCTGCGAGGACGCTTGGCTGGAAAGCAGAACGGGGACTGGATGAAATGTGCGCGGACTCTTGGAAGTGGCAGTCTCAGAACCCGGATGGTTATGGAGCATAATATACGAATAAGAGATTGGGGCGCTGCGGTAAAAGCAGCGCCTTGTTACTGTTCGTAGGTTCCGCATGGAACGTAAAATTTATTATCTTCCCTTTCTGGTAAAAAGGTAGTATAATGGACGCATGACAGCGAGCGCGGACGGAAGCACGGCTTCCGAAGTAAGTGTGAGCGCGGTGGAGGAGCGATTATGAGTGAGAAGCAGGGCATACACCTGAAAGGGACGTTGAAGCTATATATGCAGTGGCCTGTAGCCATGTCGGCTGTTTTGATTGCTATGACTGGATGGGTCTATTATACAGACCGTAAGGCAGGGCTTGTGATGGCGGTTTGCCTAGTATTTTATATTGCGATTACGGGCATGCTGTATTACTATAATAAGTCCACGCTGATGCGTGCGCTGGTCGAGTTTGCCTCTCAGTACGGCGCTATGCAGAATAGGCTTTTAAAGGAATTGGAGATTCCTTATGCCATTTTGCTGGAAAATGGAAAGATTCTCTGGATGAACGATGAGCTTGAGGCGATTCTTGGAGGAGGAAGCAGGCTGGACGTGAGCTTGTCGCGGTATATGCGGGAGATTAACCGGGGCATTTTTCCGAAAGAAGAAGGGCAGCAGACCCAAGTGGAGCTTACGTTTGAAGAGCGGGAATATGTGGCGAAGCTTAGGAGGATTCCGGTTCGGGAAGCTGGCGGGATTCAAACGACGATAGCTATTCCGGTGGAATCCGAATACTTGATCGCGGTCTATCTGGAGGACGTAACGGAACTGAATGAGTATATTCAGGCCAATGAAGAGCAGCGTTTGGTTGCAGGCCTTATTTACATTGATAATTATGACGAAGTGATTGAAAGTATAGAGGAAGTAAGGCAGAGCCTCCTTCTTGCGCTGATTGACCGTAAGATTAACCAGTATTTCGCGAAGGTAAACGGAATTGTCAAAAAGGTAGAGACGGACAAATATTTTATCGTACTTGCCAAAGAGAATTTTAAGCTGTTAGAGGAGGACCGCTTTTCTATTCTGGAAGATGTAAAATCTGTAAATGTAGGAAATGCAATCCCGGTAACGCTGGGCATCGGCTTAGGCATCAGCAGGGAAGGCTACAGCCAGAGTTATAGCTACGCCCGGATCGCCATTGACCAGGCGCTTGCAAGAGGCGGCGACCAGGCAGTTATCAAGGATTGCAGCGGTATCACTTATTACGGCGGCAAACGGGAGATGACGTCTAAGAATACCCGTGTAAAGGCCCGCGTGAAAGCCGAGGCGCTGAGAGAGTATATGATGACCAGCGATTATATTCTGGTTATGGGACATAAGATGACCGACGTGGATTCTCTGGGAGCGGCGATTGGTATTTACCGGGCGGCAGTTTCTGTGGGCAAGACGGCGCACATCGTTCTGAATGATCCTGCGATGGCAGTGCGTTCCCTCCATGAAGATTATGTGAGAAACGAGGATTATCCGGAGGATATGTTTGTTACTTCCGGGGAAGCCAGAGAGATGGCCAATGAGAATTCGATGGTGGTAGTGGTTGATACCAACCGTCCGCAGATGACAGAATGTCCGGAGCTTCTGCTTATGACGAAGAATATTGTGGTACTGGATCATCACAGACAGGGCAGCGACAACATTGAGAATGCCAGGCTTTCTTATATCGAGCCATATGCTTCCTCTGCCTGTGAGATGGTTTCTGAGATTCTGCAGTATATTGCGGAAGATATTAAACTTCCGGCGATGGAAGCCAGCAGTATGTTTGCGGGTATGCTGGTGGATACCAATAACTTTACAAACCGGACTGGCGTGAGAACTTTTGAGGCGGCGGCGTTTTTACGAAGATGCGGCGCGGATATTCCTTATGTCCGTAAGATTTTCAGGGACGACATGGATTCTTACCGCGCTAAAGCGTCGATTATCAGCAACGCAGAAGTTTACCGGCGGCAGTTTGCCATTGCAAGGGGCGAGAATCTCAAAGTGGACAGCCCAACGATTATCGGCGCCCAGGCGGCCAATGAGCTGTTGGATATCGACGGTATCCGCGCCGCCTTCGTTATTACCATATACAATGGAAGATGTTATGTAAGCGCCCGCTCAATTGACGAGGTGAACGTACAGGTACTTATGGAGAAATTGGGCGGCGGCGGACATATGAACATGGCAGGCGCGCAGTTTGACCCCACGGATGTGGGCGAAGTGGTTTATAATATTAAGGCTCAGATTGACAAGATGATTGAAGAAGGAGATATATAAGATGAAAGTTATTCTATTAGAAGATGTAAAATCCCTGGGGAAAAAGGGCGAGATTGTGAATGTTAACGACGGATACGCAAGAAATTTTCTGATTAAAACCGGAAAAGGCACTGAGGCTAATAATAAGAATATGAATGATTTGAAGCTTCAGAAGGCCAATGAGGATAAGATTGCCCAGGAGAACTTAGAAGCGGCAAAGGCGCTTGGCGAGAAGCTGAAAGCAGGACAGGTCGAATTGTCTATGAAAACCGGAGAGGGCGGCAAGGCGTTTGGCTCTGTTTCTTCAAAGGAGATCGCGGCGGCGGCAGAAGAGCAGCTCGGGCTTAAGATCGATAAGAAGAAGATACAGTTAAAAGAGCAGATTAAGAACCTCGGCGTTCACAATGTTCCGGTTAAGCTTCATCCGAAGGTTACGGCCGAACTTAAGGTTGTGGTAAGGGAAGAGGCGTAAGATCAGGACAAGAAAGATGTATTTCAGGCATAGCCGAAACGGAGGAAAAGGATGGAGGAAGCGATCATTAAAAGGGTACTGCCCCATAGCATAGAGGCGGAGCAGTCTGTCGTCGGAGCCATGCTGATGGATAAAGATGCGATTATGACTGCGTCAGAGACTATCAGCAGGGAAGATTTTTATCAGGCGTCGTATGGAATTATCTTTGAGTCGATGGTAGAGCTATTTAATGAAGGAAAACCGGCAGATCTGATTACCCTTCAGGAACGGCTGAAAGAAAAGGATGTTCCGGAGGAGATATCCAGCCTGGAATTTGTGCGGGAACTGCTTGTAGTAGTTCCTACTTCGGCGAATGTGAAGTATTATGCGCAGATTGTGTATGAGAAATCGATGCTGCGTAAGCTGATACGGCTCAATGAGGAGATTGCGAATACCTGCTATGTGGGGACGGAACCGATGGAAGAGATTTTGGAAACCACGGAGAAGCGGGTGTTTGAACTGCTTCAAAAACGGAATACGGGAGACTATGTTCCGATTAAGGAAGTTGTATTAAATGCGCTGGATCGGATTGAGAAAGCGTCGAAAAGTAAAGGGACCGTAACGGGGATTCCTACCGGATTCCTGGATTTGGATTATAAGCTGTCCGGGCTTCAGCCGTCGGATTTGGTGCTGGTTGCGGCGAGGCCGTCTATGGGAAAGACGGCGTTTGTGCTGAACATTGCCCAGCATGTCGCGTTTAAAGCGAATCAGAGCGTGGCGATATTTAGCCTGGAGATGTCAAAGGAACAGCTTGTTAACCGTTTGTTTTCCCTGGAGTCCCAGGTAGATTCACAGAGTTTAAGAACCGGGAATCTTAAGGATTCAGACTGGGAGAAGCTGATTGAAAGCGCGGGGATTATCGGGAAGTCGCATTTGATTATTGACGATACGCCTGGTATCTCGGTGACAGAACTCCGGTCGAAATGCCGGAAGTATAAGTTGGAGCATAGCCTGAAGCTGATTATTATCGATTACTTGCAGTTGATGAGCGGAAGCATCGGAAAACGAAGTGATTCCAGACAGCAGGAAATTTCGGAGATATCCCGGTCTTTGAAAGCGATAGCAAGAGAACTGCATGTTCCGGTGGTTGCGTTATCGCAGCTTAGCCGGGCGGTAGAACAGCGCCCGGATCATCGGCCGATGCTGTCGGACTTGAGAGAATCCGGCGCGATTGAGCAGGATGCGGACGTGGTTATGTTTATTTACCGGGATGATTATTATCATAAAGATACCGATACGCCGAATCAGGCGGAGATTATTATTGCCAAGCAGAGAAACGGCCCCATCGGGACGGTAAATCTGGCGTGGCTTCCGGATTATACAAAGTTTGCAAATTTAAAATGGCAGGAATAGAGCGCCGTCTATGGGGGCTGCAGGGAATGTTGTGCTTTTACGAATATATTGTTTTGTTTTACCAATATATTGTATGAAAACAGTATTTCCCGGCAGCCCTCTATTTGCTTGTATGTACGGTTAACTGGTTACGTCAGTGACCCTGGAAGCAGCATTTTTTTTAACTTGCCCACAGTGGTTGTCTGAGACGATTCTTTGCGCAGATTCTGCTGTTGGCGGATAAGCTGGTCGATTTTACGAAATTCTTCTTCCTGCTGGCGTTCTTTCGCGTCCAGAAGAAAGGACATTTCTTTTGTAATCATAGAAACCAGCATCTCATTGTTGTTTTCCAGCATTCTTTTGAAACGGAGCTGCTCCCTGGTGCGTTTCATATCTGGAATCAATGCCTTCAATTCTTCAAACGGTACGCCCTGCTCGTACAATTCTTTGATGCAGTTATACAGTTTGGTGTCCTCTTTTGTGGCATTACTTAATGTATTTAATGCGTTTCCCATAGGAATACCCCCTTATTTTTGTATGCAGAAGTATAGCATGTCTAAGGGGAAGATCTTGTCAGAAGCAGTCGGGCAAAACAAAGATTTATGCGACAGCTTTCGCAATGCCTGGAGCGCTTTCGTTCCGAAAGAACAAAAAAGACAACCGCGCAGGTTGCCTTTTCCTCGATTATTACTCTTATACATTGAAGGTAAGAGTTCTTCCGGACTACACTTCAGAGATAGCCTCTACTGGACACTGGTCTTTACAAGAGCCGCAGTCAACACAAGCTTCAGCTTTAATCTCGAAATGTCCGTCGCCCTCAACAATAGCTTCTGCCGGACACTGAGCCGCGCAAGCTCCGCAAGAAATGCAGTCATCGCTAATTACATATGCCATGATAAGTACCTCCTTATAAAGTTTATGTGATATTCACAAGACTGATATATATCAGCTTTTTATTATCATAATACAAAAACAGTAAATATACAAGCTATTTCATGTTCAAAAACAAATACGAGAAATTTTAAGAAATTTTTCAAGACTTTTTCACAGATTTATTGTATAACAGTAGGTAGCATATGTTATTGTTGACAGGGGTCTGTGGACGGTAACTAATATTATGTTGGGAGAATGAAGTTATGAAAAAGAGATGGATGGCAGCGCTTCTGAGTATTTGCATGGCGGCGCTTGCAGGGGCATGCGCCGCGGAGCCAAAGGAGCAGGAGGTTCCGGTCAAGACCGAGAAGAAAGAAACTCCGGAGGAAGCGGCGGAGCGTATGAAACAGGCGAAATTGGAAATCATATCACCAGCGGCATACGGGAATATAGACGGGCTGGACGTGGAGCCTGCAACTTATTTTTCGGTGATTGGAAAGGGCGGTACGCAGGAGTACTGGCAGATGGTAAAGGCGGGAGCGGAGGCGGCCGTCTCTGATTTGAACAAGGAACTGAACTATACAGGCGGCGACAAGATTAAGGTGGTGTATAGCGGGCCGGCTGACGCGGATAATGTGGACGAGCAGGTGAATATTCTGGATGAAGAGCTGGCAAGATATCCTTCAGCCCTTGGGATATCAATTATAGATTCCCAGTCCTGCAATGTACAGTTTGATTTGGCGGTGCAGAATGGGATTCCCATTATAACCTTCGATTCCGTCAGCAGCTATCAGGGGATTATGGCCAATATTTCAACGGATAATAAGAAAGCTTCTTCTGAAGCGGCAGCGCATATGGCGGAAGAATTAGAAGAGGAAGGCCAGGTGTTAATCCTCGCTCACGACAGCAGAGCGATTACCTGCAGGGAACGTGCGGAGAGTTTCGCGCAGGAGCTTAAGGAGAACCATCCGGATATCTCTGTTACGGAAATCTATTATATGGACAGGCTGGATGAGCTGCGGGAGAGAATTGTCAGAGAACGCGCGGGGCTGCCTGCTGTAAACGAGGAAGAAGACGATGACGGGAATCCGGAGCAGGATGATGCTGCAGCGGAGAAGGAATTGCAGGATTCCGCAGCGGATGAATCCGTATTGTCTGAGGAGGCGGTACAGGCGTTTACAGATGAAGAGGTGTACCAATATATCTTAGAAAAGAATCCGGATATCAAGGGCGTTTTTGGAACGAACGGGCAGGCTGCATTGAAGATGGTATCGCTGTGTGAAGAAAAGGAAATGGACGACGTAGTAATCATTGGATACGATGCGGATAAAGAAGAGATAGAAGCCTTAAAGAATGGGAAAATTTTTGGATTGGTTGTGCAGAACCCTTACGGCATGGGGTATGCGGCCGTCGTAGCTGAGGCCAGGTGCGTGCTTGAAAGCGGCAATGAAGCGGAGATTGATACCGGATATATCTGGGTGACAGCAGAGAATCTAGATCGGAAAGAAACGCAGCAGATGCTGTACACAAAATAACAATCGGAAGCCGTGCTTTCATGGGGCTAAGAAATACATGAAAAAAGGACTGTCGGAATGGCGCTGTCTGCCTAATATGTTGCAGGCAAACTGCATGTTCCGATAGTCCTATTTGCGTTTATAATGGTTTCTAGATTGGCAGTTCCAGATAGATATCCTTTCCTTCTTTAATGGAAATTACTACCTTGCCATGTTTTACGGTAGTAACCATTCCCTCTGCGCTTCCGCTTACGGAAGGCGTTTCTGCCTTAGCGGGAGCTTCTTCCGCAGGTTCGTCTGCAGCGCCGGCTTCTTTGTAACCTTCCACATTATCAGAGGTCAGGGCGCAGAGAGAATCGCTTGTCTTGGTTAATTTTGCGCCCAGAACCTGTTCGATCGTCAGGCATCCGTCCAGATTCAACAGGCCGGAATCTACCAATTCATCAAAGATAGCGGGATCCTCAAGGTTTGCTGGTTCAATGGTGATGCCGGCTTCTGCGCGGCAGCATAGTACTGCCGGATCTTTTGCGTGGGCTTTCGCTGTTTCTGCTGTAATAGACATAATTTCTACCTCCTTTATTCATACCTACCATCAGTATAGTCTTCGAGATTTGTAAAATCCAATCGTTTTTTACAATAAGAGGCGCTGGTTATTGAATTTGTCTATAGAATCAGGC
>OFHA01002710.1_pt1 | contig 10013 bp, 9 predicted proteins | sample 1521891 | NCBI WGS metagenome assembly OFHA01 (sample SAMEA3504089, study PRJEB24116) | mouse gut metagenome | biome: mouse gut; feature: mouse-associated habitat; material: faeces | place: Denmark | collected 2011 | reverse complement strand
AGATATTTTCTCTGGTTTGTTGTATAAGTAAGGGCTGTTTTGAGAGATTCATTGGTAGTATACTCGTACAATTTCCTATATCTACTACCATTTTCGCTCCCTCGGTTCATTCTAAACATATATGCTTTCACGAAATAAGTCTCACAGTCTCATCAAATTAATGAGATTATGAGACTTATTATTATCACACGCCTTAAAAAGTCCTCTATATGCCGTTTTTTCGCAATCCAAATCAGAAAAGTCTCGTGTGTAGTCTCACCAGTCTCATTTCAACATGAAACTTATACTTTCCATTCACCCGCTTTTTTATCATAAGAAATTCCACATTTCTTCCGGATTTTTGCATAATCTCTAAACACAGTTGCCCTCGAAATGTCTAAAGCAGCCATAACTTCTTCAACAGTCAATTTATTATTTGCTTTTATCATTTCAAAAATCGTGGTCTCACGTTCTGTCAGTTCATTTTCTTCAGTATATTCATGGACTGCCGTTTCCGTAATCGGGATATTAATTCTAAACACATCATTCTCAATTAATTCCGGTTTTCCTCCCGGAGTATAAATAGGTGTGTATTTGTATAAATTCCTAACCCCGGAACCTATTGTATCAGCCAACCCTACAGCAACAAAGAATCTTGCCAAAATCGGATTTTTAGGATATGGTGTAAATTCCGTTTCCAAGATATTCCCCTGACGCCGTGGTCTACACCAGTTTTCCGTCCGAATCCAGTCTTTTTCAATAATGACCTTTGCCGGAAACGCACTGGAAAAATCTCTATGAACCAAAATATTACTTACAACCTCTCTTGAGATCAAATCTCTGACACTAGTTCTGACATTATCAACCAGATAGAATTTATCTGATGTGTGCTTTGCTATAAAATCCATTAAAATTTCATAGCTCTCAATCAGATTCGTTTTTACAATTAAACGATCGTCATACCGATCCATATTTTCTTTTCTGCATAGCGCATCTGTAACATATCCCGGTACACAAGATTGGATTACCTCATCTTTTCCAAACAGTAATATGGCTGCAAGATTGTAGCCCTGCTCTCCTGTAACAAAATCTGTTTCATACAGTCCTGCACTAACCAGAAGTTCCTTATCTGACATTTTCAGCCATTCATGACGAGGATTCTTATTTAAAATTAATCTCCGAACTTTCTCCATTAAATCCGTTCTCAAATGTTTTTCCCGAACATAAGGAAACAGCTTACTTTCCGTATAGGTATTGCTCTTTCTGGCATATAGATTTTCCATTTGTATTGGAGAATCTGTAATGTCCATATCTCCTTCTTCATTTCTGTCATACACACGTCCAGAACATTTTTCTACTGTCGATGTTGGCGGAACATAGGTATATAACAACAGCATACCATCATATTCAAATTCTTCTATAGACAAATACAATGTAGGGGACATTTTATTGGGGTTGTTCAATTGATTTACAAAATTCTTTTTTAAGTCCTTAACTGCATTTCGATTCACACCTATCGGAATTCCTCCATCTTTTATCCCCATGATAATATAGCCACCATATCGATTGGAGAATGCCGCCACAGTCTCGTATACGGAATCATGTATCTGATTTACACATTCTTTGTATTCTATGGTTATCTTTTCATCTTTTGAAAGCATTTCTTGCATTTTTTCATGTGTCATCACATCACCCCTTTGTACTATTGACTAATTACACACATTTTATAACCAAATAAGGTTTATATGGAAACGTATATGTTTTTTATTTTTCAATCGTTAGATTTTCTTGTTTTCCAAATGTGTCCATATACATTTTAATCACATCATCATCTGACATTCCCTTTAAAACTCATTCATAAAAATCTGCAAAACCTGCAGCTTCATAATACTGATCTAAATAATCTTTCAGTTCTTCCACAAACATACTATGTCACCTATAATACTTTTCTAAGTCAATTCCCAGTTTTGTAGCAATACGAATAAGTTCTTCCCCTCACCTTTCTCAATCACTGATATTTCAAACATTGCTACCGGAAATCCCTCAAACATTGCCGTTTCATAAGAATCTTTCAAATCGCTTCTCAATTTTTTATAATAAATTTCCATAATACTAATCCCATACTTTTATAATCTTTTGAATTCTATATGATTTCATCTAAATCAAGAATTTTTGCTTGCGTTTTCATAGCAATACGTCCCTTTGCAGCGAAATGACTTTTCCTACTGATAGCATCTGCTATATCTTTAATTTTCTGTTCATTTCCATTTTTAAAAAGATTCAAGTATTGAGTGGCTCTTGAACAAGCAACATAAAACATCCGCTTTCTTTCTTCATCTGTAAAACTTTTTTCATCAATGTCCACAATAATTACAACACGACTTTCAAGGCCCTTAAATTTACTTGCAGTAGTAAACAAGATTGAAGAATTTGTTTTTTCACGGGTGATCGGGATGCCAGCTATTTTATTAATCTTCCCAAGAATAGAATCTTCCTCTGATTTCAATGACAGAATAACAATATCTGAATATTCATATCCGTAATGTTCGCCAGTTAACATTCTAATAAGTTTTGCAAGTCGTGTTATGGGCTCCCCGTTTACAAAACTAATGGATGTCTGGTCACCATTAATCATCATTATTTTTTTATTCAATGAAATATCAATGACATTGTAGGAAGTAAGCGCAATTTCATATGTATTACGACAATTCTTAGTTAAAAGCAGCTTACATTCAGCGTTTTCAATCCACGCAGGAACTTTTTGTGTTGTCAGAAGTTGATTTTTGTCGTAAAAAACAAAGAAATGACCATCAACTAGATCGATGTATTCCTTAAAATAGACAATTTCTTCTTCCATAAAATCCTGCCCTTCATCGATTATCACATCATCAAACTCCAAAAAATTCCAATCAATCTTTAGAAGTTCTGCTGTTCTTTTTTCTTTTGATGAGGTATCTGCGCCCGGACGATATTTTGCAATAAATGTATGAATGTTGTAGTATGACACGTTATCATAAGGATACATATGTTGCAAATAGGTAAATAATAATCTATTAAAACAGAGAAACCCTACTTTTCTCCCGTCGGCTCCAAAACGTCGTGCAGCCTCCTTAGCAATCAAAGTTTTTCCTGTCCCGGCTACCCCCTGAATTGTTGCATTTTTTGTTCTGAAATATAATCCAAAAGACCAGTTTGTTCATTGGTCAATTTCAAAAATGCATGATCCAGTTCACCCTTACGAGCTCCCGGAGCAGATATTAATTCAAAGTCGCTGGCAATTGATTCCAGAATCATATTATATTCCTTATCGCTTATATTAACTTTTCCACGAGAAGCATAAAAATCAAAAATATCATATATTGCCTGTCCCTTCTTTTCAAAGTCTTCATCCCCAAGAACCGCACCAGAAATTTCCCTATATTTTAATGGGAAGTTAGGCAGTTTGCTCTTGATCTCACATGTTGAAAACCATACCGCAGCCTCAATAGGAAAGCGATCACTCAAATTCGGTGCTATTGTGTAAAGCATTTTTCGATAATGATATATTCCATCAATAGCTTGAGAAAGAGGGTCGTTCTTTTTATCAGGGTTCAAAATACTAACTTCATTTGTTAAAGTGTTTATCTGATGAAAAACTCCACCATGAATTCTAATATCTCCACCTTTTACTTCAAGAACTAATGCCCCTAAAGTTTTATTTAAAATTAGAAAATCATTTTCTTTCCATGTTGATTTCCACTTATTACCACGTTTTACCCATTGAACAGAATGGAAAATAGTAAAATTGTTATTGAGTTGTTCAAGGAACTCATATACTCTTATTTCAGAATACGGTACATCCGAGAGATACTCTTTAATAGGATATATCTGTGCCATATCAACGCAAATCTCCCTTTATCTTATTATAGTCTATTTCATAAATTTTGTATGCATGCCAGCCCTTACTTTCAAAATACTCTATGGTTCTGTCAGCAGTATCCTGTTGGCAAATCAAAGTGTCTTTGGACGGCCATGACATAAGGATATCATTCCCCTCATCAGATTTTTTAATGGTAGTTTCCAGATATTCGGGTATCGGTATATCATTCTCAGCCATCCGCTCAATGATGACTTGCTCACTATCATCAAAGAATGATGCAAGTTCACTCCAGTTATGGAACATATTTGTAGGATAAGAATGTTCTTTGTCAACAGAACGGCTTAGCTTTACCGTCTTTGTTTCTGCACCGCAAAGGACGTCATATCCAAGAAAATACTCTTCAATATATGTCCACCTTTCTTCGTCAGTTTTTAGTTCATTGAAAAACTTTAGTAGAATAGCGACATCTCTTTCAAGTTTCTGTTTAGCTTTAGATACGTAATTATTCGAATAAAATGTATTACCCAGAACAATGTTTCTCACTTTATTTGGATCATTCAAACGAATAAAAATTTCTGGTTCTTCTCCGCCGGCAATTTCATAGGTGATGTAATCAAAAATTGATAGAAGTTTTAATGTCGTACTCGAAGTATCATCCGACTCAAGGTTCATAAAGCCGGAGTATGATGCACTTTCATTTGTCCTAGATAAGTTATTCATAATTTTAGACTTAATAATCGGCTTACGCATCATTTCTTTGAAATTACCATGAGTGAGCGAATAGTAAGTTTTTCCAGAAGAATCATTCGTTCTGCGTTTTATACATTTTCCATTCGGGTCAACTAATTCGAAAAGAGAGTTTGCAATAATTCTTGCTTTTGCCATTCCATACCTTTCTCGAATAAGTTTTGAAAAATCTTCTGTCGTAAAATAAGTATTTCTAAAGATTCCATACAGCAAATCAGCTATGTACTCAAAATCGGTCAAAATTAATTCCCGAAGATCAGACATCAAATACTCCCCTCGTGCTTCAACACTTACTCTTTGCCGTGGATGAATATAAGACCGAATGGACGGCATAATTTCAACCTTATCCTTGGAAGTCGAATTGGAATTGAAATACCAATACTTGAACTGTGGAAAGGATATGTTTGGATGAAACTCTTCCCATATCTGTTTCAAATCAATAGTATATATATCTCCACCATCGCTAAGAGTTGATCCGTCTGCTTGAACTTCTTTGTAACGTCCTTTTTCTATATATTTCATGCACTTACCATATTTTGAAGCAAGCACTTCAGATTCGTGATCTTTTGAAATACAAACAAATGCTTTTGTAAATACGCTCTGAGGGCGAGAAATAAGCACCTTGAAAGGAAACTTATTCTGGAAATCTTTTTCAATCATAAGGAGACAAGTTTTTAATTTGTTAATGCAATCACCTTCATCTTTACCGTTAAATATATACGTAAACGATTGTGGGGAAATCAGAAAACTTCTTGCTCCTTTTTTGCTTTTATAGGTATCATAAATGCCTTCGAGAACTTTTTTTATTTGATATTGGCGGATTTGAGACATTCCAAATAAAACCCGCATAAAAGTCATGTCATTATAGAAGAAGTCGGTCATTGCCGTTCCTTCCATTGATGACTTTCGTGCAGCACGTCCGATCTCTTGAACATAATCACAAAGGTTGCCGCTTACTGCATAATGATATACGTTCTGAACATCATTAACATCAACCCCCATACCAAATGCTTTTGTTGCCAGCATAATCGGCGTAGTACCTTTACGAAATCCTTCGAATATCATGTGTTTATACTCATTGAAAGCCTCGGTACTCATCTCATTGATATTACGACCTGTATATGTGCCTATTCGTTTGTCAAGAGTAATACCTGCAAAACCTCTAACTCCCTTGGCAGCATCTCCAGCCAACGATGCATACGGGAAATATACAATAGTTTTTTCGTCGCGAGCAAGCCACTTTTTAATTCTTTCGTCAAGAACTTTTGTTTTAGCCTCTTCATATTCAGGTTTGGAAAGCTTACGCCCTTCTCCGTAATAAACAATATCAAATTTTATATCATCACGTCGAACATAACCTATGTATTTTACTGGATTTTCCATATACAGACTAATAATAGTATCACTTACAGAATCATCTATTCCACCGTTGACTGCCGTCGCTGTAAAAGCACAAATTGGAAAATGATAGATTTTTCGTTTCATACCTTTTAATGTCTGGATTTGATTTCTTAGGCGATTAATATAACCGCCAAGATACCAATAATCCGGTCTAAACCCAACTCCCCATGTGGTTACGATATGTGCTTCGTCAACAATAAGGAGTCCAATATCCCTGTCTCCAATGATGGTCTCAATTGAATACGACAATAGAGTCTCAGGACTTAAATACAGAAGATCTACCTCACCGTCTTTTATTCTTTCAAGTACAGCTTCTTTTTCAACTTGGGAAATCAGATCTGAATTAAATGTTTCAACACGCATATAACCACTCTGATTCAGTTTTTCCTTTTGATCCTGCATTAGAGCCTTAACTGGTTCTATAATTATAGTTAGTTTATTATATTTTTTTGCAAGATATGCCGCCGGGATCTGAAACATGACAGACTTACCCGCTCCTGTTGATGCAGTTATAAAAATATCCCGAGAGACATTACCATTTTCTTCATCGTAGGAGCATTCCGCCTGCTTAATTATTTCCTCAATAATATGAGCTTGGGAAAGTTCCATAACTTCTTTGTCTATATCAGGATTTTTGTAAAACGGAATCTTTCTAAACTCTGTGAATCCATCAATATGAATATCATTCTGAGCAATGGAAATAAGTTCCTTCTCTAAGGCAATCTCTTCCGACAATTTTTCATGATGTTTAACAAGACAAATCCCATTCACTTTACAGAACGCTTGAAGAGATTTTTGGATTCTCTTAGCACTTTCACCATCAGTAGAACTTATTCCAATAACATTCGGCTTTATCGCTATAATCCGCTCCAAATCCCTCAAATATGTGTCAACATCTTCGTTAATAAAAACATCGTAATCACTGTTTTTCTGACTTTCTTCAATTGTTACATTAAAAGGATAAAAATCTTCTACCGGCATCTCTTCTAAATGTTCATACTCATAGAAACTGCCATAATATATACCATTAATTTCAGAAATTGTACTATATACAGCAAGATATCTCTTGCATTCTTCGCTTTCATCAGCACAAGTATCTCCATTAATTGTAGCAACAATTTCTGTTGACAATTCTGGTGATATCGGAAAATCAATAGGAAAATAATCCGGATACAGATTATTTCTAAAAATTTTTAAAATTAGACCGTCTTCCTCCACAGCATCATCAACTCTCTTGTTTATTAGAGCATACTCCTCATAGGTTATCCATACAGAATCATCCTCATCAAGTGAAAGAAGAGCTTTAGCAAGTTTTCTTCTGGTGGATTTATCAAATTCAAGAACATTTTTCTTTTGACTAATCTCGCCATCTACCAAAGGTTGTTCCTGCAAAGTTTCAAGAAACTCTTGATTAAACCCCTTATAAACTGTCAGTTTCATTTAGTCACCTCTTTTGATTTTATTACAATGTATCTTTCTATTTTCCTTTTTGACTATCTGCCCTTTTTAATAATTCGTATTTTAATTCAGTCAAAAAAGTTTTATCATTTTAATTAAGCATCCTACGGTATGCATTGCATTAAACACGTATCACTTTAATCTACATTTTACAACACAAATTGCTTTTTCTCAACTTTTCCACTTTTCATAGTAGCATATTTTATTAATCTTTAACCTGCATTTGGACAGGTAAAAACACTAATCATAATCTTCCTATTTTCATAATCCATTTTCACCCAGTAATCCCTTATTGTCTGCCCCACGTGCCAATATCCTGCAATGAATAGATTTCTAATCTTTTAAAATCCACCAGACACAGCGGTATCGGTTCTTTCTTTTCCCATTTCCACTCGCTAACCGATAATTTTGACGATGTGTTGGATTCGGTACTGCATACCATAGAGGAAGTATTGAATGACGATACAGAATTAAAGCGAGTGAAACAGATGGAAAAGGAAATCAATAATGTAGAATCGAGAAAAAGCAGGTTAACAGATCTGTTGATTGATGGTAAAATAGAACAGGAAGCATACGAAGAAAAGAATAACAGTTTTCTCCGTAAACTTCATAAGCTGACAGAGGAAAAAGCATATTTGGCAGAGAATATCGGACAACAGAAGAATGTCAGCAAGCGTATGGCGCAGCTCCGTAAGACACTGGAAAATGAAGAAACAATGGATGAATTTGACCGTGTAGTATTTGAGAGTATTGTGGAAAAGGTAATTGTCGGCGGGTATGATGAAGACGGAAACCCGACACCGTACAAGTTAATCTTTATCTTGAAATGTGATCAGAACTTAAAGATAATGGATGCGAAAGCAGACTACAAGGCAAATCACAAGAAAGAGAGGATGTCATAATGGAGCAGAATAAAGTGGAAATTTTAGAAGCGTTGAATAATGAAAAAATGTACTCATTAAGAGGTGACGAGGTTAGGAAGATGTGTTCACCAGAAGGTGACAACACATGTGGAGACGGTTGTAATGCTTTCTCACAAAAGGAGAAGACGAATGAAGAGAACATTGATATATCAAATCCCGAACGAAATACCGCAAGATATTTGGCACTTTATTTCTGGGACAATTATTTACGATAGTTCCTGCTCGCCCGAAGCAAAAGTATACTTCATTGACAAGGGGAATGGGTACTATTTAAAATGCTCGGGCATTGGAAAGCTCGAAAAAGAAGCGAAGATGACACAGTACTTTTACTCAAAGGGACTTGGTGCAGAGGTATTAAGTTATATTTCAAATGACTGCGATTGGCTATTAACAACCGCCGTATCGGGGGAGGACTGCGTACACGAAGGATATCTTATGAACCCTAAACGCTTATGTGACACTATCGCATACGAATTAAGAAAACTGCACGAAACAGATTATACTGGCTGCCCAATTGCAGATAGAACAGCAGAATACCTTGTCGGAGCTGAAAAAAATTACCACACGGGAAATTATGATAAATCACAATTTCCTGATAGCTTTGGCTACCGCTCAGCTAAAGAAGCTTATGATATTCTAATTGCAGAGAAAGATGCTCTGCAAAGTAAGGTTCTGCTTCACGGTGATTACTGCCTGCCTAATATTATTCTTGACAACTGGAAATTTTCTGGGTTCATTGATGTTGGTAACGGTGGCGTTGGTGACAGGCATATAGATTTATTTTGGGGAGTCTGGACGCTTTGGTTTAATCTAAAAACGAATAAGTATCAAGAACGTTTTCTTGACGCATATGGAAGGGATAAGGCAGATGAGACGGTACTTAAAATCATCGCTGCAGCAGAAGTCTTTGGCTGAGCATGCTAAAACGGTTAAAAGATGTCTTATCAAGCACTGAATTTGGATAATCAAATTCGCTTTAGGCATGTATGTGTGGATTCAGGAATGTCCCGAGTGCGGTTATATTTCTGAAGAAGTTTCTGATTCGGGTGATGTGACAATAGAATGGCTTCAATCAGAAAAGTATCTTACATGCGATGGGATCCAATTTGTATCGACTCTTGCCAAGCAGTTCTACAAATATTATCTGATTAATTTGGAAGATAAGAATCCGGAGGATGCATTCCTTGCTGTTCTTCACGCGGCCTGGGCTTATGATGACAAGAATGATGATATAAGGCAAAGCATTGTAGAGAACTTGCAATTCCTTTGGCAACCGAGTTGATTAATGGTAATCATGAAAACAAAGACGACATTAGGGTGATGAGAGCTGATTTGATGCGAAAGGCAGGTCAGTTCGAGGCGTTGGCTGCTGAATATGCATCGGTTAAATTTGATGAGGATCTGCTAAATCAAATACTTGGATTTGAGATAGAAAAAGCGAAGATAAAAGATACTGCTTGCTATCGTGTTGAAGATGTGATCGGAAAGGAATAGGGATTGCTTTGCAGAACCGGAAATACATGAAAAGTTGAAAAAGATGCCCTCCGGCAAAAAGAAGGAAAGCTCCCTGAGGCAATTCGTTATAATGTGTAGGAGCTTCCTGTATAATTCAAATATAGGGAATTCCAAGAAGGGTGGTTGATAAA
>OFHA01002709.1_pt1 | contig 10017 bp, 11 predicted proteins | sample 1521891 | NCBI WGS metagenome assembly OFHA01 (sample SAMEA3504089, study PRJEB24116) | mouse gut metagenome | biome: mouse gut; feature: mouse-associated habitat; material: faeces | place: Denmark | collected 2011 | reverse complement strand
TGTTTTAATAAGAATGATGTGATGGAACCTTTGAGACCATATTATATTGTGGTAGATATAGATAATGTAAAAGTAGTAGATTTTGCAAGTAACTACAATTATTAATGATTGAATGATGAGACTGACGGAAAAGCTGTAGTCTATTGAGAGAATATCTTTAGGCAATAAATAAGAGAAGCGTGTATGTAAATGTATTAATTGCTTTAAAAGCGTTAGGTGTAAAAATGCATTGATTACATAAAGAAACAAAGCCGGAGGGTGAAGTGATGACCTCTGGCTTTAAATTTATATAAAATTGCATTTGAAATATGCAGTACGGGTTTTATTGAATTATTCTAAATATAGATTTCAGAAAATATTTGTTATGGAATAATAGTTTTGTCAGATGATAATGAGTATCTCTGTATCTGTAGCTATATTAATTGTTAATACAACTCAAAAAGGATACTGGGTTTGCACAGTTTTTATAAATAAAAAAAGATTGGGATGCTGCACTAGTGTCTGCTCATTAACTAGAATTAATTGAATACAGTAGTATAATCATGGTTTTTATGTTAAGATAAATGTAAATATAAGCGATCGGTTAATTGAAAATTGATTTCAACCAATCCTGCGGTATACAGCTTGACCCAGAAGATGAATGGATCAGGTTGGCATTTCGCAGGTATGATATAAAAATTAAGTGTTTAACGAGCAGACACTAACTAAAAAAATATATAAAATGGAGATAATGAAGAAATGTTAAAGATTGCGGTATGCGATGATGAGACAATAGCTGTTGGAAATATAGAAAAGATGTTGGAGGATATATCTTCGAAAGTTGCTGAGAATATAGAGATAGACGTTTTTTATGATGGAAGTAACTTAATAGAACATATTAATAAAGGTTATCGATATGATATCCTTTATTTGGATATAGAAATGGCCATAAAGAATGGAGTGGATACAGCAAAAACTATTAGAAGGATTGACGCAAATGTATTGATAATTTATGTTACTAATCATGAGAGTTTTGCAAAGGAAGTATTTGAAGTTTCGGCTTTTAGGTTTATAACTAAGCCTATTGACTATAAAATATTTAGTAAATATTTTATGGACGCAAAGCGAAAAATTATGCATCATCCAGAGTATTTTCGATATCAATATAACAAAATTTCATATAGAGTCCCAATTAATAAAATTCTTTATTTCCAAAGTGATAAAAGAGTTACATATATTGTTACAGACACTGGAAATGAAAAATGTTATGGAAAATTGAATGAAATAGAAAAAAGATTGGTAGAGCATGGTGTCTATTTCTATAGAACACATCAATCTTTTTTAGTAAATCCTCAATATGTCTCTGTATATGCATATGATTCTATGCAGTTATTGGATGGAACAACATTAACAGTTAGCGAAAAACGAAGAAAATCTGTAAATGAGCTTTTTTGTAAGCTAAAAGGGGAAGATATAATTGTGTAGTTTGCTTGAAGTTTGTATAAGAATTATAATTGTATTTTTAGCTGTCATAATTCTAAAGAATTTTTTTGGAATTTTTTTAAAACCAAAAAAAATGAATATAATAATTTTTATAAATTGGATATGTTATATTATTTGGCAAGTAATAATTAGTAAAAATAATGCATTGCCAGGATATGTTAATGTTGCCATAAGTATTTTCTTGATGAGTATAATTTGTATATTTGCATATGAAGGAAGCTCCTTGCAAAAAATAGTTTTTTCACTGCTGATAAATGCAATGTGGATGTTAATAGAATTTCTGGTTGGATACGTATTTGTTGTGTGTGAAATTCATATTTATTATAAGATTCCCCAAGTTGTTGGTTCATTAGTTTCTAAACTTCTAATGTTGATATTGATATTAGTTTTAAGAAAATTTTTTGCAAATGAAAATATTATAACAATTCCAAACAAATATCATATGTTGTTATTGACAATACCGATTGGAAGTATGTTTGTTGTTTATAATATTTTTGCAATAAGTTTGATAGCTAATAATAAAAAATATATCGGCGTGTCTTTTGCAAGTTCAATATTTGTATTGGTAATAAATATTATAATGTTTAAATTATATTTGATATTGTCAAAAGAAAAAGAATTGCAGAAATTTAATACGGTTTATGAACAGCAATTAGAGTTATGCAATCAACATATGAGAGAAAAAGAAAGTTTCATGATGAACGCTCGTAATATTAAACATGATATTAAACAACATTTTATTGTATTAATTGAATTATTAGATAAAAATGAAAATGATATGGCAATTGCTTATCTAAAAAAACTTATAGATATGAGAATATTAAATAGTGATGGAATTTGTAAAACGGACAATATTGTAGTTGATTCATTGATAAATGCAAAATATACAGTTGCTTCGAATTTAAATATAAAATTTGACATTGATATACATATACCGATACAGCTATCATTTGAAAGTGCGGATATTAGTATTATGTTAGGGAATATACTAGATAATGCTATAGAAGCTTCATTGAAAGTAGAAGAGGAAAAAAGACATATCAGATTATTTATGAAAGACAGATAGTGCTTATCTGGATTATAATCGTTTCCGGGAAACTTTCGGCCAGGAAGGAAATATCATGGTTTTCGGAATACAGGATTCCAATTTTTATGAATTAGCTAAAATAAATTTAAATAAAAATAAAGATGGACGTATACTGACAAGTAAGAATAATCCATTTAATCATGGAATAGGTTTAGAATCAGTACGAAGAGTTGCGGAAAAATACCATGGATCAGTCATTATTGAAACAAAAGATAATTGTTTTATTATTAAAATAGCTATGTGTGATTTGTCGGAAAAATTATAAGTAACATCGTAAAAAATCACATGATAAGTTAATAATATGTTTTCTGGGATATACTTATTAGGTAGATAGTAAAGAAGATTTGTTGATTTTTGTGATTAAAGTAGATATTATAATGAACAGAGTGAAAATTAATAGTTTTGCAATGATTTTTAGTTTTGTAGCAATAAATCGTCGGTGTGTATGTATTTTTCATCAACCAGAAATGCCAAATGACTTAAGAAATTTACATAAATAATAACATGGACAACGTTGCAAGAAAAATTACAAATTATTTGCTTGAAAATGGAACTATTGATAATAGAAAATATGAAATCTGCAGATATGGATTATTAACTGGAATGGAACTGTTTGTGTGTACAATGATTTGTTTTTTTATATCGCTATATATGAGAATGGTGTTAGAATTTTTTGTTGTATTTTTAGTTTTTTTTTCGGTTAGATCTTTTGTTGGTGGATTACATATGAATAGTTTCAAGAGTTGTTGTGTTTGTTCGTGTGTAGTGTTTTTAATAATATTATTAGCAGTAAAAAATAGTTCAATATCCCTAAGAATGTCATTTGAATTATCTATATATGAGCTGGGTCTTTTATTTGTCTTAAAGCCGGTAGAAAATGAAAATCGATTTGTGGATGAAATAGAAAAGAAGGTTTTTTTGTATAGAGTTAGATGGATTATGGGAATAATATTTGGAATAGTAATATTACTGTATATTTTGAAACTCGTACAATTTTTAAACACAATTACATATACTTTAGGAACTATTATTTTGTCGATGTTTTTAGGAAATCTTAAGAACAAGATGGAGCAAATAAAGGATTAAAAATAATGGATATTTTGTTAGTAAGTAATAGTGAATTTATTAAAGCTCAAACTCGAAAAATAATAGCAGAAACGGAAAAGTTAAGTATACTGTCGTTTGAAGTAGTAAAAGATAAGGAAATATTACCATACGATATTATAATTATTGGATTTGACTACTGTAAGGTAATTGCTAAAGAATTTAAGACAATTTTGGATGTGAATTGCAAAATCACATGTCCCATTCTTGCACTTTTAGAGAATGGATCTATTTTGGATCAGTTTGAAGTACTGGCATTGGGTGCATTAGATTCTCTCATACTACCAACAACAGATGAGTTATATAGTCAGAAATTAGGTCAGATGTACAAATGGGAATGGTATTATAGTAGGAGTAAAGGGAACCAATAAAAGAATAAAATGCTGGAGGGAGTGTCGGTTTGTAAACGTTAAATTGTGCGCCGTTAAAGTAAAGCCGCTAAAGTCTAGCGGCATGGTTTCCTGTATTTCTCCGGCACGTACTAGTGCCTATGGTAGCAAATGCTCCAGTTCTGTAGAATCTATATTTCCTTTTTGAATACAATTTTGGAGACTTTGTACGCAGATGTCCAAAATAATAATACGGTCTTGGGTTGTTTAACTTTGCTGTTTTCGATATACCGTAGATTATGACACTTGTATGAATCCCTTTGACTGAGTACTGAAACATCTGGTTTTTTTGCCAGTGTCGAAGGTCCGGATAGCTCATTCCGCTAAATATCCGAATATTCGGATATTTAGCGGAGAATGCGATTCGTCCATTCGCAGTGAAGTGGCAACTGGCTATTCTTCAAAAGCATCAAGAGAACTGAAGGAAGCGTAACAATATAGAGCATAACAGAGACGGCAATCCTGAATGAGTTGAAGCCCCTATAATTATTTGACGTACCTATCAGAAAATATGAAAGCTTTGGAGCAATCCGCAGCAAAAGAGAATTTCTTTCAATTACTGCCTTGATTAGAGTCTATACTAAAAAACTATCGTATCAAATAAAGAAGTTGAATTATGTAAGTGTTCATGTTACTATAATGTTATAGTATGATAAATACTTATAACATTATGAAATTCCGCTTCGCGGATAGCAAACAAAGGAGGGGAGCCATTTGAACAGTTTACACGCATCAGAGCAGCTAAAGCAAGTGATTTGGCCGGATTTTATTTCGCATTTTCGCAGTGAAGTCAGTATTTCTTCTTATCGTACTGATATTATAGAGTTTATGAATTATTTTCAGAGAGACTTTACCGCCTTAGACGATACAATGGCACGTGACTATTATGTTTGGCTGGAGAAAAAAGTGAAACAGGGGAAAATTCAGCCAATTACTATGGCAAAGAAATACCGAGAGCTGCATTCTTTTGCAGACTATATAGTAAAAAAGAGGGATGAATATGATATTCCTAACAGTTTTCAGGATTACTTTCTTCCTTATTTAAAAGGGGTTGCGCGGATTGAAAAAATAGCGAGATCTATACCAATAGAAGATATTGACAAATTGTTTGCAGCAGCACAGAATGATTTGATGGTATATTGTATTTTGGTGTTGATTTACCGGGTGGGACTTTCTTCGACAGAGATTATAGAATTAAAAATATCGGATTTTGCTGCCTATGATAATGGCGTTATGGTTACTATAGCAGGCAGAGATACGGATTGCTTTGTGCCAGAGGATGTCTATGCTATTTTGGAAAAATATATTGCCGTAAGGGATGAACATGAATACCTGTTTTATAATAAGAGAAGAAATAAATTGAATACTATGTACATCAGCCGGCTTATGAAGACATATACACAACTGGCAGAGATTGAAAAATATAGTGCCGAGGCTTTGAGAAATTCCTGTGCAGTCACTATGTTTGCGTACAGTGCCAAGCCGGAGCAGGTGGCAGCCCAGATGGGTGTAACGCAAACACAGATTAAGAGATATAAGGATATGTCTTATCGAGATAACCTGCTGAGAAAGGCAAATAGTATGGTGAAACTTAAAGTAGAGCTTCCGGATTGTCGGTAGTCACCCTAACGGTTAGGTTTCTGATTATATTTTGTATGAGAGCATTCAGAAGCGATGAGGGATTATAAAAGTTTTGACTTTCCAGAAAGATTGCAATATAATCATAATATACAAGATTTCTTTTCAGCCTCCATTTCTTTGAAAGGAGGGTATGCTAAATCCCTGGGAACAGGTTTTGTTTTTGGATATATAAGGTAGCATGTGGAAAGAATTGGCATCTGATGAATTTCAGGTGCTTTTTTTGTGTAATAATTTATAAAAGGAGGAGATTTATAAGAACAAAACAAAAAGGAGGAAGGGAATTTTGATTCCAAAGAAGGAGGAACAGGATGAAGATATTCAGAAGTTTATAAGCCGTCATGGTATGGCGCAGAAGGGAGACTATTATAATTATCACATGTCACTGGGATTTTATTATGCATATTCCATAGATGCTTTCCGATATGCAGAAATGATTGAAGATGGTGAGCTCTTTGATGAAAATGAGGTAAGCATAGTAATCAGAAATCTATACGTGGCATACAAGACCATGAAATACTTTCAGTCTTTACTGCCTGTTTCTGTCTGTAGGTTTGATACAGCTGAGACAGTCATGCTGACAGAAAGCAGGCTGGAGAAAGGTCAAATTGTCGGCAAAAAGGAGAATGCAGTACAGACGGCAAAAAAATGGCTGCAGCGCTTTTTGCAACATAATAAATATGGAAAAAGTTCTGATAAAGAGGGGAAAGTCCCACTTTCTCAGGACTTTTTTTTATATGAAGTTGCGGTCTATATCTTATATTTGGCAGGGGAGGAAGTAGATTATGGTTTTTTAACGTAATATAGGTAAAAGGAGGAACAATGTATATTTTAAATGAAGATCTAAAGCTGCAGGATTGGCAGTTTGCTCAGAGGAAGTATCTTCCTTATAAAGAAAAGGTAATTTTGTCCAGACGCCGGATTCGGGATTGGTATGAAAATTTTGACGGAGATGTTTATGTTTCTTTTTCAGGCGGAATAGATTCTACAGTTCTGGTAGATCTGGTCAGAAAAGAAATAGGACGGGTGCCGCTGGTTTTTGTCAATACAGGACTTGAATATAAGGAGATTACGGAGTTTGTATCATGGTTTGATGATGTTGTCATACTCCGGCCGGAAATGTCTTATCGGGAGGTTATCATGGAACATGGATATCCGCTTATCAGTAAAGAAACCGCAGCCAAGATCAGAAAACTTCGGCATGGTAATTTAAGTGAACGTTACCGTAATTATCTGCTAAATGGGGATGAAAGAGGAAGTTTTGGAAAACTGGCTAATAAGTGGCAGTTTCTTCTGGATGCACCTTTCGAGATAACCGAAAAATGCTGTGACATTATGAAGAAAAACCCTATGCTTTATTACCATAAGAAAACGGGGCGTGTTCCATACATCGGTATTACCCAGGATGAAGGATTTCGGAGACAGCACGAATATAATCGAACCGGATGTAACGTGTATGATGCAAGGCACCCAAAATCACAGCCATTGGGATTCTGGACGCATCAGGACATATTGCAATATATAGTGGATAATCATTTGCCTATTTGTAAAGTATATGGTCGGATTTTATGGAATGGAAGTAAGTATATTACTACAGGCGTTAATCGGACAGGCTGTGTATTCTGCTGCATGGGATGTCAGTTAGAAGAGCATCCTAACCGGTTTGAACGTATGAAAACGGATACCTATCAACTATATGATTACTGTATGAGACCTGTTTACCGAGGCGGATTGGGGTTGGATTATGTTTTGAATTATTGTGGTATTTTACATTAAAAGGAGGAGTCGTATATGGAACTAAGTTCAGTATTATTATTTGAAAATATAATGGCATTACCGGAGGAACAGCCGCAGAAAGCCAGCGATTATAAGCAGATGATAGGGATCATCTCAGGGAATAAACATTTTATTAAGAAGTCTTCGCTGGAAGAGATTGTTTATCTGATAGATAATTTAACAGATATTATGCAGTCAGAAGCTTCGGAAGATTATCCATCGGTTGATCTGAAGAAGTTTAAAGCATTCGGATATGTGCGAAGAGTAATATGATGGAGGCAAGGTATTATGCAGACAATAATTACGCTAGATGATAAAAAATTTGGTCAGGGCTATTATAATGCGGCCCATGTGGAAACGATTGATGATGCCGGAATCCATCAGGCAAAATATGTTGATGTCTATGAGCTTCTCAATGCTTTAATGAATTCAAGGATTGAAGAAGAACGATGTTATCATATTGGGAAGCTGCCACAATACTATTTCGATGGAATAATCCACAGGAGTAGAAATGGGGATTTGAGTGGCCAGATGCTCTTGATTGTGCCAAAAACAAAAACTATTACACAATTTCATGATACACGGTATGAAATACCTTTTCCGACACTGCTATTTGTCTATCAGCTTAAAACCGGAAGAATTGAAAATAGTCAGGTATATGCACTGAAAGGAAAGAAATGGGATTACAAGACAAAATTATTTTTATATCCTTTTGGTAATGTGCATGACAGATCGTGTAAAATTTGTTGGGGTTCCAATGCACTTCCTGAAGTAAAAGAATTATCACAGCTAGATGTGGTGACCTCTTTATTTTACAGCAGTTCAACAAATAATGATTTATATAGGCCAGAACGGACAAAGTGGAAAGTACAGAATGTAAGGGAATTGTATGAACTTCTGAAAGGTAGGACTGAATTCCCGGAAGATAAACTGGTGTCTTGTGATAAAGGCTGTATTCAGAAATTAATAAAATATCAATAAAAGGAGATAAAACAGGATGAATGATTTATTAGAAGCTTTTGGTATCACAAAGGAAGATTTTCAGGAGGAAGAAAAAGTATCAAAAAACAAAAAGAAACAGAGTACAAAAAAAGAAGTAAAAACAGGGAAGAAATCAACACAATATAAGCTTCCGATTATGTTTTGCGCAGGACATATGCGCAAACTTTTCAAGAGTGACAGTGAGGAATCTTGGAATGAAGAAACACTAAAAAATACGCTGCGGAAAACTTTTCGGGAGTTGTCCGGGATCTACTTTAAGCTGACGGTATTGAATGTAGAACAGAAAGAGGAGGGAATAAATACTTATATAAAACCGGAATGCCTGTATAACGAATTCACTAATGAGGATAAGCTGGAGTTTCCATTGGAGGTGATTGCTGGTGAGGAAACTTTATGGGTGGATACAAAAATCACTTTGGAAGAGATTAAGGCATTATGGGTAAAAGCTCATCCAGAGTATGCAGAATGCAAGTTCCAATATGATGAAAAACAGAAGCTGCTCATTCCTTATTTTGAAGCCAATGCACCGAGCGGTAAAACCTATAATGCTCCTGTTACAGTGGGATATCTCGGTATTGTAAAAGTATATGAACAATCTGATTTTGAAGATGGTGAAGAGATTACCGAAGAAATGATACAGAAAAAATATGCTGAAGCATACCCGGAATTTTCGGAATGTGGTTTCATGTACCTAAATAGTGAGAATCAGCTGATTCCGATATTAAAGAACGACAAGAATGTAGATACTAATAATATTGCACTGCCTGTTGAAGTTAAAGCAGGGGGATTGAGTGTTATTGTGAATCCGGAAGATATAAAGGGAAAGCAATGTGCTACTTTAGAAGAATTGAGAAAGGTTTTAGAGGAAATCTATCCGGAATATTCAAAGGAAAGGACAGAGATGTTATATGATAAAAGACATTTTGTAATTCCTATTTTGAAAAGCTCAAGAAAGGGCGTGGTTATCATTTCTCAGGATCCAGACTGGAAGCATGAAGTAACAGAGGATAAGAATCATTGTAAATGGCGTGTGGAAACCACGCCATTTGGTGTTTTCCGATATAATCTGACAAGGAAGACTCCGGTAATTTTTGAATTGAAAACGCAGAAGATACCAGGGGAATTTTTTTATCAGATTCGTGAGATCTTTATTAGAAATCCAAGAGAAGAATATGCCGTACAGATTTTTTATGACAAAAAAAAGAAAGCATATGAACTCTATGAGCCAGTACAGCAGACAACCACCTGTGCAGTTTTATTTGAAAGGAACAGGGAAATGGAGACGAATAAAGAATTGGTTATGGACGTACACAGCCATGCTTCTATGCCTGCATTTTTTTCAAGTATTGATAATCAGGACGAAAAAGGTATCCGGTTATATATGGTTCTGGGAAATCTTGATAAAAAAGCATTTTCATATGTCCTGCGTGCCGGTCTGGCCGGGGTATATGGGAAATTAAAGCTGGAGGATGTTTTTGAACTGGAGGAGAATCATGTTTACAAAATATAATATTATAGTTATTGGATGTGGTGGAACCG
>OFHA01002706.1_pt1 | contig 10023 bp, 8 predicted proteins | sample 1521891 | NCBI WGS metagenome assembly OFHA01 (sample SAMEA3504089, study PRJEB24116) | mouse gut metagenome | biome: mouse gut; feature: mouse-associated habitat; material: faeces | place: Denmark | collected 2011 | reverse complement strand
TTAATATACCTGATTTATTCTTTTTTGGCAAGTACTTTTTGATAAAAAAATAAAGTTATTGAAAAAATTTCAATAACTTTACTTCAATTACTCTATTTGCGATCTTCTGGATGCTCGATCGCTCTTAGACTTCTACGAAATTCTTTAAAAATAGTTTGTGGATCTTCTTTAAAATCATGACTAATCCAAACTTGAATTCGTGAACAAATATGACTCGAACAATCATCAATCGCTTTAACATAAAAAGGTCCTCGGGGACGCATATAATCCTCTAATCCTTCAAAAAGAGTCTTTTTAAGACTTTGGTATGCATTAATTTTTCTTTCTACTTCTCCTACTTTTCTTCCTTTTGAGATCAACATGAATAAATTAGCATAATAAATTTTGTTATCATGTAATTCAACGAGAACATCGTAAACTAATTGTTCAATATTTTTATTATAAGTTCTCAAAATATAACGTAATTTTTTATTTAAAACAAGAGTAACAAAATTTGCCATTGTACCATAACGTCGTTGAAATTCATTTTGTGAAGTTCCTGCTAAGCTACATAAGCGAGTAATTGTAAATTTATCTATTTTCTTAACATTCAACTTCTTCTTTAATATGATTTCATATTTTATCATATTCTAATCCTTACCTTCTTTCTATAACTATAACGTTTTAATAATTGGTTTATTAATTATAATTTATTATATATATTTTTTTGATAAACCTATAAAACTATACCAGGTTAGACTAGAATATACAATTTAAATATTCAAAATTATTAAAAAATATTTATTAACTATAAGTAAAATATTATATATCCATAACAAAAAGCAAAAAATGAGCATCCCTACCTTGGATGCTCATTTTTCTAAACTCGATATTTACGACGTAATTCACGATCTTGATCTCGCTTCTTGATCGTTTCACGCTTATCATATTCTTTTTTACCTTGCCCAATACCAATTAAAACTTTAGCAAAACCATGCTTTAAATAGACCTTAAGAGGGATAATAGCAATTCCTCTTTCAGATTGGGCTTTTGCTAAATGTCTAATTTCTTTTTTATGTAAAAGCAAGCGCCTGCTTCTTAAAGGATCATGATTATAACGATTTCCTTCTTTATATTCACTAATATGAACATTTTCTAAAAAAGCAGAACCATCAATAATTTGCACGTACCCATCTCGCAAACTGATTCGGCGTGCACGAATTGATTTAATTTCTGTTCCCGTTAAAGCAATTCCTGCTTCAAAAGTATCCTTTATGAAATAATCATGTCTTGCTTTTTTATTTTGAGCAATTAGATTTTCCTGTTTTTCTTTCATAAAATCCAGTCCTAGTGTTTTCTAGCTCCCACATGAACGTTATTTTGGGCACGTCCACGATATTGCCCATGTCCATTATTACGACGCCCATGATCATTTCTGAAGCCGCGATTTCCATGACGCTTATTATTCATTCCGCGATCATGATGCGCATGTTTTGGAGCATTAGGATCATAAATCTCAAAGTCTAATTGATGTTGTTCCACATTTGCATTAATCAAAGTAACTTTTATTGGCATCCCTATCTTGAATTGTTTATGGGTACCACGTCCAGTTAAAGTCAATGTCTTTTCATTAAAACTGTAGAAATCATCAGTTAAATTAGAAATATGAATTAAACCTTCAACTGTATTTGGAAGTTGAATAAACATACCAAAACTAGTTACTGAGGAAACTACCGCATCAAAATGTTGACCTACTTGATCTGCCATGTATTCAGTCATCTTCAAGTCATTTACTTCACGTTCAGTATCAATTGAACGTCTTTCTTGAGTTGAAGTTTGTTCAGCGACTTCTGGCAATTGACTGGCAAAGTGCTTTTGAGTTTCTTCACTCTTATTATCTGCATAAGAATGAATCATTCGGTGAACCATTAAGTCAGAATACCGACGAATTGGTGAAGTAAAGTGAGTGTAATACTTTGCTGCCAAACCAAAGTGACCCAAAGCTTCATCTGAATAATGGGCTTGCTTTAAGCTTCTAAGCATCATCATTTGAACAACTGCTTCTTCAGGAGTTCCTTCAGTCTTAGAAACCACTTTTTGTAAATCAATAGGCTTAACATCGTTTGGATCAGCCTTTACGTTTAATCCAAAGGCACTACAGAATTCAAAGAAACTAGTAATTCTTTCAGCATCTGGAGTTTCGTGAACACGGTATAAGAATGGTAAATTCTTCTTGTAATAGTCTTCGGCCACAGTTTCATTAGCCATCAACATGAAGGATTCAATCATCTTTTCAGCGGTTCCACGTTCATGTAAAACAATATCAGTTGGCTTACCCTTGTCATCAACTACAATTTTTGCTTCTGGTTCTTCAAAATCAATAGCTCCACGTTGATGACGCTTCTTGTAAAGAATATTATGCAAATCGGCCATATCTTCAAGCATTGGACGCAATTTTACATATTTATCTTCTAAGCCATCCATTTCACCCTTTAAAGTCTTATTGACCTTGTTGTAGGTCATACGACCATGTGAGCGCATCACAGATGGATGAATACTGTAGTTTACTCGTTTACCTTCTGGCGTGATTTCCATATCACAAGAAAGTACCAAACGCTCCACACCTTCATTTAAAGAACAAATACCATTTGATAAACGGAATGGAAGCATTGGAATAACACGGTCTACCAAATAGGTACTGTTTCCTCTAGCAAAAGCTTCCTTATCAAGAGGAGTATTTTCAGTAACATAGTGAGAAACATCCGCAATATGAACACCTAAGTGGTAATTTCCGTTAGGAAGTTTCCAAACTACTACCGCGTCGTCAAAGTCCTTTGAATCATCCCCATCAATAGTTACTGCAGGTTGATCAGTAATATCAACTCTGCCTTTTTTATCTTCTTCAGTAACATGATCAGGAATTGCATTAGCTTGAGCCATTGCGTCTTCAGGCCATTCTGTTTTAACATCATGTGCGGCAACAATTGACATGATATCAACACCTGGATCATTCTTATTACCAATTACCTCAGTAACTGCACCAGTCATTGATTCTGGATATTCTTTGTTAGGATAATCTTTAATAGATACCTTTACCATGTCTCCCATTTGAGGAGTAATTCCATTTTCAGAAATATATATACGATACCGGTGAAGCTTTTTATCGTTACTTAAAACATAGCCAATAAAATGACTCTTCTTTACTTGTTCATCAGTCATAGGATGAAATTCGCCAACTAAAGTCTCCAAGCCATGTTCAACGATTTCTTCAATGCGACCTTCAGGTCCCTTACCATTCCAAGGATTTCCCCCAGCAGTAATTTTAACCCTTACGCGGTCACCATTAACTGCATAATCAGTGTAATCACTTGAAACAAAGACATCTTCAGCATTTTCATCGTCTAAACGAACGAAACCAAAACCCTTATCGTTGGCCTTAAATTCACCTTCAACAACAGTATTTTCTTTTGCCAATTGATATTGACCCTTACCGTCTGTAATGATCTTTTTTTCGTGTTCCAACACAGATAGAGCTTTGATAATATCACTAAAATTACCTAAGCGATCACGTCGACTCATCTTTTCTATTTGATCTACCCGATATTGTTTTTGAGGATCATGCCGAAAAATTTCTAATACACCGGCCAAAGTCTTATTGTTTTGTGCCATATCGTTAATCTCCGTTTCTTATTAAAAATATAAAAAAGCCTCCCATACATTTTGATCGGGAGGTTACAAACAATTATTATTTTGAAGATAAATATGCTAATACAATAGCGAATACGAAAAATAGCACCAACAACACTGAAGTTACTTTTTCCATAAATGCTTCAAAACCACGTTTTTTGGTTTGACCACTAAAAACTGCACCGCCAGAAAGGGCATTTAATGCATCTTGTTGTTTTTGCGGCTGCATCATCGTTGCGATGACGATTAAGATTGAAACAATAATTAGTAGCGTCATAAATAAATTGTACAATGCGCTGCCTCCAATACACAGATACGATTACTGAACAATTTTATCACAAAATCAATTATTTTGCAGATTTATTTTTTAACTCCGGCGCGTCAGTCTTAAATTTCGACTGAGTTGTCTTCTTATGATTTTTATACCATAAGGAAGTTTTATTGCTTGATGAATCAAGCTTCTTCAATGCAACCTCTTTATTATAATCATAATCACTTGGCTTCACCTTTTCAAACCAAACGGGTTTATAAAAGCGAAGGAGGTTCCCATCAATCACTCTATCAGAAAGGGAAAGTTGAGTAGTGACTTGATTAGAAAGTGAGGATAATTTTGTCCTTAACTTTTTATCAGGATCAACAATCTTTTTCCCTGTTTTGGTGTAGTAATAACTACCTGACACTTTTGCATATTCGGGCGTAATAAAGTCACCATTTCTTTGTGCTACTAATTGTGGTGCATTCTTACTCAAAAGATCATGACCAAATTGGATAGTATCTTGATTTTTAATTCCTAATAAATTAAGCAAAGTTGGCAAAACGTCAATTTCTCCACCATAAGTTGGATCAATTTTACCTTTAAGTCCCTTCATATGGAACATTAAAGGTACTCTTTGAAATTGTAAATTATCAAAGTCATTAAAACTTTCCTTCTTAAGTAGTTGGGCGCTGGCTTTATGGTGATTTCCAGAAATACCGTAGTGATCTCCATAAAACATAATCAACGTGTTCTTATCTAGACCTGTTTTATGCATCCATTTCATTAATTCACCAATGGCTTGATCTAAGTAATGGGCCGTCTGAACATAACCATCAACGGTTTCATCATTGGTATCAGTTTTTGAAATTGTCTGATTCTTTTTGTCAATTTGATATGGATAGTGATTAGTTACTGTAATCATCTTTAAATAAAATGGTTGTGGTAATTTCTCAATATACTTAATTGACTGATCAAAGAAAATCTTATCTTTTAAACCATAACCGATATAGTAATCGGGCTTATTTACATAATAAGACAAAGGCATGAAGTATTGATAGCCAAATGACTTATAGGCGTTATTTCGATTCCAAAATGAACCTGCTCCTCCGTGCATCACAGCCGTAGTATAACCTGCTTTTTGACTCAAAATTGCAGGGGCACTTTCAAAAGTATTAGAAGTACCATAACTCGACATAGCTGAGCCTGCTTGGAGTCCATAGAGAGAATTTTCCAACATCATTTCAGCATCAGATGTTTTCCCTTGTCCCACTTGATTAAAGAAATTATCAAAGCTAATGGTATCTTTAGCATGATAAATTTTATTTAAGTTAGGAGTTACTTCTTTTCCCTTCCACTTGTATCCAATTAAAAATTGTTGGAAACTTTCTAAGTGAATAACTAAGACATTTTTACCTTTAGCAACTCCAGTATATTCTGGATTAGGTTTAACATAATTGGCTTTTAAATACTTTCGGACCGATTTAATATCTGAAACATTGGCTTTAGCCATTTGTGCACTAGTTTGAGCTGTTTTAAACCCATCATAAATTGCATACTCGTTCATCCCTAAATACTTAACAATATAATTATTGTCAAAAGTCCTAGTCAAAAGTCCTGAACGATCATGTTGTGCCATCAATAAATTAAATCCCATAAAAGAAAGAGCCAAAACTTCAATTAAACTTGTTACTTTAAGTTTTAAAGGTCTAATATCGATTTTTATTAATTTTGTAGCAAGTAAAATTACTACAATCAACACATCAATAAACGCTAAAAAATCAGAAGGTTTTGTAATGCCAACAATACTTTTCCCTAAATTATCTGCTGTAGAACCAGATGTTTTGATGATAGAAAGTGACAAGAAATTGGAAAATTCCCGATAGTATAAAATATTTGCAAATAGCCAAATACTTAAAAGCAAATCGATGATAACAATAATCCAATATGACTTTCTTCCTTTAAAAAATAATCCGATTCCTAATAAAAGCATCCCGGCTGGTAATGGATTAATTAGCAATAAAAAATTCTGCATTGGGCCAACTGCACCCAAGTTAAATTTATTAATGTATACCCAGTAAGTCTTTAGCCAAAATAAAATTAAAACCAGGGTAAAAAATCCTAGTTTTGTACGGGTCAACCACTGGATGAATCTATTGTTGGACATTATATCCCCCTTTTCTTCGTTAATTAATCTTACTACTGGTCAATTATCTAGACATCTGTTTTTAGTAAAAATTAATCATTTTCAGGTCCCTTGATTTTCTTAGGTTTAAATATCCAACCAAAAATACCTAGGATCATACCAAAGAAATAGGTTGCAAATCTCCATAAAAACATCCCTAAAACCAACAATCCATGGGAAGAAACGAATGTAGCAAATAAAGTTTGGAAACTATATTCAGCTCCTCCAGATGCCCCTGGAATTGGAATAATTGCCATAAACATAATGATCATAATATTCATTTGGGTAACAGCTATCCAAGAAGCATGAACATTTAATGCGAGTAGAACCATATAAGGTATTGAATAAAAAATTAGTAACTGTAATAAAGTTAAAATGGTAGCGACAAGAAGCTTTTTCTTTTCTTTTTTTAACTTTTGACTCTCGGCATAAAAAGTTTCAATTTTTTCCATAGTAGCTTGGCGCCATTTTTCAACCCGCTCTTTTTTCATAAACTTGGCTAAAACGTTCATTATCCAGTTTGTAGCTTTTTTTGTCCACTTGTAAGCAAACATTATTGCCAATAAAAATAAGGTTGAACCTACATGAATCAATAAACCAATCACAATAAAAATTGCCAAACCAGAAAAACTAGTCGCCACCATATGAAACCCAAAGAGGATAGTTAGAACATAGGCAATAAAAACAGCTACTTGGTAGATGATAAATTTCATCAAAAGAAGTGAAGTAGCTCTTCCTCCCTCAATTCCCATTTGAATCATGGCCGCAAGTTGTGCTGGTTGTCCCCCTGTCGACATGGGAGTAATGGCATTAAACAAAGCTTGAATAATTGGAATTCTAAAAAACGACCACTTGCTTCTTCTAGGCTCATTTTTTCGGTGTGCTAAAACTGCAATGATAGATGCTTCACACACATAAGACAAAATCATCAAAACGAAAATCAAAACAAAAGCAACTATATTTATATTTTGAGCCGCTTTGATTAATTCATTGATTGGTGTAGTTTTCAGATCGCTATAAAGTACAAAGGCGCTGATTGCTAATACAACCAGTATGCCCCATAAATGTTTTTTATTCATTAACGAATTTGACCTAACTTTCTACCTAGATCATATTGTTCGTGATAAAAGTCACTCCAAATATTAGTTAAATTGTCTTCAGAATATTCATCACTAGCTTTTAAAGAAAGATCGCTATATTTCTTCAAAACAGCTGGATTATTGATCACATGCTTTAACACTTGATCCATTTCCTCAAAATTCTTTCCACTCATATAGTAGCCATCAATAATCGCCTTATAAAGATCTAAATCTCTTAAAAGAACCGGTGTCCCACAACTAAAGGCTTCTAGAACTGACATTGGGAAGAGTTCATCGTAGGAAGGGAGAACAAATAAATCTGCCATATTTAAATAATCTACCAATTTCTCACGATTCACAATTCCTGTAAATTTCAAATTCTTAGGAGGATTATCTACTAATTTTTTATAGTGATCATACCCATCCGTGATTTTACCAAAAGAAAATCCTCCGGCCCAAATAAATTGAATATCTGGATTAGCTTTAGCCATTTTAGCAAAGTCATCTACACCTTTACGCTCTTGAACTTGGCCGTCTCCAAAAACCACAAACTTATCTAATGGAATTCCTAATTCATGTCGGAATGCATTCTTAGCTACTTGATTTTTAGGATAAAATTCACTTTTAGAAACAAAATTAGGAATATAACGAACTTTTTTAGGATTAATTCCATATTCAGCCAACTTATCAATAAAAATTGGATTGACTACTACAATTTGATCCATCCGCTTATAAAAATCAATTACATAATTATAAAAGACATCTTTAGCCACTTTAGGCAATTTAATTGATCCTTCAAGGGTGTCAGGCAAAAAGTGAACGTAGCCTATTTTACGCCCACGGGCTGGAGAAAAGCTATTAGCGTAATATGTAGGATTAATTGTATGATAGTGAGTCAGATCACTACTACCATATTTATTTACCGTAACATAAAATTCATCTACTAATCTTTTTCTCAACAGTCCTGTTAATTCATTATAAGCAGATCCAACTCCTTGTCCTTTAACGGAATCAGCTTGGGAGAACATATTAATTCTAATCATTTAATTCCTCTTCGTGTTCTATTTGATATTTATTAATTACATCTTGATAGAAATCATACACTTCTAATCCAAAATGCTTAGCTGAAACTTGATCCATTTTGTTTTCTAATTTATCCTGAGGAATTTTAATTTTCCCCTGCCGTAAATACCATAAAATATCAGCTAACATTTCTTTTTTAGTAGTAAAAATTTTACCGTACATTTCATCATCAAAAACGTGCTCAGTATAATCAGTATCATATACTACACACTGAGTACCTGCTGCTAAGGCTTCGATATATGTCAACCCCTGAGTTTCAGTATCACTGGCCGACACAAATAAATCTGCCATTTTATAATAATTACCCACATCTTCATGAGCAATTGCTCCTGTAAAAATGACATAGTCTTCTAAAGTTAAGCGTTCAACATGTTCTTTTAACATTTTTACATCAGGGCCATCGCCTGCAATTACTAATTTAACTTTAGGAAATTCTTCAATGATATCTGGCATCACATCAAGGATATGATCAATCTTTTTTTCTGCCGCAATTCTACTTAAAGTTAAAATTACAGGTGCATCTTTATCTATATCGAGCTCAGCACGAATATCGCGATTATCAGCCTCATTCATGCTTTTTATATCAACCCCTGTGGGAATGACTCTAATAGGAATTTTTACCCCATAACGTTCTAATAACGCTTCTACACGTTCACTGGGTGCAATCACTCCATCCATATTCTTTAAATATCCACGTGTAAATTGTTTTACATGATATGGACGCAATAAATGACCATTTAAAACATAATGTAAGTAATCTTCATACATAGTGTGATAAGTATGAATTGCTGGAATTTTTAACTGATGGGCAACATATTTTCCGATTGTCCCTAAGGCAAATTCAGTTTGAGTATGAACTATATCCAGCTTAACTTCTTTAGCTACTTTTGTTGCTTCAAAAAAACCCCTAAATGCAATTCTTCTATCTGTAAAAGAAACAAATGGAATACTACTAAAACGGAAAACGTTAGGTTCTATTGTTCCTTTCTTAATATGCGGGTCAGTTGTCGTAAAAATAAATACATTGTGCCCCTGCTCTTCTAGCGCATCCTTTAAAGTTTTAATGGACGTAGCTACACCGCTAAGTTGAGGGAAATATGTATCGGTAAAAAGACCAATATTCATTTAAATACCTCCATATAATAGGTATTATAGAGATTACACAAAACATGTGCAATTTTTAATTGAAAATATAGAAAAAATATTATAAAAACAAAAAAAGCAGCTCACATTCCGTGAACTGCTTAATATATAGCGGTGATCGGGGTCGAACCGATACGTCCAAAATGGACACCAGATTTTGAGTCTGACGCGTCTGCCAATTCCGCCACACCGCCATAATCTCTTCAATAGCAATTTAGCCTAAAAGGCGGAGGTCGGACTCGAACCGACGATTAAGGTTTTGCAGACCTCTGCCTTACCACTTGGCTACACCGCCATTAGTTACATATTTTGTTAATAGATTGGGATAGCTGGATTCGAACCAGCGCATGTTAGAGTCAAAGTCTAATGCCTTACCACTTGGCTATATCCCAATGCTAGGGCGGAATATGGGATTCGAACCCATGTATGCCGGATCCACAAACCGGTGTGTTAACCCCTTCACCAATTCCGCCATGAGTTTAAACAGGGATAGTAGGAATTGAACCCACATCAGCGGTTTTGGAGACCGATGTACTACCATTATACGATATCCCTATTAAATGGAGGAGGGTGGATTCGAACCGCCGAACTCAGAGAGAGCGGTTTTACAGACC
>OFHA01002698.1_pt1 | contig 10051 bp, 9 predicted proteins | sample 1521891 | NCBI WGS metagenome assembly OFHA01 (sample SAMEA3504089, study PRJEB24116) | mouse gut metagenome | biome: mouse gut; feature: mouse-associated habitat; material: faeces | place: Denmark | collected 2011 | reverse complement strand
CTGCGGCGAATCTGAAATATGTCGCAAAGCGACCCGCCGCAGGCGGAGAATCCTGAAAAGCAGGATTCTTTTTTTATTGCTTTTCTGCCGCTGAAAGGGTTATAATAAAGGAAATGTTAAAAATCAATACAGGCAGTAAAAGAAAATGCCGCAGTTTCAGCCGAACAGAGGAGCAGTTTTATGGATGACAGGGCGCGTGAGAACAAAATCCGGGAACAGGAGATGTTACTGGAAAGTATTTATGATACTATTGAATTCGGAATTATCCGCTACGTGGTAAAAAATGGGAACGATTGTGAAATATTGTCCATGAATCAGGCAGCATTGCATATGCTGGACTATGAGACAGTACAGGAGTGTGTAAATGATGGTTTTTACGGAGTGGCAAGCCATGTGTCAGATGAGGACAAACCCAAAATCCTGTCTCTGACAAATTCTCTGGGAAAACCTGGGGATATGGTAAAATTTGAGTATCAGGCCAAAAGTAAATCCGGAGACAGCCGTTGGATATCTGCCAGTTCAAAGCTGCTGAAACTGGATCAAAATCAGAATCCGGTGATTCAGCGTACCATGACGGACATTACAGAAAAAAAAGAACTGGAACTGCAGCTTCGGCAGGAGCGGGAAGTCTACCAGCTTGCTCTGGAAAGCAGCGCGGATATTCTGTATGAATACGATATGACAAAAGACTGTCTGATTATGTATATGCCTTATACAGATAGTTATGGCAATAAACATACCAGACAGGAAATTATTGCAGATTACCGGAACAAGGTAATCGCCGGGGAATCTGTCCGGGCAGAAGACGTTTCCAAACTGAAAAAACTCTTCACAGGCAGTATGGAAGACAATATGGAGATTCAGCTCAAAACAGAGGAAGGCGTCCGCTGGTACCGGGTATTCGGAAAGAAAGTATTTGAAAATGGCCGTGCCATCAGAATTGTAGGCACCATGCACGATATTCATGAAGTCAAAGAAGTTCAGCGGGAAAACCAGAATAATCTGGAAGAACTGAGAATCAACCGTCTGGCTATCAATTCTCTGAGTAATTCCTATACGGGCATTCATTATGTAAATCTCCGTTCAAACACTTACTATGCAGTCCGGATACCCGGACATTTAAAAAGCATGATTCCCAAACGAGGCGATTACACGGATGTGATTTATCACTATATCGAAACGCAGGTGGCGTTTGAAGACAGAGGAAAAGTGAGCAAATTTGTAGATCCCGAATATCTGATCAGGCAGTTAAGTCCCAGAAACAGCCATATTGAGACAGAATTTCGCTGTGTCAGAAAAGAACAGAACCATCCTGTATGGAACCGCCTGGAAATCAATCTGGTTTCCTGCAAAAACAATATACCGGAATATGTCACCATCAATTTTCTGGATATTACCGGCGAAAAGCGCCGCGCCCTGAAACGTCAGTACGATAATGCCCTGCTGGGATATGCAATTTCCGATTCCTATGATTCCATTTTTGAAATCGGTCTAGAGCACGATACTGTTTACCGGGTAATTTTTGACGGAAAAGAAGTTTCAAGAAAAAAATACGCCCGGCATTTCACTGATATGGTACAGGAAAATCTTCAGCATCTTATACATCCGGATTCCAGAGAAGAATATCTCCGGATGATGAATCTGGAACGTCTGCGTACTCAGACCGGGGAAAATTACAGTGAACTGCTGATTCAGAACGAAGAAGGCAGTTACGAATGGATTTCTCTCACTCTGCGTACGGTCGTCAGAGACAACAGTAAAAGAATGCTTCTGTTTACCAAAAATGTGGATGCCCGGAAACGGAAAGAACTGGAAACCCTGGAACGGGAACAGAAAAGCCGGGAAGCCATTATGGAGGCCTGTGAAGCAGCCAATCGTGCCAATGAAGCCAAAAGCCAGTTTTTATCCAGAATGTCCCATGATATCCGAACGCCTCTGAATGCCATTATTGGAATGACAGCCATTGCGGGAACCCATCTGGACGACAGGGACAGGATTCAGGACTGTCTGGGAAAAATTTCCTCTTCCGGAAAACTCCTTCTGAATCTGATTAATGAAGTTCTGGATATGTCAAAAGTGGAAAACGGAAATATTTCACTGAATGAAGAAGAATTTAATCTTTCCGATATTATTCAGAATATCCTGGAAGTGATAAAACCCAACCTGACAGAAAAATCTCAGGAAATCAAAGTGGATATCAGGTCTCTGCAGCACGAAGAAGTTGTGGGAGACACCCTGCGGCTGCAGCAGGTATTTATGAACCTTCTTTCCAACGCCATCAAATATACACCGGAAGGGGGCAGGGTAACGCTTCATATCCGTGAGCGGAAATCCACTGTGAGCAGCGCAGGCTGTTATGAATTTATTTTTGAGGATACCGGAATCGGTATGGCTCCGGAATTTATTCCGAAGCTGTTTGAGCCCTTTGAACGGGCAGAAGACTCCAGAGTCAGCAAAATACAGGGTACCGGCCTTGGAATGGCAATTACCCAGAGTATTGTACATATGATGAACGGCACTATTCATGTGGAAAGTGAACTGAATCAGGGCACCCGCATTACCGTCACCATTTTTCTCAGACTTCAGGACAGGGAACTGGAATCTGTGGCAGAACTGGAAGACTTATCCATACTGGTGGTAGATGATGATCCGGACATCTGCGAACATACCTGCGTCATGCTGAAAAATATCGGTATGCGGGGAGAAAGTGTCTGCTCCGGTGCCGATGCAGTGTTAAGAGTGGAAAATGCCCATCAGCGGGATGATGATTATTTTGCAGTGATTATGGACTGGAAAATGCCGGGGATGGACGGAATTGAAACCACACGGGCTATCCGGAGTCTGGTGGGACCGGAAGTACCGGTCATTATTCTTTCCTCCTACGACTGGTCTGAAATCGAAGCAGAAGCAAAGGAAGCAGGGGTAAACGGATTTATTTCAAAGCCCCTGTTCCGTTCCAGACTGGTATATGCCCTGAAAAAATTCCTTCCAGGCAGCGAAACGGAACATACTGTTGAAACAGAACAGATTCATTTTGAGGAAAAACGGATTCTGCTGGTAGAAGACAATGAACTGAACCGTGAAATCGCAGAAGAAATCATCGGAGCAACAGGTGTGACAATTGAATGCGCTGAAAACGGAAAAGAAGCGACAGATCTGGTAAGTTCCAGACCGGAAGGATATTATGACCTGATATTTATGGACATTCAGATGCCGGTTATGGATGGATATGAGGCCACAAAGGCCATACGTGAGCTGGAAAAACAGCGGCAGCAAAGTGTTCCTGTCATAGCCATGACTGCCAATGCCTTTATGGAAGATATCCAGAACGCCAGGAAAGCGGGCATGAATGCACACCTGGCAAAACCCCTGGACATCCGCCAGTTAATGGAAACATTGAAAGAATGGCTGGCTCCAAAGGAAAATGGACGCAATTGAAAAAGGAATTTTAATATTTCAGAAAAAGATTCTGTTTTTTTCTGAAAATGCATAGAATATAAGTTGTATATTCTGGATATTATATCAAATATACAAAAAAAAACTTCTATTTTTTCGCATATTTTTAATGTAATTTTTGAAAAATGTGTTACAATAACTTATAGCGATGCTTAAAATACCGGGGAGGTCCGTACATGGAAGAGAATGCAGCCAGTGGATTGCGTGAGCAGCAGTTAAGACGAAAACGAATTAAAAAAATAAAGTCGACGATTGTTACAGGAATCGTAATCTGGATTTTAACAACGAGCATATTGACGGTTACCCTGTTTGTTAAACTGCTTCATATGGAAGACAGACTGGACGAGCTTGCAAAGTCCGTGATTTCCGTGGAGCAGGTTATGGAAAACCAGCAGGAAAAAAGCGCAGCTTCTCCAAAAGAAAATGCGGAAACTCTGGACACGGTAAAGAACGGGGCGGAAGAAGATAATCTGCTGAAGGAAGGTCAGACACAGAAGGTTTACCTGACTTTTGACGACGGCCCAAGCGAAAGTACCGCCCGGATACTGGATATCCTGAAAGAGAAAAATGTCAAGGCAACTTTTTTTGTAATTGGACAGGAAGACGGGGAATCAAAAGAACTGTACCAGCGGATTGTAGCTGAGGGGCATACGCTGGGAATGCATTCTTTTTCACATAAATATAATGTAATTTACGAATCTCTGGAAGCATTTTCAGAAGATATGGCACATCTGCAGTCCTATCTGGCAGAAGTTACGGGAGTCACACCGGAGATTCTGCGCTTTCCGGGAGGAAGCAGCAATCAGGTGAGCAATACGGATATGAAAGAATTTATCCGTTTCCTGAAAGAAAAAGGGATTACCTATTATGACTGGAATGTGGCCAGCGGAGACGCTACCAGTCATGCCTATACACCGGAAGAACTGGTGCAGAATGTTATGAATGATGTGGGAAGATATGAGACATCCATCGTGCTGATGCATGATTCATCTGCAAAATCCGGTACCGTGGAGGCGCTGGCGCCGATGATCGACCAGCTGAAGGAAATGGGTGCAGAACTGCTCCCCATTGACGAAAATACAACGCCCATACAGCAGATACCTGCTGACAGCGTTGATTAACAATAATTTATGGAGGTACATATATGAGCTTTTTTAAGGAATTTAAAGATGACTTATCTCAGGCAGTAAACGAACTGCTTCCGGGAGAAGAAGAGTTAAAAGCAACGGTTCCTGAACAGCCGGATCTGGTGGTGAATACTCTGGAACAGGAAGTGGACGTACAGTCTGAATTAAAAAAATTAGAGGGCCTGTTTGAAAAAGTAGATGAAACTGCAGCCAGACGGTCAGAAAAGCCTGTTGTTCCCCCGGTGGAAAAACCTGCCGAGGTACCAGCCCCCGCCATACAGGAAGCAATTCAGGAAAAACAGAAAGAAACAGTAAAGCAGAAACCTGCAGTAGCAGAGAAGCCGGAACATAAGGAGGAAACGATTGTGAGTACAGAAGCTGTGAAAGAAGAAAATGTAGTAAATGCTGTAAACGGAGCAGAAGAATTAATTGCAGAATCAAAAGGCATTGGTTCTCTGTCAGATGAGATATCAGATGAAGTAACGGTAATCACAGAGGGAACATCTCTGAAAGGTGATCTGGAATCTATCGGTTCCTTTGAACTGAGAGGAAAAATTGACGGAAATGTCCGCTGCAACGGCAAAGTAACAATTACCGGAAGCCTCAAAGGAAATGCAGAAGCATCTGAATTTTTCGCAGACGCTGCAAAAGTGGAGGGAGAGATTTCCACCAGCGGAACTGTTAAGATTGGCCTTGGCTCCGTAGTAGTTGGAAATATTACAGCAAGCAGCGCTGTAATTGCAGGCGCTATTAAAGGTGATATTGACGTACAGGGACCCGTTGTTGTAGATACCTCTGCAGTTGTAATGGGCAATATCAAATCACGTTCCGTACAGATTAACAACGGTGCGGTAATCGAAGGTTTCTGCTCTCAGTGTTATGCAGATGTGGATATGGAGACTTTTTTTGAAAAAAAATAAGGAAGGCATCCGATGAAGAGAATATTATTAAAGTTAAGCGGGGAAGCACTGGCCGGTGACAAACATACCGGATTTGATGAAGCTACTGTTATGGTAGTGGCAAAACAGGTAAAACAACTGGTGGATTGCGGCACAGAAGTGGGAATCGTGATTGGCGGCGGCAATTTCTGGCGGGGAAGAACCAGTGAAAATATCGACCGCACCAAAGCAGATCAGATCGGTATGCTGGCCACAGTGATGAACTGTATTTACGTGTCTGAAATTTTCCGCTCTGTGGGAATTATGACACAGGTTCTGACACCTTTTACCTGCGGCGCTTTTACGAAACTGTTTTCCAAAGACAGAGCCGGTAAATATTTTTCCAAAGGAATGGTCTGCTTTTTTGCAGGCGGAACCGGGCATCCTTATTTTTCAACGGATACCGCTACCGTACTGCGTGCCGTTGAAATTGAGGCAGAGGGAATTTTCCTTGCAAAGGCCATTGACGGTGTATATGACAGCGACCCGAAGATCAATCCTGCTGCTGTAAAATATGATGAAATTTCTATTCAGGAAGTGATTGACCGGCAGCTTGCTGTGATAGATCTGACAGCATCCATCATGTGTATGGAAAATAAAATGCCTATGTATATTTTCAGTTTAAATGAGGAAAACAGCATTGTAAAAGCAATCAGTGGGGAGTTTTCCGGTACAAAAGTTACAGTATAGCATAAAATTGGGAGGGTTCTTATATGGATGAAAGGTTACAGCAGTACAATAATAAAATGCAGAAATCTTTTGATAATCTGCTGAAGGAATTTGGTTCTGTTCGTGCAGGCCGCGCCAATCCTCATGTGCTGGATAAGTTGAAGGTGGATTATTACGGAACGCCTACCGGTCTTCAGCAGGTGGCAAATATTTCAGTTCCGGAGCCAAGAATGCTTCTGATTCAGCCTTGGGAAGCAAATATGGTGCGTGTAATTGAAAAAGCGATTCTTACGTCTGACCTGGGAATCAACCCTTCCAATGACGGTAAGGTGATTCGTCTTACATTTCCTGAACTGACAGAGGAACGAAGAAAAGAACTGGCAAAAGATGTGAAGAAAAAAGGTGAGGCCGCAAAAGTTGCTGTTCGCAATATCCGCAGAGATGCTAATGATTTTCTGAAAAAATCAGGCAAATCCAGCGATATTTCAGAAGATGAAATCAAAGAACTGGAAGAAAAAGTTCAGAAACTGACAGACAAATATGTGGCTGATATTGATAAAGCAGTAGAAGAAAAATCAAAAGAAATTCTTACAGTATAAATCCGCCTGCGAGAGAGTTCGCAGGCGAACTCTTTTTTCTGTGAAGTGTAAAGTACATGACTTTCCTGTAAGGATAAAGCGTATAGGAGGTAATTATGGAGGTTCCACAACATGTAGCAATTATTCTGGACGGAAATGGAAGATGGGCAAAGCAGCATGGTATGCCCAGAAATTACGGACACACTCAGGGAGCCAAAAATGTGGAAACCATCTGCCGGGAAGCCTGGAATATGGGTATCAAATATCTGACTGTTTATGCATTTTCAACAGAAAACTGGAGCCGTCCCAAAGATGAAGTAGGTGCCCTGATGAAGCTGCTGCGAAATTATATGAAAAACTGCATGAAAACTGCAGAAAAAAATCACATGCGTGTAAGAGTTATCGGAGATATTTCCAGACTGGAACCGGATTTGCAGGAGAGTATTCACAGACTGGAAGAATTTTCTGCAAATCAGGACGGACTGAATTTTCAGATTGCCATCAATTACGGCAGCCGGGATGAAATGCTGCGGGGAATGAAGCAGATGCTGTCAGATTATGGAGAGGGAAAATTTGACTTAAAGGATCTGGATGAAAAAATGTTTGAAAATTATCTGGATACCAGAGGCATTCCCGCTCCGGATTTACTGATTCGCACCAGCGGGGAACTGCGGCTTTCGAATTATCTCCTCTGGCAGCTTGCATACAGTGAACTCTATTTCACAGATGTGGCCTGGCCTGATTTTACAAAAAAGGAATTAGAAAAAGCTGTTCAGGACTATAATAAAAGAGACAGACGTTTCGGCGGTGTGACAGATCCTGTATCCAAACCTGCAAAAACAGATAAAGGAGGAACAGAAGGTGTTTAAAACACGGTTGTTGAGTGGAATCATTCTGGTAATTGCCGCACTTGGCCTTATTATTACAGGGGGAACCGTATTGCTTCTGGGACTTACAGCTGTTTCACTGATTGGATTATATGAGCTTTACCGGGTATTTCATATGGAAAAATCCCTTCTGGGGCTGGTGGGATACGCAGCAGTGCTTCTCTATTACCTGGATTTGTATTTCCCCTTTATTCCGGAATTGGACGTATTTGTCCTGGGGCTTCTGATTCTGCTGATGGCAGTTTATGTTTTTTCATTTCCAAAATACCAGGCCAGTCAGGTGTTTGCCGGATTTATCGGGGTATTTTACGTCGCGGTAATGTTATCCTGTATTTACCAGACCAGGGAACTTCCGGCAGGGGCCTATATTGTCTGGCTGATTTTCCTCTGTTCCTGGGGATGCGACACCTGCGCTTACTGTGTGGGAGTGCTGATTGGAACACATAAAATGGCGCCGAAACTGAGTCCGAAGAAATCCATAGAAGGGGCAGCAGGCGGCATTGTGGGAACCATCCTGCTTACCCTCCTGTACGGCAAAGTATTTCAGGAGCAGATGCAGCTTTTAAAGGGGGTAATCGGAGGAGCGCTTCGGATTGAGGATGCATTTACCAGATATGGAAACCGTCATTTTATTCTGATGCTGGTAAAGACGGATCTGGAATTCTGCAGCACGATTTTTCAGAGGCTGGAAGCCGCCTACAGTAAAGAAGGCGGAAAGGGAGAGCTGTGGTATTATGCGGATATGACACAGGAATTGAATCGCAATTCCCTGTAAAATGATATAAATATGGAAAATAAGGCTTCGCAGATTGAAAACAGCACAATCTGCGAAGTTTTTTCCGGAAATGGTAATTAGAAGAGTGTTTCCTGTGAAATGAGGCAGTTCGCAGGATACCCCTCTTGGTATAATGAAAGGCGTAAAAAGGATAAGGCTGTTTTACGGGAGAAAGGAATGGATGATGATGAAGCAGCAGGAAAAGGAAAGAAGGCAGATTGATCGCGTGCCGTATCCTGCCAATGGAGTGATTGTAGTATGCGAGGACCAGAGAAAGCTTTTTGTCAGCATACAGGATGTAAGCCCGCTGGGAATTGGTGTGAACATGCCGGCAGATGGTCCGGACATTCTGGGAAAGGACATCATCATAGTTACCGAGACATTGATCATGTATGCAGATGTGGTACGGCAGGTCCGGCAGGACGACGGAACGTATTTTATAGGTGTCGCAGCCAAGAAGTTTACGGAAGAAGTCCTGCAATATCTCTTTGACAGAATAGCACCGGAAGAAAAATAATTTTAGGGGGAAAGAAAATGAAAAACAGGTTAGTGAACAAAAAGGTTGTTAGTTCTATTGGAATCGGTATTATGGCGTTTGTTACGGCAACTTCGCCGGTACTTACGGTTTTGGCGGAGGATGGAGAGCCGGTTGATATCCCGGCGCCAGAGTCGACGATGGAGCAGTCTAGCGAGCCGAAAGCATCCAGTGAACCGCAGAATGTGGAGGTAAGTAACAGCATTCAGAAGGCTCAGGATGCAATTGATGGTACAAAGGAAAAATTACCTGCTACAAGTGATGAGGAGCCACTGTCAAGTATAAGGGATAGTCTGAAAGATTCGAAAAATGAGCTTGAGGCAGTAAAAGGTAATGTTAGCGAACTGGATCGTTTAAATCAGGCAGCGAAGGATACAGAGGAAAATCTGAAGAAAGCAACAGAAGCTGGTGATGAAAACGAGGATATTCTCTATGAAAATGGAATTGAGGCAACGGAAAAAATAAATAATTTAACCGAATCAATTGAGCAAAATAATGAAGCAGCAGAAAAAATAGCTGAGGATATAAAAAATGCCCAGGAGATTATTTATGAAAACAGCGCAGCGGCTCAGGCAGCAAAGAATCAGGCTGAGGAGGATGTAAAAGTTGCTGAGGCAGAGCTTGACAGCGCCCAAGAAGCAAATGAAGAAGCGCAGAAACGTTTGGAGGCTGCAGAAGGAGCAGCAGGAAAAGCCTATAAAGCAGCGTTGAAAGCATTGGAGAAAGCAGAGGCTGATTTACAGGAAAAAGAGCAAAAAGCAGAAGAAGCAAAAAAGGCTCTGTTAGCAGCGGAGGTGAATAAGAATGATGCAGATAAAAATTTAGAAGCTGCTCAAAAGGAATTGGAAGCAGCGGCAAACTGTTATGATGCTGCGTGTGACGAGCTGGAAAAGGCGGAAACTGCTTTAAGTGATGCAGAAGATGCGGAAAAGCGTGCACAAGAAATATATGAAAATGCACGGAAAAATTATAAAGAGGGTGGAACAGCCGAAGCGTTAGAAGAAGCAAAAAAGGATTCAGCAGAAAAAGCGGAAAAGGCAGAAGAAGCAGAAGATGCCATTACAGATGAAATGACTGAAGAATAAT
>OFHA01002697.1_pt1 | contig 10053 bp, 7 predicted proteins | sample 1521891 | NCBI WGS metagenome assembly OFHA01 (sample SAMEA3504089, study PRJEB24116) | mouse gut metagenome | biome: mouse gut; feature: mouse-associated habitat; material: faeces | place: Denmark | collected 2011 | reverse complement strand
CCAGCTTACCTGCACGTACCATTTTCTTTAACAATGGATGCGGACGGTATTTCGGGTCGCCTGTTTCGTCATATAATACATTCATAATCGCAAGGCAGATATCAAGGCCGACAAGGTCGCCTAATGCAAGAGGTCCCATCGGATGATTTGCACCAAGCTTCATAGCTGTATCAATGCCTTCTACCGATGCAACGCCGTCAGCGTAAATGCCGATTGCTTCGTTAATCATCGGGATTAAAATCCTGTTTACAACAAAGCCCGGAGCTTCTTTTACTTCTACCGGAGTCTTGCCGATTGCTTTGGAAATTTCTACGATTTTATCTCTCATTTCATCCGGAGTATTTTCGCCCTGAATAACCTCAATCAGTTTCATAACAGGAGCCGGATTGAAGAAATGCATGCCGATAACCGGCCTGTCAAGTCCTGCTGCAATTTCTGTAACAGATAAAGAAGATGTGTTTGTTGCAAACATGCAGTCTGCTTTTACGATGTCCTGCAGCTCTTTGAAGGTCTGTTTTTTCACATCCATAACTTCCAGTGCTGCTTCTACAATCAGGTCGCAGTCTGTGCAGATATCTTTTACGCCAGTTGTAATTTTTGCTAAAATCTTGTCAGCATCTTCCTGAGCCATTTTGCCCTTTGCAACTCTTTTTTCAAAGCCTTTTGCAATTTTGTTTTTGCCGTTTGCAGCAAATTCTTCATTGATGTCGCATAAGCACACTTCATAGCCTTCTGTCTGTGCAAATGCCTGTGCGATTCCAGAACCCATGGTTCCTGCGCCGATAACTCCTACTTTCATTGTAGTTCCTCCTTAAATATTTTAGCCTGTATTGGGAATGCGGATGCCTGCTCCGCTCATTTTAAATATGTAACGCATACAGCACGTTTACCCGAGAGCATAAAAGCTGCCCGGGTAACATACTCCATGCAGTCCGTGCCACGGGACGAACCATTCTGTTTTCAGCCCATGGCACCGACGGAAAAATTCCTGTTAGTCTCTTTCAACGATTGTTGAGCAGCCCATGCCGCCGCCGATACAAAGAGTAGCAAGACCCCTCTTTGCGTCTCTTTTCTGCATTTCATGTAACAAAGTAACAAGAATACGGCATCCTGATGCCCCTACCGGATGTCCGAGCGCGATAGCGCCGCCGTTTACATTTACCTTATCCATGTTGAATTTCAGGTCTTTTGCAACTGCTACAGACTGTGCTGCAAATGCTTCGTTTGCTTCGATTAAATCCATATCATCAATGGAAAGTCCTGTCTGTGCGAGCACCTTGTTTGTAGAAGCAACCGGGCCGATACCCATAACTTCCGGCCTTACGCCGCCAAGTGCGCCTGCTACCCAGGAAGCCATCGGTGTTACACCGAGTTCTTTTGCCTTTTCTTCACTCATTACTACCACTGCAGCTGCACCGTCGTTGATGCCGGATGCATTTCCTGCTGTAATCAGGCCGCCCTGTTTGCCGGAGCAGCATTTTAAAGCTGCAAGGCTTTCTGCTGTTGTGCCTGCGCGCGGGCCTTCATCCTTCTTGAATTCTACGATTTCTTTCTTAACCTTAACCGGTACCGGAACGATTTCATCGTCAAATTTACCTTCTGCGATAGCCTTTTCACATTTCTGCTGGCTGTTTGCGGCAAATGCATCCAGTTCTTCTCTTGTAAGGCCGTATTCGTCACAGATGTTTTCTGCTGTAATCATCATGTGGTAATGGTTAAATGCATCTGTCAGTGCATCGTTAACCATGGTATCAATAATTGTCGCATTGTTCATGCGGTAGCCAAAACGAGCTTTCGTCATAGCATATGGCGCCATTGACATATTTTCCATGCCGCCTGCAACAACAATGTCAGCCTGTCCGGAAAGAATCTGTGCTGCTGCTTCGTTTACACACTTTAAGCCGGAACCGCATACGACATTCAATGTAACTGCCGGAACCTCATTCGGAAGGCCTGCTTTAATGGAAGCCTGGCGTGCAACGTTCTGTCCCTGTGCTGCCTGGATAACGCATCCCATTAATACTTCATCCACCTGCTCCGGCTTTACGCCTGCGCGGTTTAATGCTTCCTTAATTACGATTGCTCCTAAATCAGCTGCCGGAGTATTGCTTAATGCTCCGCCCATTTTACCAATTGCGGTACGGCATGCGCCTGCTAAAACTACTTTGTTTGCCATTTTCTCGTCTCCTTTACAAACTTGTCTTGAAGCTGTTAAATTTTTAACAAACTTTTCAAAAAAAATAAAACGTCTTAATATGTAAGACTCAGCTGTTGAAATCAGAATACCACAAACAACGGCTTTTGGCAACCAAAATTTTCAAATAATTCTGTTTTTTAATCAATGCATGTTTGAAAATTATTACGGCCTGTGCGGTTTAATAAAATACGTGGTCTCCGATGACAATTCCGTCAATCAGCCCGTTATCTGCACGGAAATACAGGCAGGAAACATTCCGGGTTCCGTTTAAGACGGCCTGCGCCGCTGCCTGGCATGCCCTTCCGGACCCGTCTGCAAGCGCCCGTGCAAACCGTCCGCTCGCAACAGGCGAAAACTGGCCGCGCTGGTATATCACGCCGCTGATGCTGTTCGGAAAGCTGCTGCTGTCCACACGGTTCATAATAACGCTGCCGACTGCAATCTGTCCCTCGTATGGCTGGCTGCCAGCCTCACAGTAAATAATCGCCGAGAGAAGCTCCAGATTGCTGCGGCTTTCTGCTGTGCTGCCGCTGCCGGAATTGTTACTGCCCGTACTGCCTGCGCTGCCGCCGGAATTGCTGCTGGCGTCTGTACTGCCACTGGAATTGCCCCTGCCGTTTGTGCTGCCGCCGCTGGAACTGCTGCTGTTCGTATTTCCGCTGCCATTTGAACTGCCGCTGCTGCCGCCGGAATTCCCGCTGCCATTTGAGCTGCCGCCCTGCTGTGCTTCCCTGCGCTCGCGCTCCAGCTGTTCTTCCTGGCGCCTGACTTCTTCTGCCCGGCGCAGATCCTCCTCAGCCTTCTGACGCTCCAGCTCCTGTTCGTATGCAATCTGTCTTTCCAAATCCTGCTGATAGCGCTGGCGCAGCTCCTTTGACTGCTGAATCTGGGAAATCCTGCTGGCCAGCCTTGTTTTCATGCCGGATAATGTGCTGTCTATTTCTTCCAGCTTCTCCTGCTGCTTTTCTTCCAGCTGTACCTGCTTTTCCTTTTCGGAAAGAAGGTCTGCTTCGGCCTTTTTTATGCTGCGGATAACTGCCTTATACTCATCCATTTTTTCCTGGTCATAAGCAGCCACTTCTTCAAAATAGCGGATGCGGCGCAGCGCCTCGGGCATGGACTGCGCTTGCAGCACGCATTCCAGCATGCTTGCTGTGCCGTTTTGATACATAAACCGGGCAAGCTGCTTCATCTGGGCATACTTTTCTTTCTGTTCCTTTTTTGCCTGCTCCAGTGTTTCCTGCGTCTGAATAATCCTGTCCTTCGTATTGCTGATGTCTGCCCTTGTTTCATCCAGCTGCGCGGATAAACGGCTGATTTTTTCCTGTGCCTGAAAAATATCCTGCTCTAATTCCTTCTGTTCTCTTTCGTATGCGCTGATTGCTTTGTCCGTTTCACTGACGGACTCTTTCAGCTCGCTGATTTTTTCCCCGGCCCTGTCAATCTGCTCCTGGACCGCATCTGCCTGTACCCTTCCGCTGCACAGGATGCAGATGCATGCAAGCAGTGACATCCGGCCTGCTCTTTTCTTCTGTCCCATATGCTGTCCCCTCCTGCACAGATACAGGGATATTATAAATAAAATCTGCCAAAATAGCAAGAGGCCGTGCAGCTATGACTATCTGTAGTTACTGTTCCATGACAGCGTATTGAAATTTCCCAGTCTGTACCGTATAATAAAACCACCTCAGCTTTGCTTACGCAGGAAAGGAAAAAGCCTATGGCAAAAACATTTAATACCACAGCCGACTGCAAGCCCCATCTTCATTATATGGTCGATTTAACCTCACGGCTGATACAGATTCAGCAAATGATAGACAAGGGAGAATATTTTACAATCAGCCGTGCAAGGCAGTACGGAAAAACAACAACCCTTCGTTCCCTGAAGCGTTTTCTTGGCTCAGAATACCTGACTGCAAGCCTGGACTTTCAAAGAATCGGAACTGCCCGTTTTGAAAATGAACATCTTTTTTCTACGGCTTTTACAAGACTGTTTATACAGGCCGTGCACCAGCAGGTTATTCTCGAAGACGCAGCTTTACAGCATGCTGTACAAATGCTGGAAAATGCCGCCAGTGACAATCCTGAATTCGGCCTGCTGGAGCTGTTCGGGCATCTTGGCAGAATTTGCGGGGATTGTGAAAAACCCATCGTCTTGATGATTGACGAAACAGACCATGCAGCCAGTCATCCGGTTTTTCTGGATTTTCTGTCCCAGCTGCGTGCCTGCTACATTGACCGGGACCTGGCCCCTGCATTCCAGTCTGTCATCCTGGCCGGGGTGTATGATATCAAAAACCTGAAACGGAAAATACGCCTTGAACAGGAACACCAGCAGAACAGTCCCTGGAATATTGCAGCTGATTTTAAAATAGACATGGATTTTTCCCAGTCTGATGTAGAAGGAATGCTTGCAGAATATGAACAGGATTTTCATACAGGAATGAATATTCCGAAAATTGCAGGTCTTTTATGCGAGTATACTTCCGGCTATCCATTTCTGGTATCACGTCTGTGCCAGATTATGGACGAAACAGTCACCGGAAGCCAGTATTTTGCAGACAGGGCTGCTGCTTTTACAAAAGAAGGGTTTCTGGAAGCTGTAAAACAGATTCTGCTGGAAAAAAATACGCTTTTTGAATCACTGGCTGATAAACTCTACAGCTATCCATCCTTAAAGGAGCTGCTGCATGCAGCCCTGTTTTCCGGAGACCGGATTTCGTTTAACCCTGACAATGAAATCATCGGCCTTGTTTCCATGTTTGGATTTGTTAAAAATACAGATGGAAACCTGGCCGTCGCAAACCGGATATTTGAAACGCGCCTGTACAACCTGTTTTTATCCGAAGAAGAAATAAACAGCCGCCTATATGCTGCCGCAGGCATGGATAAAAACCAGTTTGTCCAAAACGGCATGCTGGATATGGACCTGATACTGGAAAAATTTATGCACTGCTGGGCAGAGCTTTACAGTCATTCCGATGAAAAATTTATAGAAGACAATGGCAGGAAATTTTTTCTGTTATACCTGAAGCCTATCATAAACGGAACTGGAAATTATTATATTGAATCCAGGACACGGGATAACGGACGGACAGATATCATTGTAGATTACCATGGAAAACAGTATATTATTGAAATAAAAATATGGCGCGGAAATGAGTACCAGAAGCGCGGCATCCGCCAGCTTGCAGAATACCTGCATGCTTATCATGCAAAAAAAGGCTATCTGCTCAGCTTTGATTTTAACAAATACAAAAAAACCGGAATCAGGGAAATCCGGTACGGTGACTTGTGTATTCTGGAAGCTGTCGTATAAATCCCAGGCAGCTTCGGGCTGAAATTTCACAGGTGCCGCAAGCTGCTTCAACAGATTTTTGGAGCGCTCAATCGGGCCGGCGACCAGCTGCGGGAAAAATGAAACAAACAGCGCATAGCGCACAAAATTTTTTTCCGCATAAATATCCCCGCGGTAAACATCTATCGCATATCCAAGCGCCTGAAACGTATAAAAGGAAATACCGGCTGGCAGCAGAAAATCAAATGCCGGAAGCGCCAGCTGGATATGTATTTTCTGAAACAGCAGCGATGCCACGCGTACTGCAAAGCCGCTGTATTTAAATAAAAACAGCACGCCCAGGTATGCGAAAAGGCTTGCAGCCAGGCATGCTTGAGCTTTCCCGGCACGGCATAATACAAAACCGTTACAATTGGAAAAAATATCAGAAACTGCGCCGAATGAAACAGCATGTCAGCCCCTCCTTTCCTGATTCCTACGCAATCATAGCATACCATTTTGCTATTTTCAATAGTATTTTATAAAATATGCTATATTTTCTAGCCTTTAAATTGCCGGTTTTGCATATAATTCATCTAAAAAGGCGGTGACTGTTATGAATACACAGCTTGGAAGCTATTTGAAGAAACTGAGAAAATCACATAAATATACGCAGGAATATGTAGCTTCCTATCTGGATGTTATCCGCCAGTCCTATTCCCATTATGAAACCGGACGCACCACGCCAGGCATTGAAACGCTCAATAAATTAGCAAATCTGTACCAGATACCGTTAAACGAACTGCTTGCACTGCAGCTGGAGCATGCCGTTTCTGCCAGTACCAGCTGTTCGCCTGTATCTGGCATTTCACCCCGGGAATTAATCCTGCTCAATTCCTTCCGCCTGCTGCCAGACCAGGACCAGCAGGATATCCTGGATTTTATCCAGATTAAGGCAGCACGGCATACAAAGGCACGCTGATGCAGGGCATCTGCATGCCTGAATATCCATTATCCGTGGCATGGCCGCTATAGGAAGCAGAAATGGAGCTGAGGCAGATGTAAAAGAATTTAAGGAAAAATGTAGAAAAAAGGAAAAAACAGCTCACCGAAAAGAGCGAGAAAACCCCCGGAGTAGCCGCTCCGGGGGTTTTCGCTGTGTTGCATGATTACGAAAAATTTCCTAGCCGTTTTTCTTTAGACTTTAAGTCCGCATTTATTATAGCATACATAAATCCTGATTGCAATAATCTGAATAAATTTCCCAGCCATTCCTTACAAAATTCCCGCTATCTTTTCTGCTCTTTTTTGTGCATACCGGTACACGGCGTACAGTACTGCCAGCACCGCCGCAATTGTCACCACAAGCATCCCAAGCGCCTGGATTTCTGTGCGGACGATTTTTCCGTCATTAAAATAGTCCATGACAACCGAAAACAAAAACCCGAGCCCGCACCCGGCTGCTGCCGGATATTTGAAAATCTTTGCGAGCTGTTTTTTCAGCACTGTTCTCTGATACGTTTTGTCTGCGCCAAGCTTCGCCAGGCTTTCAAACAACGCCCGGTTATCCTCTGCCACGGAAATGCTGCGCACATAGCTCATCACGCTGACTGCGGATATGGAAATAATAAAAATATACACACTGAGCATCACATAGACGCTGATAAGCTGCATCCGGTCCTGTACCGTCAGAATATGAAACTGCGGGGCAAATTTCCAGTCATCCAGCAGCATGTTATTATCCATGGAAAGATTTACCGAACCGCTGTAGCCGTATTCTTCACCGGCTGCATCCGCGCATTTCTGCTCCCAGATATTCCACCCGGCCATATGGTCAGACAGGCTGCTGCATCGGGACACATACTGCCCCAGCAGGTCTTTTGCAAACGCATAAGAGCTTTCCACATCCGATACATGAAACGACACCATATGCTCTTTATATTCCGCATCCAGGCCATCCGTCATTGTCTCGTAACCGGCATCGTCCAGCACATATAAAAACGGCCTGCTTATCTGAGACAGCGTATGATTCTCCAGCGTCCCGCCAAATTCCAGCTGCCAGCTTTCTTTTGTGTCCGGGTTCATGACCTCTTTCAGGCCGTCCGCAAAATCAAAAAATTCATGAAAATCAGGCTGCAAAACCGTCTTGTATGTGCCGGGCTCCACCCGGATATCCTGATAGCAGAACCGGTTATAATCCGACTGTTTCATAAAAAGCGCCGACTTCTCCTTGTCACTGTACAAATCCAGGTAACGTGTGCCTTCTTCATTAAAATCACGGTGGTTATAAGAAATCACCAGGTTTGCCATGTCATTTTCCATAAAATCCACCAGCTCCAGCTGGTATTTTTGTGCCGTGCTGCGGATTTCTTCCAGGCCGGCCTGGGATTCCTTAAGCGGGTAATGCATGGAAAACGTCCGTCCGCTTTCCTCATTTAACATCTCTGGCGGCATGGCATACTGCATCCCGTAAAAAGCCGAAAAGCAGCAGGAAAACAGCAGCAGGGCAATCACGCACATATTGCGCGTCGCAGCTTTTGCCGTAAAACGCATCAGGCTGATGGACACCAGGTTTTCATAATATTTCTTCTTATTTCGTTTTGCCCGGCTCTGCGCCACAATCGACAGCAGAACCAGATAAATACCCGCCAGGGACAAAAGATACGTCAGGCTGAATGCGGAAGGCAGGTTTACATCCAGTACATTTGCTGCAAGCTGCGGCAGCCCGCTTCCGATAAGAATGCCCGACACCGTCAGGATAATCCCTGCCGGAAACGTCCAGGCACCGATTTCCCGTACCATTTCGGATTTCTGTCCCGCGCGCAGGATTTCCATAATATCCGAACGCCGGATAAATTTTCCCCCGGCAATGCCCAGGGACACCGCAAGCACGATGCCAAATAAAATCCCCGGCACAAATCCGGCTGCGCCAAAGCGGTATGTCATCTGCTGATTTGAAATAACGGACAGCTCAAACAGCTTCCATATCGCAAACGAAAGCGGCAGGGCACAGGCAAGCCCGGCCAGGCCGGATGCCGCCGTGACAGCTGACAGCTCCCGAAACAGCATGGCCCGCAGCATTTTCTTCGGCGTGCCAAGCGCCATGAAAATACCATATTCCCTTGATTTATTGCGGAAAAACAGGCTGGATGCATACATCGTAAATAAAAAGCATCCGGCAGCCGTAACGGCCAGGCCCGCCATTTTGCGCGTATCACCGCCTTCGGGCAGAAATTCCTGTACCGTCGGGCCAAAATACATCAGGGAAAACGACGACAGCAGCAGCACAGACAGAAAAATACAAAATCCCAGCAGTGCATACTGTCCCCTGCTTTTTCCACGCAGCTTCTGAAATACCTTATGCATGGTCACTGCCATCACCTCCCAGCCCGCGCAGAATATCTAACAGCGCATCCATAAACTGGCGCTGTGAACCTGTCCTGACAGCTTCTTTATAAACCGCGCCATCTTTTAATACAATAACCCGGTCGCAGAACGAAGCCGCATAGCTGTCATGGGTCACCATAAAAATGGTTGCATTGACCTGCTCCTTTGCCTGCAGGAATGTATAAATAACTGCCTTGCAGGACCGGCTGTCCAGGTTTCCGGTCGGCTCATCCGCCAGAATCACGTACGGCTGGTTCATCAAAGACCTGGCTACGGCTGTCCGCTGCTTTTCGCCGCCCGATATTTCCGCCGGGTATTTATCCATGATTTTTGCAATGCCAAACAGCTGGCAGAACTTTTCTGCCTTTGCTTCCATCTGTGCAATCGGTTTTTTGGCTATAATCTGCGGCAGGCAGATATTTTCGCGTACCGTCAGACCGTCCAGCAGCATAAAATCCTGAAACACAAAGCCCAGCTTTTCATTGCGGACTCTGGCCAGCTGGTTTTCCTGCAGCCCCGATAAATCCTGCCCGCCCAGGCAGATGCTGCCGCTTTCATGCGGAATAAAGCAGGAAATGCAGTTTAAAAGCGTTGTCTTCCCGCTTCCGGAAGAACCGATGACCGCCACCACTTCCCCCTTCTCAATCTCAAGGTCAATGCCCTTAAGCACCTCAAGGCTCCCGAAAGTTTTATGTAAATTCTGTATCTTTATCATCTGTCCGCCCCTTTGCCTTATCTATTATACCCTACCGCCAGGCGTTTTTCAACCGCCGCCTCCAGCCGTTCCAGTATAAGAATGATTATCCAGTATAACAGCATCAAGACCATGTATGCCTCAAAGTAGTTAAAAGTCACCGACGCCCTGAGGCTGGCCGTCGCCGTAATCTCGATGACGCCGATGGTCGTTCCCTTCACGATATCCACCAGATTGTTAAAAAGGGAAGGAACCGCCACCCTGGCAGCCTGGGGCAGCACGATCCGGAACATGGTCTGCACCGGGGTCATGCCGTGGGCCAGCGCAGCCTCCTTCTGTCCCTCGGGCACTGAAAGCAGCGCGCCCCTCACAACCTCCTTCATATACGCCGCGGATACGTTTGTACTGTCCGAAAAGATATCCGATTTCTCTTGCACCTGTACCGATGTCACCAGCCGGAACGTCTGTGTCGGCACCTATATACTTACATAACTCTGT
>OFHA01002691.1_pt1 | contig 10069 bp, 9 predicted proteins | sample 1521891 | NCBI WGS metagenome assembly OFHA01 (sample SAMEA3504089, study PRJEB24116) | mouse gut metagenome | biome: mouse gut; feature: mouse-associated habitat; material: faeces | place: Denmark | collected 2011 | reverse complement strand
CTCAGTATTTACAAAAAAGAAAAGCCCCTTGGTGTCATTGCACAGTTTGGCGGCCAGACACCCCTTAATCTGGCATCAGAACTGGAGAAAAACGGTGTCAGGATTTTGGGGACATCTCCTTCGGTCATTGATTTGGCGGAGGACCGCGACCAGTTCCGCGCCATGATGGAAAAGCTGGATATCCCCATGCCCGAGTCCGGGATGGCGACTACTGTGGAGGAAGCCCTTTCCATTGCGGCAAAGATTGGCTATCCGGTTATGGTGCGCCCTTCTTACGTGCTGGGCGGCAGGGGAATGGAAGTAGTTTATGATGATGAGAGCATGACAGAGTACATGCGTGCGGCTGTAGGCGTTACACCAGACCGTCCTATTCTGATTGACCGCTTTTTGAACCATGCGCTGGAATGTGAGGCCGATGCTATCAGTGACGGAACCCACGCCTTTGTGCCGGCGGTGATGGAACATATTGAGCTTGCGGGCATTCACTCAGGGGATTCGGCGTGTATTATCCCTTCTGTGCATATTCCGGCGGAAAGTGTGGAAACCATCAAGGAGTATACAAGAAAGATAGCGGAGGAAATGCACGTAAAAGGGCTTATGAATATGCAGTATGCCATCGAAAACGGAAAGGTCTTTGTGTTGGAAGCCAATCCCAGAGCCTCCCGTACGGTACCCCTGGTATCTAAGGTATGCAACATCCGCATGGTGCCCCTGGCCACGGATATTATTACATCGGAAATTACGGGACGCCCTTCGCCGGTGCCGGATCTAAAAGAGCAGGCAATTCCTAATTACGGGGTAAAAGAAGCGGTGTTCCCCTTCAATATGTTCCCGGAGGTTGATCCGGTCTTAGGCCCGGAAATGCGCTCCACAGGGGAGGTTCTCGGCCTGTCCCGCTCTTATGGGGAAGCCTATTTCAAAGCCCAGGAAGCAGTCCAGTCAAAGCTTCCCACGGAAGGGACGGTATTGATTTCCGTCAGCGACAAGGATAAGGGCGAAGTGGAGGAAGTGGCCAGAAGCCTTTATGCAGACGGTTTTCGGATTGTGGCGACAGGAGGGACGTATGATCTGATTACGTCTGCCGGCATTCCGGCGGATCGGGTCAATAAGATATACGAAGGACGTCCCAATATTGTGGATTTGCTTACAAACGGGGAGATTCAGCTGATGATTAATTCCCCCGCCGGCAAGGACGCGGCGTTTGACGACAGCTATCTGCGTAAGTCCGCAATCAAGAACCGGGTGCCGTACCTGACCACCTTAGCGGCCGCAAAGGCTACGGCGGAAGGAATCCACTATGTGAAGGCGCATAAAAACAGCGAACTAAAGTCTTTGCAGGAACTGCATCGGGAAATTTATGATAAATAAAGAACTTCTTACAGAGGCGCACAGCGGCGGACAGTCCGAGGAAAGCGAGGAATAACATGAAATTACTAATCATACGCCACGGGGAACCGGATTATGAACGTGATTCACTGACCGAAAAAGGCTGGCGGGAAGCCGGGTATCTGGCGGAAATGCTTTCCGGCGTAAAAATTGACAAATGCTATGTTTCGCCGCTTGGCAGGGCAAAGGATACGGCGTCCCTTACGCTTGAAAAGAAACGTATGCAGGCGGTTGAGTGCGGCTGGCTGCAGGAATTTCCCGCAGAAGTTATACGGCCGGATAAAGGGTATCCGATCAATTGCTGGGATTTCCTGCCGCAAGACTGGATGAACGTAAAGGAATATTTTGATAAAGACGCCTGGGCTTCTACAGATTTGATGCGGGAAGGCAGGGTATGGCAGGAATATACCCATGTGACGGAGGAATTTGACGCGCTGTTAAAACGGCATGGCTATGCCAGGGAAGGGAATTTTTACCGGGCAGAGCGCCCAAACCGCGATACAATTGCGTTTTTCTGTCACTTTGCGTTGGAATGCGTACTGCTGGGGCATCTGATTGGCGTATCCCCGATGGTGCTCTGGCATGGATTTTGCGCCGCGCCGTCTTCTGTGACTACGGTAATGACGGAAGAACGCAGGGAAGGCATTGCTTCGTTTCGGATCAGCCGGTTTGGAGACGTGTCGCACCTCTATGCAAAAGGCGAGGAGCCGTCTTTTTATGCCAGGTATTGTGAAACGTTTGACAGCGATGAACTGCATGATTAGAATTTCGGATACGGTGTATTATGTAATGTCGGAAAGACGCCGCAAAAGCGTCCTTCCGGCATTTTTACTGTTCCATCTGCCTGCCCAAAAACCCTGCCGCCGTAATGGCCAGTTTATGTTCGGTATCACCCATCTGCCGCTTTTCATTTTTATCGGAAATGACCACCGCGCCGATGGCGTCTCCCTGGCAGATAATCGTGGCGACTGCCTGGGAACACTGTTCCCCGGAATCGTCCAGAGTGATTTTTACAAAAGATGAATCGTCTTTATTGGCTACAAAATCTTCCCGGTTTTCAATAATGCCTTCCATCTGTTTACTCAAAGGCTTGCCGTCAAAATCTTTTTTGCCGCTGCCAGCCACAGCCACGACATGATCCCGGTCGGTAATGCAGACCAAAGTCCCGGTTGTCTGAGAGAGGCTTTCCGCATATTGTCCGGCAAACTGGCTTAATTCGCCGATTGGAGAATATTTTTTTAATATGATTTCTCCCTGGCGGTCTGTAAATATTTCCAATGGGTCGCCTTCCCGGATCCGTAAAGTCCTTCTGATCTCTTTTGGTACAACGACCCTTCCCAAATCGTCTATTCTGCGCACAATTCCTGTTGCTTTCATATGAAAAATTCCTCCATTTACATTTTCAAGTGTATGGTAGTAGTATCTGTAAGCGAAGGAATTTTATACCTTGAAATGTGCCTGAAATTTTATGCAGTGGGTTCGTATGAAAATTATTTTGCCGTAATTATATAAAAAATATAAGTAAATAACAGGAATTTGCCGATATAAAATCGAATTATAAATATTTTTAAAAGCGGTTTCAAAAAATAAAACAGGAGACGCAAGGCAGCAAAAGGAGAAACATGAAACAGAAAAAGAAGAAAAAGAAAAAATACCGCCTGTTCTGGTTTTTTGCAAAACTGCAGTTTTTACTGATGATTCTGGTGGTTGCCGGAGTGGGGTATTACTATTACGGCGGTTATGCCACGCAGGTACAGAAGATGAAATCAGAAGCGGTAAACTATGTGCGCGGGTCAACGCCCGCGACTTTTTGTGCGGCGCAGACCAGCGTGGTATACGATAAGAACAGGAATACGATTTCCACGTTAAAAGGGGAAAAGGACGTATATTATCTGGATTACGACCAGATTCCCCCGGATGTGTGCGCCGCGATTGTCAGTATAGAAGATAAAAAATTTTACCAGCACAGCGGGATTGATTTGAAGGCGATACTGCGGGCGGCCAAGGCCATGATTGAGAACGGCAAGGTGACGCAGGGGGCGAGTACGATTACGCAGCAGCTGGCCAGAAATATTTTTCTGACGCAGGAAAAAACCTGGCAGCGTAAAGTAGAAGAAATGTTTATTGCGACAGAGCTTGAAAAGAAATACAATAAGACGCAGATTCTGGAGTTTTATCTGAACAATATTTATTTCGGGAACGGATATTACGGCATACAGGCTGCAAGCATCGGTTACTTTAACCGCAAGGCGGAGGATTTGGATTTGTCGCAGACCGCGTTTTTATGCGCGATTCCCAATAATCCGTCTATGTATGATCCGCTAAAAAATATGGACGATACGTTAGAGAGAAGAGATCGCATCCTGAAAAATATGTACGAGGACGGGAAAATTTCGGAAAGCGCTTATCGGATGGCCAAAGCCGAGGAGATTACATTAGACCGGCCGGAACACGCCAAGAATAATTATGTGGAAACATATACGTATTACTGTGCGATCCGGCTTCTGATGGAACAGGAAGGCTTTGTGTTCCGGACGGAGTTTGAAACGGAAGAGGATAAGGAAGCTTATTTTGAACGTTACAACGATATGTACGCACAGTTCCAGAAAAAGCTTTATACGGCAGGCTACCGTATTTATACGTCGATTGATCTCGATATGCAGCGTTTGCTCCAGCAGGCGATAGACGAACAGCTTTCTGATTTTACGGACGTCAATGAAGAAGGCGTATTTAAGCTGCAGGGCGCGGGGGTCTGTATTGAGAATGAAACCGGATATGTCCGGGCGGTAGTAGGGGGCAGGAGCCAGGATTTTGCAGGCTATACGTTAAACCGCGCGTACCAAAGCTACCGGCAGCCCGGCAGCGCCATTAAGCCGCTTATTGTGTTTGCTCCGGCCGCAGAGCGCAATTATACGCCGGATTCCATGGTCAATGATCAGTATATTGAAGACGGGCCTTCAAATGCCAACGGAAGCTACAGCGGGGAAATGACGCTGCGGGAGGCCTTGTCCAAGTCGAAGAATACGGTTGCGTGGCAGCTGTTTGAGGAACTTACGCCAAAAGTGGGACTATCTTATCTTAAGGCAATGAATTTTTCTAAGATATCAAAAGACGACGAGCGTTTGACGTCGGCGCTGGGAGGGCTGACAAACGGCGTGTCCCCGGTTGAAATGACGTCGGCGTACGCGGCGCTTGAAAACGACGGGGATTACCGCGCGCCCACCTGTATTGTGCGGATTACGGATGCGGAAGACCGTGAAATTTTGGCTACGGTGCAGGAAGAAAAAAAAGTTTACAAAACCACGGCGGCGCGTATGGTTACAGATATGCTGGTTACGGCGGTTACGGAAGGGACAGGCGCGGGTCTTGCGCTTTCCAATATGCCTTCCGCCGGAAAAACCGGGACGACAAACGACAATAAAGACGGCTGGTTTGCAGGATATACCCGGTATTATACGACGAGCATATGGGTTGGTTATGATATGCCGGCCGAAATTCCCGGGCTGTCCGGTTCTACGTATCCGGGCCAGATATGGCATGCGTTTATGGAGAACTGCCACCAGGGGCTGACGCCGGCCGAATTTCTGCCTTATGTGGAGATGGATCGCTATCAGAAAATCCGGGAGGATGCGCTTGGTCCGGAGGAGGGAAATCCACCTGATACAGATTGACAGGGGACGTCTTTTTTCCTATACTAAGAAAGTAATGGATGCGCGCGGGAAAATGCGCCGAGTCGTTTTCCCGGCGGAATACAAAGAAAAAAGAAGGAGAAGATCGGTATGAAAAAATATGGATTTGGCGTGGACATTGGGGGAACAACCTGTAAAATCGGCCTGTTTGAAACAACGGGGGCTTTAGTGGAAAAATGGGAAATACCGACCCGCAAGGAAAACAACGGCGAAAATATCCTGCCGGACGTAGCTGCAGCTATCGCCAAAAAAATGGTAGACAGGGAAATACCAAAAGGTGAAATTCAGGGAATCGGGATCGGCGTGCCTGGCCCGGTAACTTCCGAAGGCGTCGTACTGCGGTGCGTGAACCTGGGATGGGACGTCATCAATGTCGCTAAGGACATGACGGAGCGGACCGGATTTAACGTAAAAGTCGGAAACGACGCAAACGTAGCCGCATTAGGTGAAATGTGGCAGGGCGGCGCAAAGGGCAGGACAAACGTGGTTCTGGTGACGCTTGGGACCGGAGTCGGAGGCGGCGTAATTATCGACGGCAAAATCGTAACCGGAAACAAAGGCGCCGGAGGCGAAATCGGGCATATTATTGTAAACGAGCAGGAAACAGAAGCCTGCGGCTGCGGCAAGAAGGGCTGCCTTGAGCAGTATGCGTCCGCGACCGGGATTGTGCGCATGGCAAAACAAAAGCTTGCGGAAACAAAAGAAGAAACTTCGCTGCGCGGGATAGAAGGATTGACGGCAAAAGATGTCTTTGACGCGGCAAAAGCCGGGGACGCGCTGGCGGATGGGATTGTAGACGAAATGACTAAGATACTGGGCGGAGCACTTGCAAACGTTGCGCGTGTGATAAACCCTGAAATATTTGTCATCGGAGGCGGCGTATCAAAGGCGGGGAGCATTATTACGGATCGGGCAAAGAAGTATTTTGACGCAAAATCGTTTAATTCCTGCCTGGACGCGCATTTTGAACTGGCAACGCTCGGCAACGACGCCGGGATGTACGGTTGCGTGCAGATGGTTTTGGAATAAATAAGACGAAAGCAGCCTGTTTTCAGAGCGAAGACAGGCTGTTTTTATGACAACAAAGCGTATTCAAAAGAATATTTTTAATGGAAATGGGCATTCTTAATGAATACCCGAAGCGATTGATAAAGGAGAACGATCAAATGGATATACAAATTATCATATCCCAAATGCTCATGCTGTTTGCTATGATGCTGACCGGTTACATGGTCTGGCGGATTGGATGGTTTGACGAGCCGGCCTATCAAAAACTTTCCAAAATCGTAGTCAATATTTTAAACCCTATTTTGGTCTTAAACGGCGTTTTGGGGAAAGATTCCGCCGGGGATACGTCTTTGATCCTGCAAAATCTGGGTTTTGTCGTTTTCTTTTATCTGCTTTTGATTGCGGCCGGTTTTTTGTTCGTATGGATCCTGCGGCCTGTAAAAGCCGAAAAGCGGCTGTACCGCCTGATGACTATTTTCCCGAACGTGGGATTTATGGGGATTCCGGTTATTACGGGCATTTTCGGTATGGAGTGCATGATATATATCGTATTTTATATGCTGGGTTATAATCTGCTGTTATACACATACGGGCTTGCCCTGGCAGGAAAAGCCGCCAGGGACGCGGGCGGTAAAGCGGCGTCGGACTGCGCGGGGGGAACGTGGAAGCGCATGATAAATCCGGGCGTACTCTGCGGCGTTGCGGCAATTGTAATTTTTATGTTAAGGATTCGTGTGCCCGCTCCTGCGGCAAATTACTGCAGCTATATGGGGAACGCCACGATCCCGCTTTCCATGCTGCTGATTGGAATGTCGATTGCAAAAGCGGATTTGAAAACGATTTTTTCCAATGTACGGGTTTATCTGTACACGGCGATGAAAATGCTGCTGCTGCCGGCTGCAATGATTGCCCTTTTGAAACCTCTGCCGGCGGATCCGGTTATATTCGGCGTATTTGTGCTGCAGCTTGCAATGCCGGTGGGGAGTATCGTAACGTTAATCGCAAAGGAGAGCGGAGCGGATGAGATTTGCTGTACCAATGGCATTGTGCTTAGCACGCTCGCATCTCTTATCACCATTCCCCTTGTCTGTGTTTTTCTGTCGTGACGAAATAGGCTACGCACAATTGCGTCGTTAAAATTCATAGAGGTACAGATAATCGGCGCCGGTTTCCCCGCTTTGGATCATAACCCTGTCGTCGTCAAACCAGCTGACAGACCATTCGCCGGGATTTTCATAACCTTCCCGGTCAAAGGCTGTGAAGTTTCCCGTATTGAAATCCAGCACACCCAGCCGGGATATGTTCAGGGAATCCTCGGACGCGTCCTCAAAGACGGTGTACAGCATTTTTGCGCCGGACGGGTTTAAAAGGAAGCTGCCTCCTTCGTCGAGGGTAAATCCGTTTACCGGGGTTTTTTCTCCTGTCAGTAAGTCTACGGCAAAAACTGCCTGGGCCGGATCCACATACAAGCCGTATCGTCCGCCCAAAAGCATCAATCCGTCCGTCCGGACAGAAAGCGTACCATAATTTTCAAATAGTTTCATCTGGTTTATTATCCGGGTCAACTGGCCGGAAGCTAAGTCATACCGGAATGAAGAGCATTCTGTTTCTCCGGTTTGCATGAAAAGCAGCGTATTGCCGCCCGCAAAGAAAGCGTTCGTGATTTCCGTTTTAGCCAGATTGCTCAGGCTGGCCAGTTTTTTTTCGGCAATGTCGCAGTAATATACGTCCGGCCCGCTTTCGGGGTAACATGTTATAATGGCTTTGCTTAAATCGTCCGACCATTGGAAATGGGAGGCGGAAACCAGCTCCTCTATTCCGGTTCCCTGCAGAAAATCCTCGGTTTCCCCGGTGTCCAGGTGATAAAGCATATAATATTGCCTGTACGCCTCGTATCTGCCGTGCGACAAATGCAGCAACGCCGCGTCGGTGCGTCCGGGAATGGGTTCTAAATACCAGCTTTGTTCGGAGTCTTCGCCGGAAGGGGGATTGTAAAGGCTGAGTTTATTGTCGTAAACGCACCAGTAAATATCTCCTTCATACGTATGGTCCTCCCATGTTGCCATAAAAGAATTTTTGTTTGCATCTACCGACAGGACAGTTCCGTCTTTTATGGCTCCAAACCGGACGGAGCGAATAGCGCCGTTTTCTTTGCGGCCAATCTGGCAGAGCATTCCTGAACCTAAGACAGTATAATCGGAACCTTCCAGACGGACGTATTCCGCTTTTACCAGCCCGCCAATGCCGGACTGCGTGATTACGGGGCTTTTGCTGAGATCCGGAACGGATTCAGCCTGTTCTATGTGGAAAAAAGAAAGTACCATTTCGCGGAACTGGGCGCTGACTGCCATTGCGGTTCCAAAAACGCCTGCAAATATCAGTATGGCCGCCGCTGCCGTACGAAACCTGCGGGCATTTCTTTTCCGTTTGCCATACAGTTTGGGGGCGGCTTCTGCTATATATTCTTCATCCAAATATCCAAACGCCGTTAAAAGCCGTTTTGCTTTCATATGTCCACACCTTCTTCCTCCAAAAACTGTTTTAATGAACTGCGCAGACGCAGCAGCGTCATTTTTACCTTGCTTTGGCCAACGCCAAGCTCGGCTGCAATTTCTTTGACGGGACATAAATACCAGTACCTTTGTACGAACATAATACGCTGCTGCGGTTTTAGTCCGGCCAGAAAGCGGTTCAGCAGTTCGGCAAGAGCAAGCTCGCCCACGGCCTGTTCTGTATCGGAGGAAGCGGGAACGCAGTCTTTTAATTCATGAAGCGCCAGCGGGACTTGTCCGCCGCCCCGTTTTTGGCAAAATTAGTGGCCCAGGCCAGGGAAAAATGTGGTACAATAGAGGGGCAGGTCTACCCCATTGTCAACCGCTTCTTCGGCGAGACCATCACCGTGGCCGGGCTGGTCACCGGAGGGGACCTGATTGAACAGCTCCGGGGGAAGAATTTGGGCCAGCGCCTGCTGATTCCCGCCAGTATGCTCCGGTCCGGGGAGAACGTCTTTCTGGACGATGTGACCACGGACGACGTGGAGCGGGAGCTGGGGGTGCCGGTGGTCCCCGTCCCCCAGGACGGCTATGAGCTGCTGGACGCCATCTGCGGCATTGAACCCACCCTCACCCAGCAGAAGCTGGCCTGGGAGAATGAGGAATTTTATCGATACAATCCGTAAAGGAAGTGAAGCCTATGAAACCTTTAGTTGCTATTGTGGGCCGGCCCAACGTGGGCAAGTCCATGCTGTTCAACAAGCTGTGCGGACAGCGGCTGTCCATTGTGGAGGACACCCCCGGCGTCACCCGGGACCGCATCTACGGGGAGACCGACTGGAACGGGCGGCAGTTCACCCTCATCGACACCGGCGGCATCGAGCCCCGGACGGACAATCTGATTTTGGAGTTTATGCGGGATCAGGCCCAGATCGCCGCTCACGCCAGGGATTCTGTGGCGGCGCTGGTAAGCCTGGGCGTGGTGCGGGGCAGCAGCGATATGCGGATCAATCCCACCCGGTCGATCAGCCGGGCGGAGATGGCGGTGATTTTGCACCGTGTACTGACACTCTGAGAAGAGGGGAGAGAGATCGCGTGAGGTTTTTCAAAGGGACTCTGCGGACTGTACCGGAGAAGGCGGAGGCAGTGCCGGGAGAGCATAGGGGCCTCAAGGGGGCGCCGGAGCTCTCCTCCGGCATTCGGGTGGAGGTTTTGACCATGGAAAACCACCTGCTCTTTGTGGGGCGGATGAAGATCCTGGACGGCGGTGTTCTGGAGCTGCGGCGGGACACCGGCGACCCGCTTCCCCAGGCGCTGTACAACAGCAAGGTCAAGCTCCGGGGCTTTCAGCGGAATTCCCAGCCCTTTTGCATGAATGGGACGGTGGGCAAGAGCTCCCGGGACTTCTGGCAGGTCGAAAACCTGGAGGTTCTCCAGAACCGGGAGAACCGCAGCTTCTTCCGCCAGAACACCGAGCTGGACGCCCGCGTCATG
>OFHA01002687.1_pt1 | contig 10092 bp, 8 predicted proteins | sample 1521891 | NCBI WGS metagenome assembly OFHA01 (sample SAMEA3504089, study PRJEB24116) | mouse gut metagenome | biome: mouse gut; feature: mouse-associated habitat; material: faeces | place: Denmark | collected 2011 | reverse complement strand
CGTTTCTCCGCGTGCAAGCGAAAAGCTGACATCCCGCAAAACCTGTGTTTCTCCTTTTGACGTCAGAAAACTGACTGACAAATGCTGCACACTTAGTAATGCCGCCATATTACACCTCTTTTTTCAAATTTGTTGCGTTATGTCATGCTCCATTCCGTAACGTTATGAAAGATACCAACGCCATGATGTCCCATTACCGTATCCGGGTCGATCCCCTGAATCTGATCCGTCGCCACATAGTTTGCATCGACATAACAGATAAACGCAAACGCCGGATCTTTGGAAAGCTCTGTCTGAAACCGGGCATAGGCCTGCGCCCGTACATCCGGATCCTCTGACTGACGCGCTTTTGTCAGATATTTGTCTACCAGCGCGTTTGAATACCCGCTGTAGTTGGCGCCTTTTCCCGTGCCAAATACCTTATACGTATGATCATCCGCATCGAACGGACTGCCCCAGCCAATCAGATACGCCATCTGACCGCTCCAGTCGATTTGAACCGGCAGATCTACCGTGCACCGGATACCTGCCTCTTTTAACTGCCAGGCCGCCGCCTGTGCCAGATCTGCCCGTACCTGATCGCCAGCGCCCACGCTCAGTACAAATCCTACCGTCTTTCCGTCTCTTTGATAATATCCATCGCTGCCCATCGTACAGCCTGCCGCCTCCAGAATCTCCCTGGCCTTATCCGGATCATAGTCATAATGCTGTATCTTTTCATAATGGTACCGATTGCGCTGCAGCGGACTATAAGCCGGCTCGCCTTCGCCAAGCAGTACCGCGTCCACCATCGCTTCTTTGTCCAGCGCATAGCACACCGCCGGTATCAGATCCCTGTTTTCTACCCAGTATTCGTTCTGAAAATTAAACATAATCCCCCGATAATCAGAGGTTTTCATATGATAATTGCGATACCCTTCCCGTTCTTCGAACAGCTTCGCATCCTTTGGCGTCAGCATGGCCAGATCCAGCTCGCCGGACTGCATCTGCATCGCTCTGACGCTGTCGTCTGGTACGATTTTAAAAATAATCCGGTCAATATGTGCGCTTCCCCGAAAATAGTTTTCATTTTTTACAAGCGTGATCGCCTGTCCCATATCCCAGCTCTCCATCTGATAAGGCCCTGTTCCTATCGGATGGCGGAAAAAGTCAGATTCCTGCATATTCTGGCCGCTCAGCAAATGTTCCGGAAGTATCGGCATCGTCATATAATCCAAAAAAGCCACGTTCGCAGCCGCAAGCCGAAAAGCAATCGTATGCGTATCCATTACCGTAATCTCTTCCACATCCTCATAATCAGGCGCGTTTTCCGAGTCATTTTCCGGATCCATAATCGCCTCGATCGTAAACTTCACGTCCTGTGCCGTAAACGCTTCTCCATCGTGCCATCTGACATCTTCTTCCAGTTCAAACGTATAGGTATTTGTTTCCGAATCAAATTCCCATCGCTTTGCAAGACCCGGAACTACCTCGTTATCTCCATTGTGCGCGGTCAGTCCGTCAAAAATTAAAACGTTAATCTCTCCATGTTCGTCCAGAGCCGGATTAATCCTGGTATAATCCTGACTGCCATACACAAGCACAGACGGATTCGCCGTATCCTGCGCATCTTTTTGTGTACTCCTTTCGTCCGACTGCCGCGCCGCGTCCATGGAATTTTCTCTTCCCGCACAGGCAGTCATGGTCCATCCTGCCGTCAGAATCAACAGCATAGAAATCAATTTTTTCATAAAAATAAAAGCCTCCTGGTTACTTCCAATTGGCTTTTATTTTCTCATGTATAAAATTGGAATACAAGCCTCCCCGGGGGATGGCAGATCGATTCGTCACTCCGTTCCTTTTTCCTCTTCTTTAATCTCCCAGTGAATCAGAAACGTCAGCGCGGCACGCAGTACGATAATGCCTGCGACCGTTCCGATCTCCTGCCATTCGCGTACCACGACGGTTCGGAGTATCTCGCTGCCGAGCTTAAACTCCAGTCCCATCGCAAGTCCTTTGGCAAGCGCCAGCTTCGTCGCCGGAGAACGCTTTAGATACAGCCAGAATCCCCAAAGCCCCGAAAAGATAATGATACCGACTCCGATACACTCAAAGATCAGTATCGCAATTTCCACAATCTGATGAAGAAACATTTCCAATAATTGAATCATAGTATCCCCCTGTCTGTATACCCCATACCGCCGATCTGCCCGATTTCCCGCATACCGGCCGTTATCCTGTCTAATCCAGTTTTAAGATCAGCTCCAGCACCCTGCGCGCGCAGGCTTTGATTTCTTCTTTCGTAATCAGTCCCTGATCCAGCGCCGCCAGCACACGTTCCGGATATCCGGCGCCCATTTTAATATCATTGCCGGCTGCCGCTTCTTTGTAATGCTCGCCTTTTGTCCACCAGTCTGTCGTAATCACACCCTGATAGCCCCATTCGCCGCGCAGAATGCCCTCCAGCAGATCTTTGCACTCAGACGCACGATGTCCGTTGATCAGATTATACGATGTCATCAGCGCCCATGGCTGCGCCTGCTTCACACAAATCTCAAATCCTTTTAAATAAATCTCACGCAGCGCACGCTCTGATACGCGTGAATCGCTGTTTTTTCGGTTAGTTTCTTTGTTATTACATGCAAAATGCTTCACCGTCGCAGCAATATTCTGAGACTGTATTCCTTCTACCATGGCTGCTGCCATCGTTCCTGTCAGCACCGGATCTTCGGAATAATACTCAAAGTTTCTTCCGCAAAGCGGACTTCTGTGAATATTCATCGCCGGCGTCAGCCAGACGGAAATATTATTTTCTTTTACTTCCATCGCGCCAGCCCGTCCTACTTCTTTTACCAGCTGCGGATTCCAGGTAGCCGCCAGCATCGTCGCACACGGCCAGGCCGTTGTAAAAATCCCGCACTCCGGTGCGATACGCAGTCCTGCAGGCCCGTCCGCCGTCATTACGTTCGGCACGCCATAATCCGGCAGATTTCCAAATCCAAACGTATTGGCCACGCCGGTATTTGGCTGCCCGCCGAGCAGATCCGCCAGATCCGCCTCAGACAGCTGCTCAAGAAACTCTTCCAGATCTGCCCTGCCCTGCGCCACATCGTCCAGCATCAGCCGGTCTTCGTACGCGCCGATCAGCCGCCGTTGTCTCTCTCTCGTCCCCGGCAGCATTCCTTCCGTCTCTTCGCTGCTCCATCCAAGACCGTTTTCCATACAGTCATGCGGCGTTGTCTGCTCCACTTCTTCATAAGACCCGTCCATCCGCATACGTCTGCTCAGCTGCGCAGGCGCAGCCTTTTGGGTCAGCTGTTCCACAATCTGGTTCTCATCCGCCACATAGACAAAATCCGCCATAACCGCGTCGCGTACAGAGCTTCCCACATAAAAGCAGTACATGCCTTCTTCCAGCACATAGGCAGATTTTGCAATTTTACCGGTATCGTCATACGATGCCATGGACGATACTGCAAACGTCAGTGTCATCGTCTGCTTTTCTCCGGGTTTTAATGTCCTGGTTTTTTGATAGGCTGCCAGCTCTCTGGCTGGCTTGCCAAGCAGTCCCTGCGGCGCGCCGTAATACACCTGGACAACCTCTTTTCCGCTTACGTCGCCAATATTTTTCACCTGCACACTGATGCAGACCTGTCCGCTTTTTTCGCCCGCCCAGAGCACATCCATCTGAAACTGCGTATAAGACAGACCAAATCCAAACGGATAATTGACATGCAGCCCTTCGTGCTTCATCGTTTCGAAATAGCGATATCCTACGTAAATGTCTTCGGTATATTCCACATAGTCCGCCGATGCATGAAACTCATCCGTCGAAGGATAATCTTCCAGCTTCGCCGCAAAAGTATCCGGCAGTCTTCCCGACGGACTTTCTACGCCCAGCAGGATATCCGCTGTAGCCAGACCGCCCTGCATGCCTCCCTGCCAGGCCAGTAATGCCGCCGGAATTTTATCGTTATGTACAAACCAGCTCGTATCTGCCATGCCGCCGATATTTAAAACGACCGCCACATCCTGGAAGTTGTCGCAGACAGCGTCCACCATCGCCTGCTCCGCATTTGTCAGACAATAATCGCTGTTTTCAAAAATCTTTCTGCTTAACTCTGCCTGCTCGATCTCGCTCGGAAACGCGCCTTCGTAAGCAACGCTTTTTCGATCCCAGCCTTCGCCCGAAAAACGACTGATTACGATAACAGCCAGATCTGCCTGCTCCTTCGCCTGCTGCATCAGCTGCGCTGGAATTTCCGGTTCGACAGTCATCCCGGGCACAGCGCCCGCTTCATACTGGCTGCTGACATTTTGTTTATAAAACTGCGCCAGAGGTTCAAAAATGTCCGCCGGTTCTTCTCTGTTGGTAAGTCCGTCATACAGGTTGCAGACATGAGAGACTGTCACATCGCCGCTGCCTCCCCCGCCTTTGACATAATCGAATACCCCTTTTCCAAATAGCGCAAGCCGCGTTCCTTTTTTTACCGGAAGTACGTGATTGTCATTTTTTAACAGCACAATCCCCTCTCTTGCCGCCTGACGGGCCAGTGCCAGATGCGCTGGCGACGCCGTTACTTTGATCTGATTCGCTCCTAATGGTAAATTGGGCTGAAACCGTGCCCTTGTCCACTTTTTCATCCATGTGCCTCCTAAATAGAATAAATTGGTATGATCTGATTATAACAGATTTCAAATGCTTTTCAAGCGCATCCTCTATCTCGTACACTGTTCGCCAAATAAATCGTCTCTTGTAATATTATTCAGCCACTTTCCGCTCCGATAATGCCTGATCACCCACGGCCATTTTACAAATTCGTCCGTACAGATCAAAAAATATACCCACATAACCGGCAGCTTTAGCACAAACGCCGCTAAAAATCCAAGCGGCACCGCATACACCCACATATCGATCGTATCGCATACAAATCCAAACCGGCTGTCCCCTCCGGCCCGGAACACGCCCGCAATCAGCGTTGTATTCACCGCCGCTCCCATCACGTAATACGTGTTAATCAGCAGCATATATTTCAGATAATGCATCGCCTGCTCCGTCAGCTGCGCATAGCTTAATACGATCGGCGATGCGGCTAATATAATCAGTCCTCCCACGGCTCCGGTAAGAACGGTTAGCTTCATCAGCTTTTTTGCCCCGTCCCTGGTTTCCTCTAATTTGTTTTCCCCGATCATGTTGCCAAGCAAAATACCGCCTGCACTCGCCATGCCAAAGCACAAAATTGTCCCGAAATTTCTCACAACAATCACAAAGGAATTGGCGGCCACTGCATCCGTTCCCAGATGTCCGATAATCACAGAATACATGGAAAACGCAAGACTCCAGCTGATATCGTTGCCAAGCGCCGGCAGCGACAACCGGACAAAATCCGAAAACAGCGCCGGCTGCCGTACGAACAGATAACGAACGTCCAGCTTAATATCCTTACTCCACGCCGATACCACAAAGCAGGCCGCCAGCTCGATCAGCCTTGACAGAGAAGTCGCGATTGCAACGCCCATAGCTCCCAGTTTTGGAGCGCCAAACAGTCCAAAGATAAATACCGCATTCAGGCACACATTTACCGAAAACGCCAGCACATTCATCGCCGTACTGATAACTACCCTGCCGACGCTTCGAAGCACTGCCAGATATACTTCCGTAATCCCCCAGCACAGATAGCAGACGCTCATCCATCGCAGATACGATGCGCCGACGGCTATCAGTTCCTGATCGTTCGTAAACACACGCATCATCTGTTCCGGCATAAAAAACGCCGCACATGCAAATCCGACAGATATTACGAGTGAAAAACGCAGCGCAATGCCCTCGATCACCTGCACTGCCTGCATATCTCCTTTTCCATAATACTGCGCGCACAGCATCGTCGCTCCCGTACCAAGACCGTAAAATACCATAAAAAGCACGCTGGCATACTGAGATGCCAGCGATACGGCGGAGATCGAAGACTGACCTACATAATTAAGCATAATCACGTCCGCCGAACTGACTGCAGCGCTCAGCAGATTCTGAATAATAATCGGCAGCACCAGCCTGAAAATTTGTTTGTAAAAAGTATCTTTTTGCATCATCTGCATTGTCTCCTTTGTTTCTTTCGTAATTGAATGTAATTTCTTATATCATTTTTTTATACAGCTTTTCCATATGATCCAGCAGCAGCCAGAGTCCCATTGCGATTACGCACAGGATCAGAATGGATAATATGACCCAGTCCATCTTAAACACCTGACTCCCATATATAATCAAATACCCCAGACCTTTTCTGGCTGCGATAAATTCCCCAATAATCACCCCGACCAGGCACAGCCCGATATTTACTTTCATAATGCTAAACAGATTCGGGATATTTGCCGGCAGTATAACTTTATATAAAGCGTCTTTATTCGTACCGTTTAGCGTGTAAATCAGCCTGATCTTTTCTGCGTCGACCTCTGTAAATCCGGTATACAGATTCATCACGGAACCAAACACCGCCACAGACATCCCTGTTAAAATAATCGTCTTATAGTTTGCACCCAGCCATACGATCAGCAAAGGCGCCAGCGCCGATTTTGGCAGGCTGTTTAGCATAACCATATACGGCTCCAGGATTCGGGACAATGTCCGGCTCTTCCAGAGCAGAATCGCAACGATCAGACTGACAATAATCACAAGAAAAAAACTTGCCAGCGTTTCAAACAACGTGATGCCGATATGTGCCGCCAGTCCTTCGTAAAGCAGCAGCCTGTGGAAACATCGTATCACTTTGACCGGACTGCTGAAAATAAACGAATTAATTATTTCATAGCGGGCGCACAGCTCCCAGACAGCGATAAAGATCACAAATAAAAAGACTCGCCAAAACCGTACTTTATCATTCGTTCGTTTTACCTTGTCAAGATACAGTTCCTGCGCAGTAAGTGCTTTCTTCATCTTCGTTCATCTCCTTCCAGAGCGTATTGAAATAATCTTTAAATACATTCGTTCCGCGCCGCTGCAGCGCCGTCATTTCTTTTGGAAAAGACACTGGTATGACACATTTCACCCTTCCCGGACGTGCGCTCAGCACTAAAATGCGGTCGGCAAGGCTGACTGCTTCTGACAGATCGTGTGTAACGAGTACCGCGCTTTTTTGCTCTTTCCGTATAATCGAACCAATGTCGTCTGCGGTATTGAGTCTTGTTTGATAATCAAGTGCAGAAAAAGGTTCATCCAGCAGCAGAAGCATCGGTTTTAATACAAGCGTACGAATCAGCGATGCACGCTGACGCATACCGCCGGATAATTCTGACGGTTTTTTGTGGCGAAACTCATACAATCCGTATTTCTGCAGCAAAGAAGATGCATATTCCTTTGTCTGCGGCGTCAGTTTTTTTTGAATCTCCAGTCCCAGATATATGTTTTTTTCAATATTGCGCCAGTCGAATAAATGATCCTTCTGCAGCATATATCCGATCGAACAGACCGATTCTTTGGACAGTGGTTCTCCCTGAAACAATATCTCCCCCTGCTCTGGCTGTACCAGATGGCAGATCATATTTAACAGTGTGGATTTTCCACAGCCGCTTGGCCCGACAATCGCAAGAAACTCACCAGCCGTCAGAGTAAAGCTGATATCCGATAAGGCAGTCGTTTCTCCTCCAATCGAATGGTAAGAATACGACACATGCCGAAATTCCAGCAAATCGCTCATACATTCCCTCCATAAATAATATGTATCCCTAAAAAACAGGCTTCGATTTCATAAAGGTAAATTCAACATCGAAAAGGTTGAACGCTTACCATATTATACGGAGCAGCCGCAAATGAGTTCCTATGCGCTGCAGTCTGGTGATCCTCCTGTCTGATTTGGTTTTATAGCACGACAGGCACATAACCGGTCATCTGTGGCATGACTGGTCGTGTGCCTGTTTCCATACTGTTTATTTTGTTCTTTCTATCCTGAGGTCTTAGGAATTCACATGCATGTTTATTATTTGTCATCCATTTCTATAATCGATCAGACCTTCGGCAGCTGTGACATGGATGCCGCCAGTTCTTCCTCTGTCGGAATGTAATCGTTCATCTGACCATCGTTATATTTCTGATAAGCGTACATATCAAAATATCCTGTGCCCGTCAGACCAAATACGATCGTCTTCTCTTCGCCGGTTTCCCTGCATTTGAGCGCTTCGTCGATCGCGACTTTAATTGCATGACTGCTTTCCGGAGCCGGCAGTATGCCCTCTACTCTTGCAAACGTCTCTGCCGCCTCAAAGATCTCTGTCTGTTCCACGCTTCTCGCCTCTAAGAGTCCCTGCGCATATAATTCGGATACGACAGAGCTCATGCCATGGTAACGCAGTCCGCCCGCATGGCTGGCAGACGGTATAAAGCCGCTTCCAAGCGTGTACATTTTTGCAAGCGGACATACCTTACCGGTATCGCAAAAATCATACGCATACGTTCCTCTTGTCAGACTTGGACACGAAGCCGGTTCAACGGCAATCATCTGATAGTCTGCTTCTCCTCTTAAGATTTCTCCGGCAAACGGTGAGATCAGTCCGCCCAGATTGGAACCGCCGCCGGCGCAGCCTATAATCGTATCCGCCCGAATCCCATATTTATCCAGCGCAGCCTTTGTCTCCAGACCAATGATCGACTGATGCAGCAATACCTGCGTAAGCACCGAGCCCAATACATACCGGTATCCGTCCTGGCATGCAGCCGCCTCAACCGCTTCTGAAATGGCGCATCCAAGGCTGCCTGTCGTTCCTGGAAACTGTTCGTTGATCTTTCGTCCCACGTTTGTATTCATGGAAGGAGACGGCGTTACTTTCGCTCCATAAGTACGCATCACTTCCCGACGGAAAGGCTTTTGCTCATAAGAGCATTTCACCATATACACCTGACAGTCCAGATCCAGATAAGCGCATGCCATCGATAACGCTGTTCCCCACTGTCCCGCGCCGGTTTCGGTCGTAACGCCCTTTAGCCCCTGTTGTTTTGCATAATAAGCCTGTGCAATCGCGGAATTGAGCTTATGACTCCCTGACGTATTGTTTCCTTCGAATTTATAATAAATGTGCGCAGGCGTTTCCAGCTTTGCTTCCAGACAATATGCCCTGACAAGCGGAGACGGACGATACATTTTGTAAAAATCCCGAATTTCTTTTGGAATATCAAAATAAGGCGTCGTATCATCCAGCTCCTGTTTTGCCAGTTCCCTGCAGAAAATTCCGGAAAGCTCTTCTTCTGTAACCGGCTGCAGTGTGGCCGGATTCAGTAAAGGCGCCGGTTTTTGTTTCATATCTGCACGCACGTTATACCACTGCCGCGGCATTTCCTTTTCTTCCAGATAAATTTTATAAGGTATTTTCTTATCCATGCTTCTTCTCTCTTTCCCTGATCGTTTCATTCTGAAATCACTGACCATTATAGCGGATTCCATGTTTTGTGTAAAGCCTTATCAAAAATTATGCGTCTACCTCCAGCAGCTTTACTGCCAGCAGGAGCAAAAAATAATATGCCGCCGCCAGCACAAGAAATAAGATCTGTTCCAAAAAAAATCCCATAACCACCTGAAGAGCCATAATGACGACATGAACCCAGAACGGTGAATTATTTAGGGCAGATGCAATTACGGCTTCGATTACCACTACAAATCCTGCTGTAATTAACGGTATATGAAATACCAGCGTACCCAGCAGTATCAGCAGCAGTCCTCCCGCGATCATCGCAGCCAGAGCCATGCGCACTGCCTTACTTTTCTGTTCGGCTGCTCTTTGAAAAGCAGGCGAATCCTGACTGCTTTCTTCTTCCTTATCTGCATCCAGCTCAACAAGACCAATTTCTTCTTCCTTACGCTTTAAACCACTCATTTTCTCACATCCTGATTTTCCTTTTATGCATTTTGACATACATGGGTTTATTATATACTTCCTATCGAAAAACCTCAACTGAATTTTTACGAGATTTTATTATAAAAAATTTTTAAAAAAGTACTTGTTTTATTTTTCCATTTGTGTTAGACTAATTAAGTCGCAGGCGACAGACATGTTTTATTTATAGTATGCCAATATGGCTCAGTTGGTAGAGCAACGCATTCGTAATGCGTGGGTCGGGGGTTCGAGTCC
>OFHA01002681.1_pt1 | contig 10106 bp, 10 predicted proteins | sample 1521891 | NCBI WGS metagenome assembly OFHA01 (sample SAMEA3504089, study PRJEB24116) | mouse gut metagenome | biome: mouse gut; feature: mouse-associated habitat; material: faeces | place: Denmark | collected 2011 | reverse complement strand
CCAAATAAACGGACTTATAAGGGCGACCAACCCATTTTTTGACTAACACCAAATTGTTATGCCTGTTCATGGAAAACCCCGACCAGATACTTTCCCCGGAACAGATTTTAGGAAAACTATGGGATTGCAGCGAAAATTATATAGACAATAATTCTCTTACTGTTTATATCCGCAGGCTTCGTACAAAAATTGAGGACAATCCGGGAGAACCCAAAAGGATTGTTACTGTTCGCGGTATGGGCTACAAATGGAATACGGAGGAACCGGGGATATGATGAAAATATTTGCAAACAGAAAAATCAAAATCCTTTTTGCCAGTATGGTTTTCTCTATCGTGTTTTTTACGTTACTTTCAGTATTATTAGCGGCTTTTGCGGGTAGAAATGCGGCATATTACGTCATAATCTGCGGCGTATGTATGGGATCTGTCATATTGCTGCTTTGTTACGGGTATTTTAGGGAACAGCATAAAATCATGGAAAATGCCATATCGCAGATTACAGAATATATTTCCGGCAACAAAGACATTACCATTGAGTGTAACGACGAGGGCGAGCTATACAGGCTGTTCCATGAAGTTAATTCTTTGGTTGCAATCCTGAACGCTCATGCCGAGAATGAAAAAAGTTCAAAAAAATTTTTACGAGGTACCATATCGGATATTTCACATCAGCTAAAGACACCGCTTGCCGCCCTCAATATTTACAATGGCATTATACAGGGCGAAGCAAAAGAACAGGAACTTCCGACAATACAGGAATTTAGCCAGCTTTCCGAGCAGGAGCTTGACCGTATCGAAACCCTGGTACAGAGCCTTTTGAAAATTACGAAGCTGGACGCGGGTACGATTGTGTTAGAAAAGTCATTAGAAAATGTGTCCGAGCTTGCAGAGAATGTAAAAAAGCATTTCCTGTTTCGTGCCGAACAGGAGGGAAAAGAAATCTGCTTATCAGGCAATGAAGAAATCTCACTTTTATGTGACCGCAACTGGATAATCGAAGCAATCAGCAACCTTGTAAAGAACGCCCTTGACCACACTGAAAATGGCGGTATGATCCGTATTGAGTGGCGGGCGTTCACTTCTATTGTTCAGATTACCGTAAAGGATAACGGCAGCGGCATACACCCGGAGGACTTGCACCATATTTTCAAGCGGTTTTACCGCAGCCGTTTTTCTAAAGACACGCAGGGTATCGGGCTTGGACTGTCATTAGCAAATGCGATTGTGGAAGCCCATAATGGAACGATTGAAGCAGACAGTACATTAGGCAGCGGAACCTCTTTCACAATGAATTTCCTGATTCCTACAAAATTGTAGGCTGATTGTAATATTGGTGTAGGATTTTTCTGTTATAGTGGGGCTATCAAAACAGAAAGAGGTGTTTACACATGAACTTATTGGAAGTCAACAATATCTGTAAAACATATGGAAGCGGCGAAACTGCCGTACACGCTTTGAAAAAAGTGAGCTTTTCCGTTCCAAAAGGCGAGTATGTGGCTATCGTTGGAGAATCCGGCTCCGGAAAAAGTACGCTGCTCAATATGATAGGCGCACTTGATACGCCTACATCTGGAAAGGTAACGATTGGCGGCAAGGATATTTTTTCCATGAACGACCGCAAACTTACCGTTTTCCGCCGGAGGAATATCGGATTTATTTTTCAGGCGTTCAATCTTGTGCCGGAGCTTACCGTTGAGCAAAATATTATTTTCCCGGTGCTGCTTGACTATCAGAAGCCGGACAAAAAATATCTGGAAGAACTGCTTACTGTTCTTAATCTGAAAGAACGCCGTAACCATTTGCCGAGCCAGTTATCTGGCGGACAGCAGCAGCGTGTGGCAATCGGACGCGCCCTTATCACGCGCCCGTCGTTAATCCTTGCCGACGAGCCAACAGGAAACCTTGACACGCAGAACAGCAGCGAAGTCATTGCCCTGTTAAAAGAAGCGTCAAGGAAGTATGAGCAAACCATTATTATGATTACTCATAATAGGAACATTGCACAGAGCGCAGACCGAATTTTACAGGTATCAGACGGTGTGCTGACCGATTTAGGGAGGTGCCGCGAATGAAAAGCTATTTAAGCCTTATCCCGATTTCCGCAAAGGTTCACAGGCGGCAAAGCCGCATGACACGCATTTGCATTATTCTTGCTGTATTCCTTGTAACTGCAATCTTTTCTTTGCTGGAGATGTGGACAAACGGACAGATAACAGCAATGCGGAGTAATCACGGAGATTGGCATATTGTTCTTCAAAATATGCCAGAGGATAAAGCCGAACAGATTATAGATAATTCTGATGTGGCATACTCCTCATGGTATGATGTAATAAATGAAAATGCAGATTGCAACTATTATATCAACGGAAAAAATGTTGTGCTGTATGGCGTCGAAGAAGCCTACGTCACAGATATGATGAATTATCCGTTGGAAGGCTCCTACCCACAAAATGAAAAGGAAATTGCCATTAGTGCAGACGCAAAGGAGCTTTTCAAAGTCCAGATAGGCGATGATATTACTCTTAATACGCTCGCAGGCGATTTTACTTATACAATATCAGGATTTTATGAAGATGATGAGGAATTTAACGACATTATTGACGGAACCTGTATGTATATGTGCAAAGCTGCGTTTGATGAAGTGAGAAATTTGAATGGCATAGAACCTACATCTCAATTTTATATTCGGTTTCAAAGTGAGAACGGTTTGAAAAAAACGATTGCCAGTATAAAAGAGCAATATTCGCTCACTTCTGAAAATATTAGTGAAAACACGCCCGTTTTGAGCCTGTTAGGGGCGAGCAGCAATGAAAGCGTAAATGAACTCTACCCTTTGGTGATAGCTTGTTTTGTCATTATACTAATTGCAGGAATCTTTATGATTTCAAGCTGCATGAACAGTAATGTTGCCCAACGGACAAAATTTTTCGGAATGATGCGTTGCATTGGTGCAAGTAAACAACAGATTGTACGTTTTGTAAGGCTTGAAGCACTGAATTGGTGTAAAACAGCAATTCCTATTGGTTGTGCGTTAGGAACGGTAATTTGTTGGGTATCGTGTCTGATACTAAAATTTATCGTAAAAGGCGAATGGGTAGATATGCCACTATTTTCAGTAAGTATAAGTGGTATCCTCTGTGGGGTAGCCATAGGTATCATTACCGTGTTTATTGCAGCACAATCCCCGGCTAAACAGGCAGCAAAAGTTTCGCCCATAGCAGCAATATCCGGCAACGCAGAAACAAACAAAAAAATCGTCCATGCGGCAAATACAAGGCTTTTCAAAGTGGAAACTTCCCTTGGTGTCCACCATGCAACAGGAGTTAAGAAAAACTTAGTCCTTATGACAGGTTCCTTTGCCCTTACAATTATGCTTTTTTTGACTTTTTCCGCTTGTCTTGATATTGTTCACAGGCTGCTTCCATCAGTGAGTGATTTAACTCCGGACATTACGGTTGCCAGTCAGGATGAGTCTAATTCCATAGATAAAAGCATATCAGAAGAAATTTCCGGAATATCGGGGGTAGAGTCTGTTTTTGGCATGATGTATAGCATGAGCTATCCCGCAGAAATTAACGGGAATATGTCAACGGTTGATTTATTTTCCTATGGAGATACCATGATGGACAACTTCAGGAAATCCGTTGTAAGCGGAAATATAGCAAAAGTGTATGGAAATTCTCAATATGTCATGGCAGTCTACAGTAACCATACAGGACTGGATGTGGGAGATAAAATAAAAATAGGTTCCGAAGAACTTGAAGTTGCGTGTGTTATGTCTGAGGGTGTGGGAAGCATCAGCGGTTCGACCGTTGTGGTATGTTCGGAAGAAACCTGCACACGTCTGATAGGCGAACAAGGCTATGCTATGGTAGGCATTGTATTAGAAAAAGATGTATCTGATGCAGCGGTAAACAAAATTTATGGACTGTCAGAAGGAAATGTAATTGCAGACAACAGAGAGGAAGATGATGAGATCAATGGTTCCTACTGGGTGTTCCGAATTGCGGCATACAGTTTCCTTGCTATCATTTCCTTAATAACCATTTTGAACATTATGAACAGTGTTTCAATGGGTGTGTCAGCAAGAATTAAACAGTATGGGGCTATGCGTGCTGTTGGTATGGGAAGCAGACAGGTTACAAAAATGATAACTGCTGAAGCAGCCACATACGCTGTCTGCGGTACGACTGTCGGAATTATACTTGGACTGCTGCTTCACTATCTGATTTACACAAAGGTTGTTATTACCCATTTTGGCGGCTCATGGAATATTCCCTTTACTACTATTGCCCTTGTACTTTTACTGGTTGTTTTTTCTTGTATTATATCAATTTATACTCCGGCAAAGCGTATACGCAATATGGCAATTACTGAAACTATCAATGAGCAATGAATGTAAGGTGAAAAGTCTTATATGTTAAATAGCACGCACGGTTTTGATTAGGGGTATGGGGAGTAATCTCCATACCCACTAGAGAAGATTCTTGCTCCTCTGCCGCCCTACTTCATTGTTGGAAGCTTCACAACAACAGTTACCCCATGAGGTTCTGTTTCGAAAAATTTGATCGTTCCCTTGTGGGCAGAAACAATCTGTCTTGCGATTTTCAAGCCGTTTCCATGAGGAATCCCGCTACCATTGCTTTGTGTGAAGCTAACACACTCTGCTGCGTTTAACATCCGTAAAGCAGTCTCGTCCATGCCTTTGCCAGAGTCCTGAACCATAAGTTTACACATTCTGTCAGTCAATTCAACCGAAACACAAATATGACATCCATCCGGATTGTGGGCAATGCTATTACCAATTAAGTTTTCCAGCATACGGGTAAGCAAAGTGTTGTCACCCTCAATTAGAATTGATTCAGCACCATCCCCTGCATAAAGGTCAATCACATACTGCTCGTCCAGATCGTTATTCATATAATCACTGATGACTTGCCTGGATAACTCAACCGGACTGACAGAGGTTTTTTGCAATGGCTGCATAGCATATTCCAGTCTTGACACAAGATTCAAGTCAATAATTAACTGCCGCAGCTTTTCCCCATGTTTACGAATTAAACCAGCCTGTTTCTGAACATCAGACGGAAGTGCGTCGTTGTCCTCGATTTCCCCGGCGTAGCCCAGCATGACCGACAACGGGGTGCGTATATCGTGGGAAATTCCACTGATCCAATCGGCGCGGGCCGTGTCTTTTTTGTGGAGCTGTTCACTGGCCCAGTTCAATTCCGCATTGATGTCCGTAAGCTCGCCGTGTTCCTCTAATTGAACCGGCTTACCCTGGGACATTGCGATGATACCTGTCAGAATGGGCTTTACCGCCTGTTCTACCCTGCGCGTGTTGCGCCACAGTAAAAACAGCATCAGTAAGATACTGACAAGAAATATGCCAAACACTGTGATGACCATAGCCCAAACATCGCCGGTTTCCATAGCAAAGTTGTATCGTTGCAGACTATTTACGGGATAGGCCAATACAAACAGTCCGGCTGGATGTTGCCAGACAAATACTGGATATTCCTGCAAGTACCATCTGCTGAATTGGGCAATCTGAGCGGCTGTATAAGAGCGGGGCAGATCATTCGGCATCTGTTCTTCCCAGATAACCGCGCCATCGTCGCTCAACAGCATGGCCCAGGCGTGGTTTTTGGACAGTATGCGGGACAAATCCGGTTCCGCCTCAATCACACCACTCACCTCTGACACCATAGCGGAGAGAGCAGATACCGACAAGTCGGGGGCAGAAGTACGGCAGTCAGCAATCACCCGGATTGCGACCGCAAGCGCAAGGTTCATCAACAGGAACAGCGCCAGAGCTGCGATTGTAGAAAGGAAATATTTCCGGAAAAACCTTTGTATCGGATTCAAAATGATCACCCCTTTACCACGAGTTTGTAGCCCAGGCCCTTGATGGTCAGGAGAGAGACTGGCACTGATGGAGTATCTTCGATCTTCTCCCGCAAGTGACGGATATGGGACATGAGCGTATTTTCATATCCTGTCCAGATTTCTCCGCAGACGGCCTGACATAGAGCGCCAATGGTGACGACACGCCCGGCATTCTCCGCCAGCTTCAGAAAAATTGCGTACTCCTTTCCGGTCAGAGAGAAAACCGTTTCGCCCCGGCGGACCTCCGCACGGTCTAAATCCACTGTGGATGCAGCAAGAATTACCGTCCGATTGCCGTCGGGATATGCCCGTTTCAAAATTGCGTTGACCCGCAGAAGAAGCTCCTTGGGCAGAAAAGGCTTGACCAGATAATCGTCTGCCCCCAGTTCCAGTCCTCGGCACCTGTCCTCGGCTTCTCCTTTAGCGGTCAGCATCAGGACGGGAATCCCGCTGATCTGACGGATTTCCCGCAGCAACTCAAACCCGTCCATGTCCGGCATCATCACATCCAGGATTGCCATTGCAGGCTTTTTCTTAAAAAATTCATCCAAAGCCGCTTCCCCGGAGGAAGCGGTTATGATCTGTGTAAATCCCGCCCGCTCAAAAATCGATCGGACCATAGCCAGCAGATCAAGCTCATCGTCCACAACAAGAATCGGTTTGTCTTTCACGCAGCACACCTCCCAACAGTTCCGACTGGGTGTATTATACCTCTTTTTTCATATCCTGCATAGGACAGCGTTCCAATCTCAAGGTAAATTCAAGTTTGCCGCAAGGTTCTCTCAAGGAGAAGGTGCTATGATAATGTCACAAACGACAAGGAGGTATTGCCAATGAATGACTGTATTATTGAGACGGCTGGACTGACAAAACTCTATGGAAGCCAGAAAAGCGTTTCCGACTTGAACATTCACGTCCGGCGGGGGCGGATTTACGGCCTGCTGGGCCGCAACGGGGCTGGCAAATCCACCATGCTCAACGCCGTGGCGGGGACCTGGGCCGTGGACGGCGGGTCCATCTCCATCGGCGGCGTGGATGTGACCCATCTGCCGGACCACAAGCGGGCCCCCTATATCGGCCGGGTGTTTCAGGACCCCATGCTGGGCACCGCTCCCACCATGCAGATTGTGGAGAATCTTGCCCTGGCCGCCCGCCGGGGACAGCGGCGCGGGCTCCGCTGGGGAATTACCGGGACGGAGAGAGATCTCTATTTCCAAATGCTGAAAAATTTGGATCTGGGTCTGGAAGACCGGTTGACCAGCAAGGTTGGCCTGCTATCCGGCGGCCAGCGGCAGGCGCTGACCTTGCTGATGGCCTCCCTGAAAAAACCGGAACTGCTTCTGCTGGACGAACATACTGCTGCCCTGGACCCGAGGACTGCGGCGAAGGTTTTGGACCTGTCTGACAAAATCGTAGCCGAAAACCGGCTGACCACCCTGATGGTTACCCATAATATGCGGGACGCCATTGCCCACGGCAACCGGTTGATTATGATGTATGGCGGCAAAATTGTCCTAGATGTGTCCGGGGCGGACAAGAAAAAACTGACGGTCCCCCAGCTTCTGGAATTGTTCAATCAGGCCAGCGGTTCCGACGAGGCGGATGACAAGCTGCTGCTGTCCTGACGGGGACCCGAATCGGAGAAAGCATCCCTTTGCTGATGGGAAAAACACTCCGGTGGAAATAGTTCAAGCATCTGCCGCACAGGAGAAACTGAGACTATATCATCGGTTCCATCCATTTTGTGAAAAAAGACGGAAAATAGCTGGGGGCAGACCACTCTGAGACGGTATTTCGAAAAATGTGAAACAATACTATAGGCGGGGATTACTGGGCCTTTGCGGAGGAATACTACCACTTGGCCGGAGAGTCAGCAAGGCGCACTGGCTGTCAAATTGTGGGGCACATGGATTTGATCACCAAATTCAACAAGGGGGACCGGCTCTTTGACACGGAGCATCCCCGGTATCGAAACGCGGCGCGGGAGCGGAACCTTCCCATCTGTATCACCAGCGACACCCACAGCGCAGAGTCCTGCACGCCTTTCCCCAGGCTGTGGAACTGGCCCGGGCCTGCGGCTTTCGGGAACAAATGGTATTGACCGAACAGGGGTTTGTGCCGGTATCGCTGATTTAGTCTGGTTCACGAGCAAAAACCGTCCATCCGGCAGATTTCTGGTTTTTTCTGCTAAATTGATGAATTGTGCCCCCTGCGGCGGGGCCTGGATGGGCAATCCGCCCGAAAAAAACGTTTGTCCCCGCCGGAAGGTACACAGAAATGGCCGGACCCACTGGCGATTTTGTGGAAAACGGAGCAGGTAAGCCCCTGTCAGCCGGGAACAGAGATTGACAAACCAAAGATTTTTGTTAAAATAGGGAAGGTCAAAAGGCGGTCGCCTTTTTTCTGCTTTGTTTTCAAAGCAGAAACCCTGGCTCGCCGGAAAGACAAGGCAGTTATATTTAGGAGGTATACCATGAAAAAGAGGATCAGGAACTTAAAGGAAAGAGCATCCGGCAGGATCCTTGCGGGATATATGGCACTGAAAGAGCAGAAGGGAGAAGGGTTCGTGGATACCGCCATCAAGATCCTGATGGCGGTGGTCATTGGAGCGCTGGTGCTGGCGGGGCTGTATGCCCTGTTTGACGAGACTGTGCTGCCCACGCTGACCCGCCGTGTGCAGGAGATGTTCAGCTACTCAGGCTGACAGCCGGAAAGGAGATGGAAATGGCAAAAACACAGAAAACAGCAACAGTGCAGCCAGCGGCAGCCGTGCAGGAAAGAGGATATGCCCCTCTCCAGTATGACGTAAAAATCCATTCCCTCTATCCGGAGGGGAGTTGCCGGGCTTCGGCCTCGGTGAACTTAAACGGGAGCTTCGCCATCCGGGGACTGAAGGTCATGGAAGGGACAAACGGCCTGTTCGTCTCCATGCCAAGCTACCGGACCGGAAACGGAGAGTATAAGGATATCTGTTTCCCCTGCACCAAAGAGTCCAGAAGCCAGCTGAATGAGGCGGTATTACATGCCTACCACCAGTCCCTGTCCCAAAACCAGAATCAGGATCAGGGAAACCAGAACCAGCCGGTGTCGGATCAGGGCCAGGCAGCACCTCAGATGAGCATGTGAGAGAAAGGGGAAGGCTGTGATGACATTTTTTGAAAAAGAAATGAGGAAGCTGTTCCAGCATGGGCTGTCTTTTCAGGAGACCATCTTCGCCGGCCGCGCATGTTATGGCAAGCTGAATGAAGATATCCGGGTACGGATGGAGTTTGCCACCGAAGGGGTGGCAGACCATTATTCCGCTCTGAAGGTGACCCTGCTGAACCGGAAGGAGGGACCGATCGACAGCCTGCTCCTGCGGTTTTCGGAGGTGCTGGGCAGAAAGCAGACCACAAATCCCAACTTCCGGGAAGGGATGTTTCCTCATATCTGGAAAGACGGGAATGACTTTGCCTGGTATGTCTGCCAGCCCACGGCGGCGGACTATAAGACCCTTGCGGATGCGGTGGGCAGTTATACATCCATGTTCCAGGGAGAAGATCTGTCCCAGGGCATGGGCGATATGACATTGTAGTGGATATGCTTCGTTTTATGGGAAATCCTTGTTGGTATTGGTCATAGCTATTCCGCCCGGTTTTCCATATACTTGGCTTACAGGAAGGAGAGACGGCTATGGAAAAACGGAAAAACTTATGTGCCATGCTCCCGGAGGAGCTGCACGGGAGAGTCAAGCAGGAGCAGGAGGCCCTTGCGCTGACCCTGGCGCAGTATGTGGAGATGGTACTGGAGGAGCATTTTAAGAAAGGCGGGAAAGAGATGGCAAACGGGACAAGGACACTGGCATTCCAGGTATCGGAGGAGCTGTTCGCACGGGTGAAGGGATACCTGGCAGAGCATCCGGGACTGAGCCAGAGGGAGTTTGTGATCGGTCTGATCACGAGGGAACTGGAACGGTACGAGGAAGAAGCGGCTGAAGAAAATAGGACGGAGGCCGAAGGAGCCGAAAGGAATAACGATGAGGCGGGAGAAGCCAGGGAAGAGCAGGAAGCAGATACAGAAGCATCATAGAGGAGAGGGAAGGCCGCCGCTTTTTGTGGCGGCTTTCTGCAGGAAAGAAGCTCTGAAGCCCCAACGGGGATTTAGATAAAAAAGAAGATGGAGGAAAAAAGAATGCCGAGAAGAGATGACCAGACACAGAGGACAGCCGTACAGGCTC
>OFHA01002676.1_pt1 | contig 10115 bp, 11 predicted proteins | sample 1521891 | NCBI WGS metagenome assembly OFHA01 (sample SAMEA3504089, study PRJEB24116) | mouse gut metagenome | biome: mouse gut; feature: mouse-associated habitat; material: faeces | place: Denmark | collected 2011 | reverse complement strand
ATCTCTGAAAGAGTGCTACATCACCTGGCCCAGAACCCTAACTCACCCCCACCAGCATCCCTCTTCCCTGGGGCATCAAGTTTCTATAGGATTAAGCACATTCCCTCTCATTGAGGCCAAATGAGGCAGTCCTCTGTTACGTATGTGCCAGGGGCCACTAACCAGCCCATGTATGCTCTTTGGTTGGTGGCTCAGTCTCTGGGAGCTCCCAGGGGTCCAGGTTAGTTGACACTGTTGGTCTTCCTATGGGGTTGCCATCCCCTTCAGCTCCTTCAATCCTTCCCCTAACTCTTCCATAGGGGTCCCTGACCTCAGTCCAATGGTTGGCTGTAAGTATCTGCATCTGTCTCAGTCAGGTGCTAGTTGAGCACCTCAGAGGATAGCCATGCCAGGCTCCTGTCTGCAAGCACAATATGGCATCAGCAAAAGATTTGGGGTTTGGTGTCAGGCCCTTTTCTATAGGTAACACATTCTGTCGTTATGGTGAACCCCTGGGTTGATATCTCCAAAGGCCTCAAATATTATCATTGCTTCAACATAAATTTGGAAGGACCCATGTTCCAACACCATGCCCCACAAACTAGAGCCGGTTACCATTACATGTGTTCTGCCTGAGAGAAGTCATATTAGGTCCACTGATGGACATCAGGCAGAATCTCAAAGACAAAGTAGAAAGTCCTTCTATAAGGTCTGAGGACATGCCAGTAAATAAAGTTGTCATTGTGAGATGAAGGAGCTCAAGGAGCACAATAAAATATTTCCATGCCAAGACTGATATGGAAGTTTTAATGACTGATAGGCACTTCAGGCAGACACACAGCAGGTGAATCCTGAAAGAGACTATTTTGCCTAAGAGTGAATGGGGTCAATTTTATAGTCATTAGGAAATATCTGTACTTGTCTCCTGGGAAGTTTGTTTGGCCTCTTATTTGAGTAGTTAGGAGGACAGACAACTATGGTTTCTGACATGGTTGGCTTCCTTTTCTGAAACTGACCATTGGGTAAGATACCCAGAGCTATTTGGATCGGTCCTAAATGCTTGTAAACTGCATCACAAACACTGTCAGGCTTCAAGCGGCAAGGAGCTGACACAAGAGTATAAGATTTTGCCCTTTATTTAGGGCTCTTTTATTTGGGGCTTTCTCTCTACAAAGAGTACAATTTTGATCTTCTCTGTGACCTAAGCCAATATGGTATCAAGACTTAGAAGTTATTACCACTGGAAACACAGTGAGCACTCGTGATTGTGACATCAGCACCTGAGGTGCATGGGTCTGTAACAAGGCTTACAACTCCTGGAAGCCACAGTGCTATAGATTTGCGTGAGTGCCATCACCTTTACAGATTCAATGGAAGCCCTGTGGGAACCAAGAAGATCCAGCAATATAGCACAAGTCGAACAAATAGTCTGAATGTTTCAGAAGGGTCAAACCGGCATTATTATGAAAAGCTTCAATGCATGCAGTAAAAAAATGTGGATGCATCACCATACTTAATAATAGTTATCAATTCTATAATCAAAACATCAATACCTTTAAAGGGAGAGGCAGATTGCTCCTCAACAATGGCTGGGCATCAAGGAGACTGCATACAAGTGACCATATACTCAGGGTGCAGGGTATGCCTCCCTGTGCCAATAAACTGTCACTTTGATTAATGGCGGCCTTCTCACTACAGCCTAAGACACCCTTGAGATAGTCTGGCTCTTGAATGTCCCCCAAAGGGACTATTGCATGGCTATAGACACTTCTTGTAATGTGTCTCTTAGGATGGACTTATGCACATTAAATACTTTTTTATTGCTGTGATAAAATATCTGATAGAGGCAATGGGGGGGTTCTACTTTTGCTCAGATATAGAATCTTCCACAACCAGGAAGGCATGGCTGCTGGAGAAGCTGGTATGTGGTGAAGCTCCTTATATGACAGTGGCCTAGAAGACAGAGAGCCCTTCTTAGGCTAGGTATGAACTCAGAATCCACCCCCGCCCCACAGTGACCCACTACCTTCAGCAAGGCTCCCAACTCCTATAGGCCCCACAACCTCCCAACTGAGTGCTACCAACTGTAGACCAAATGTTCAAACACAGCTTGTGGGGGATGCCTTACCTTCAAAGCAAACCATGGCATCAGGTCATTAGCATCAGGTCCTCTTGGGTAAGATGTTGGGACCTCATCTCTCCTTGCTTGTTTCTCTGATGTGGAAGATTCTATCTCCTGAACTGGGAGCTAAAATGATCAATAAGAGGTTCCCACATTCTGTACCCATCAGCTAGCATGCTTCATATCACCTCTATTATACAAAGATACCATATAACATTTCTAAAGTGGAACGTTCATGCCTCTGGTATCTGAATGTAGAGGCAGCAGCATTTACGGACATGAAGATGTGTGTCTGCCTCTCGTGTCTTTAGTTTCCCTGCAGCTCTCTCTGCTTCCCACCTTTTATCAGGCAGCAATGCAAATCCACCCAGTTTCCTCTCTCCAATCACTTGCAATTACTACTTTCTCCATGGCTGTGAGACGCCCGATCTCCAGCAAGAAAGACGCCACAACAGGATCCTTCTGCACATGTTTATTGGGAGAGCTTGATTGCGAAGGCGAAAGACCCCAAGCCCAAAACTAGTGCTGCTTATATAGGCCTAGGAGAGGTGTGTCTACACCTGATTGGTTATGCTTTCAGTACCTCATTTACATGCCTCAGGCCAGGCCATGACTCAGCACAAACTCTTATGCACATGCGCACATTGGTTGTTTACCCATATTCATGGGCGTCAGCTTGTTGAAACCAGTGCCATCTTGTAATGGCGCTTATTGGCTTCCCACACATGGCTAATGGAAGTACAAACTTATACAGCTACTTTGAAAATCAATTTTGGTTTCTCAAAAAATTGTGAGTAGTCCTGCCCCAAGGCCCAGCTATACCACCCCTGGGTATATACCCCAAAGATGCCCCATTATACCACAAGGACACATGCTCAACTATGTTCATAGCAACTTTATTTGTAATAGCTGGAAACTGGAAACAAACTAAATGTCCTTCAACTGAAGAATGGATCAAGGTAATGTGGTAAATCTATACAGTGGAATATTATTTAGCTATTTAAAAACAAGGACATTGCCAGGCTTGGTGGCACACACCTTTAATCCCAGCACTTGGGAGGCAGAGGCAGGCGAATTTCTGAGTTTGAGGCCAGCTTGGTCTACAGAGTGAGTTCCAGGACAGCCAGGGCTATACAGAGAAACCCTATCTTGAACCCTCCCCAAAAAATCCCCCCCCAAAATGGGGGACATCATGAAATTTGCAGGCAAATGGATGGAAATAAAAAATGTCATCTTGAATGAGGTAACCTAGACCCAGAAATACACGTATGGTATGTACTCACTTATAAGTGGACACTAGTCATAAAATACAGGACAATCATGTTACAATCCATAGCCCCAAAGAAACTAAGTAATAAGGAGGATGCATGGGAGTTATGTGAACCTCACAGAGGGTTCTTAGCTGAGCACAGCTGGGCCTTTTTGGCTTCAGGTCATCCGCATCTGCCCTATAACACTGCTGGAGGCAGACCCATCACTGTGGACAGATCCTTTTTCTGCTCAGCTTCTGCAGTCTAAGGCTGAGTGGTCTGTGTGTTGCTTCTCTGAAATACACTATCTCTCTATCCTCGCGCGGGGTGGGCTCTCTGGCTGCGTGTGAAGAGTAGCAGCTGGAAGCATTATACAAAAGTCGCCATCAGGCTCCCAAAACAGATGGGGCCTAGGATGGAGTCCTTTCTCTCTAGGTCTCTGCAGCTTCTGACTGCTTGCCTCTTCCTCATCTAGCTCAAGTCTGGTCACCAACATCTCTAGACTTCCTTCACATCTAAGCTCTGCACTCAATCAAAGCTTCCAGATTGAAGAGGTGTGTGTGTGTGTGTGTGTGTGTATGTGTTAGGCCACAGTGCTAATAGGGAGCCTGGGAGTCTCCTGCCAGAGCTGCTCAGGAAGTGATATTGAAATGGGGATGGGGAGAGTGGTGGGGCTCAGGTTTGAGAACTGGGTGAAAGCTAGCAAATTTATTGAAATAAATTCTAAAATGTGGCTCCAACTTGTTAACTTGTAAATTCCTTGACCTCCTGTAGCCCCCAGGGTAACATTGCTGGCTAGGAAACAGGCATCAAATGCAAAAATCTCTTCTCCACTGCTATCTCTGGCTATACCAGACATAGAAGACACTGTGACAAAAAGCTGGAGTATGTGTGGCTAACCTCAGGATGGACTGTCCTACTGTTAGGAGAGTCTCAGAGCAGGCACACCTCACTGCAGGTGGCACTTCAGGATGACTGTGCCCCATGGCTGCCAATACCTTAGGATGGATAGGTCACCCTGGTGACCATTATTAATTCCAAGTACGGCATCTCGGGGTAGGCATGCCCCACTGAATATAACACTCTGGAATAGACCCCAAAACTGCGAAAATAAAGTCTGCCTCCTTACACTGTTTCTCTCTGGCACTTGTTGCAACAACTGATGCTATAACTCTCTCTCCTCCATCCCCCTTTTCCCCTTCTCCTCTCCCCTTGAATCCCATAGTTGGTGTGGAGCTCATTGCCATTTTGGGAAGAACATTACCCCCACTGGTGGCTTCCTCTTCCCAAGGTGGCTGAGGGAATTACATAAAATGACATTGGGATTTGTCACTCCAATAATGTCTATGTTTGTTATGTCTTCTGAGTTAGGAGGAATGGCTGGAAATTTTGCCCTTCAGACTCTATACTAGGTCCTCTCTATTTTGTAATCCTGATTGTGACTTTTGTATAGTGCTCCTAGCTGGTGCTCTTCACAGGCAGCCACAGAGCCCACCATACGCAAGTGCGTGTGTGTGTGTGTGTGTGTGTGTGTGTGTGTATGTGTGTGTGTGTGTGTGCGTGCGCGTGTGTGTGTGTGTAGGTTCCTCTGTAGATCCCTGACTATCCTGGAACTCACTCTGCAGATCAGAGTGGCTTCAGACTCAGAGATCCACTTGTCTGCTTTCCAAATGTTGAAATTAGAGATACACACCACTGCCTACCAGCACTCCCCACATCATTCTTTAGGATATATCCTTCTACCTTTAACAGATGACCTGACACTATTTCAGTGGAAACATTTGCAGTCACCTGCCCTCAGCTGACAGAATCTGCTCAGTGACTCCCTTGCCTGTACTTTCACAGAAGAGGGATATGCAAACTTTTAAAACAAACCCCCCCGGTCTGTCTGTGATGCCCAGAACCTCCTTCCAGGAAGGTAGCAAATAGCCAGTAAGTGCAAAGTGACCTGGAATAAGAGTACTGAAATAGGGGTGGAGTGGGTTTGGAAATCTGAAAAGCATAATGTGCACTTAAGCTGGGCTATTCGAGGAGTAGAGTGCCATGGACTCCATACGTGATGATGATGATGATGGTGGTGGTGGTGATATGTGTGTGTGTTATCCTGGGGTAATGTTGTTGTTCTGGTGGTGGTGGTGGTAAAGTGTGTGTGTGTGTGAGTCTGAAAGCCATGAGTATTGTTGTGTGGAGTGCCATGGGTATTTGGGAGAACATGTGGAATGGTCTAACTGGAAGCTATAGGTTCTGGGTATATCTCTTGCCTGAATGGCAAGAAAGTCAGCTTTAAATTGGAACCAGAACTTGACCACAGGTGGAGCTGTGGGTGATGCTGTGTATATGTAGAGAGACAGCGAAGATAGAGTCTTGGTCAGTCTTTCTCCAAACTTCCAGGCTAGGACATTTGTTTAAAACTGGGATTGAAGCTATAGTCTCTCCCATGACAGGCAAGGCCTCTGGCACTGGGCTGCATCCTCTGCCTTTTAGCATGGATTCACTTTCTCACTGGGTTTAGTTTTGTTTAAATATGCTCTGCAGGGTCACTTTCTGTCTCAGTCACCTGAGAAGCTGGGATGGCGGGGCCCAGGTTGTACTTTTCATTAGGCGTGATCCTACTGAATCTCTGGTTTCTGTCTTTACCTGTAAAATGCGAATACTAATCTCTACCCAGCAGAGGTTTATTTTATGATGAAATAGAGAACAATGTGACTACAGCACCTTCCGCAGGCTAAGGGAGCCCTAATGTCCTGCACCCACAATTATTCCTATAGTCGTCTTGATGGCTGTCAGGCTGGGAAGAAGGGCTGACTATGAATTGGACCAGCATCAAAAGCAGATAGGGTTCTCCTTACTGCTTCTCTGCAATGTGTTAGGTTCCAAATGGCCTCTGTGGGCCTTTTCAGTTGATTACAGTGGGACTGATCTGCAGTTATACCACACCAACCCAGAGCTGTCCCGTTTACAGCCATGCCTGAGGCTGGCTCAGAAGTTGGGGATGCCCCTGGCAGAGCTACTTCCTGCTTTCTATTCTCATAGAATGACTCTGTGAAACAAAAAGACTGAAAGGGGCTCTTCCATAGACCATTCCCTGTGAGATCCTCATTGTCTGATCCATGTGTTATTTCATCCATTCACTCATTCATTCATTCATTCACTCATTCATTAGTAGTGGTTTCATGCACAGTGAATGTGGCTCTGAGTCAGGTATAGGAAGAAGAGGAGAAAAACAAAGCATGTAATCAGCTGACGGGAACCTCACTGAACACTCAATAAGTTCTGGTAGAATAATTGCTGGTCACCAACTTAGCAGATTGTAGGATGGTAACAGTTTAACCTTGAAAATGAGGGATAAATAGATGGACTTAGGAGGCTCCCAGCTTTACATGTGGGGACTTCACTTGTTGGGGTAGCATTGTTGGAGAGACAGAGCTCTAAACTTTCTCTGTAGGTGACACATGTCCACCTTCCCTCTGCTCTGAGTCTCCTTGTCCTGGGCCAGCCTGCCAGTGGCAATGCAATGGTGATTTGCTAGATGCAGTGGAAAGTGAAAGGCTGAGACTTGTACTAGTATAAGATAGGAAACCATGGGGATGTGAGCATCGGATAGAACTGTTAGGGTCAAAGGACATAAGCAACAAGAAGATAGGATACTTTGTGTAGGACCCCAAATTTAGGGACCCCCACTCTAGTCCAAGGACAGGAAGCACCCACGAACACAAGAATCCTCTCTTGTTGCAAGACGCACGAGGCTTTATTGGCAGAGCTCTGGGTCGACACGTACCTCACACCGGAGGCAGGGGAGTCGATGCTGAGGCTCGGAAGCTAGGGGTTTTTAAAGAAGCAAAAGGTTGGGAGTACAAGGAATTTTGACAAAAGGCACGGGGTTGATTCATTAACAGAAAGATTACATGTCAGCAAAAAGGGGCATCAGAGCTTTGTTCCGGTGGGCTTGGGACTTATCTAACAACCAGTTGATTTATGTGACTTTACTTGGCGCCAAGAGGTAATGAAGAGACAGGAAGCTCCGGCCAGCTCCGGCCAGATGGTGTGGATGGCCTTGCCTGTCTCCGGATTGAGGGGTGAATCCAACCAGATGGTGTTAGCTTAGATAATATAGCCCCATTTGTCCTTGAATACCTTTTCATACAGTCAAGCTGTTCTTAGGAATGCTTTAACAACAGCCCCGCCTTGGCCTGCCTGGGGCTGTTCTGCTTTGTTCCCAGTCCCGGATCCCGGCTGTGGGCTCCTAAACAAGTTACACAATTTCATCTTCCTTCAGAAGGAAGGAAGGAAGGAAGGAAGGAAGGAAGGAAGGAAGAAAACAGAAAGAGACCTACAATACATACTGCACTGTTTAGCCATTTGTTCATAGAAGATTCCCTGATTGTGCTCTATAATACTCTATGTACACCCATGCATATCTTCATAGGCTGGGGAAAGGAGACTCGAGAATTACCCAAGTCACCTTAGAGAATATGGCATGAAGTCAACTCTTTTAATGAAAGTAATGAGTTCCAGGATTCTCTTGTGACCTCTGAGGTTCAAATCCTGTTGTGATGACGGTGAGAGTTAAAATGGATTCTAGGCCAGCATGGAAGTGAGAGCTCAGAAGCACAAGCCCAGACCTGATGGTCTTTCTTTAGAGAACAGGGTTCTGAGCCCATGGACACCTTTCAGAATGCAGGGCTACTTGTTACCCATTGTGGTGAGTTTTATATTTTCCCATATTGTGTTTATGCAAAAAAAAAAAAGATAGGAAAATTAGGTCACAAGTTAATTGATTCTGCATATGTGAATACATTAAACACACTGGTGATTAATAATGCATCTGAGTTAAGGAAAGAATCAATAGCCTTTCCCTCAGAGGTAATTTAACTAACTGTGAGTCCAAAGTTGAATTCGCTACTTTCTCTTATCTGAGCCTTCCAACCTGTGTGTCTATTCAGTTAATTTAAATCTGTAACTTGCTGAATACTGCCTTGTGTATCTCTCTCTTCCTGTGTGTCTGCCTTCTGTCTCCATGTTTGTGTCTATCTGTGTACTCTGTATGTATGTCTGTTGGCTTTTGTATCACCATTGCCGGTCTTAAGAAAGACCTTTGCAATATTTTCAGGAACATCAAGAAAACCCCATTACATGGAGAAGGAATGGTATAGTATACAGAAATCTTTAACAGAGTTTTAAAAAGGATGAGGTAACTGGATCCAAGTGATTATAGACATTACCGTTTATCAATCAGTACACATAATGGTATATTCATTTTGGAAGGTTATGCTAAGCCTCTGCATTTCATGCTTTCAGCAAATGACACTCAGGCAGTTTCTGGACATGCCTGGAAAAAGTACATAAATTACCATTGTATCAATAAATTATCATTGCACCAAGGCATCACATTAGGTTATAAAAGTTGATTGAAATACAAGGAAAATAATGTTTGTTTTTACATTGTTCTTTGAAAAAAAAAAAAGCTAAACCATAAAGTTGAATACACAGTAGAACTGCAGTTTTAAATCTTAAATTTCTTCAAGTTGCATTAACTCTGGTTGTAAGGTCCAAGAAAAATCACCATCTATTAGAAGGTAAGAACTTTTGTACACTGCATTGCCACACTTGTGGTTCTGCCAATGCATAGGAAAGCACCATGGTACAAAACTCCATGGAGTTCGGCTGGCTGTATTCTTAGTAAGATGTCTGGATTTTTTTTTTTTTTAAAGAACCAGCTTATAAGTGTATGAAGGTGATTCTAATGAAGTCTCTGAATTCTGAAAGAGATGGAGTTCCAGTTGATCTTGTCTTTTCCACTGTGTTACATCAAGAAAGTTGCTAGCCAAAGTGGTTTCATAAAAATACCCAAAGAATGCTGGCCACTGACAACAAAAGGGGTTGCTTTTCACAAACTGACAATAAGTCTTCATTGCTAAAGACAGGGCTGACACAAAACACTGTATATGAAAAGGGCAAACTGGTGCCTGCAAGAACATTGACTCTTATGTTCCAGTGTCCTCCTTATGGAAGGTGCTTTGAAAGGTACACAAAGTAAAATATATACACAGAACCAACCAAAAAGACATTGATCTAAAATTTGTCCTTCCTCCAAAATATGCTAGGTCAATGATGTCATGAATTTATTGTGAATAACCAATCAATATCTAATTTGACTTAAATACCCAAAGCACCCTTGTGAAAAGTTTTACATATATATGTGTGTGTATGTGTGTTTGTGCATATATATGTGTGTGCATATATATGTATATATATATATGTATATATATATATATGCATATTGCATATGGATGTGAGTGTAGTGGGAGTACTTGTGGACACACCAGTGTTATAAATAATGAGAAGGAGGTTTTTATATAGTTTAAACCATAAGCCTTTCACTGAAGCAGTCTACCACCGATCATTTAAATTTCAGACTATTCAAGCCTATGACCTCAAGTGTAGCTTGCTCTTTACCTCTCTGCCCCTGTTCCCATTTATCTGTTCTCTTCTCTTTCTCCCACTTAATCTCTTCCACCTGCTTTCTCTTCCCTACATCACTTTTTCCATCCAGAAATTCCACCCTCCAATTCTTATCCCAGGAATTGGATGTTAGGTTTTTTTCTTTCAAGCAATCAGGTGTGAGACATCTCCAGAATTCTGTGGATTACCTCTAGGCATAGAGAGCTGCCTGCCATTCAAATATCTCAGCAGGTGTGGAGACAAGTATTTACAAATGTAAGCCTGGTGATGGGCCATAGAAATGACAATATCAAGATCCTGCT
>OFHA01002673.1_pt1 | contig 10123 bp, 9 predicted proteins | sample 1521891 | NCBI WGS metagenome assembly OFHA01 (sample SAMEA3504089, study PRJEB24116) | mouse gut metagenome | biome: mouse gut; feature: mouse-associated habitat; material: faeces | place: Denmark | collected 2011 | reverse complement strand
GATGCAGGATCAGGTCAAATCCTTGAACGAGGCGGGCGTCCACGCTGCGTTTATCAACTCGGCACTCACAGAGACACAGATTGCCAAGGCGATGCGGTTTGCGATGGAGGGAAGATACAAGATTATCTACGTTGCCCCGGAACGGTTGGAAAGCGCTGGATTTATGCAGTTTGCACAGACTGGGCAGATCTCGATGGTCACAGTCGATGAGGCACACTGCATCTCGCAGTGGGGGCAGGATTTCAGACCCAGTTATCAGAAAATTGTGGACTTTATAAACTGGCTGCCAGTCAGACCGATTGTGAGTGCGTTTACCGCGACAGCCACAAAGGAGGTCAAGAGCGATATCGAGTGCAGCTTGAAGCTGAAAAAGCCGCGCGTTATCGTCACAGGATTTGACCGGGAAAATCTGTATTACAGTGTCGAGCATGCCGCTGGGCGGCACAAGGACAAATTTGTGACAGAGTATATCAAAAATCATGCCGGCGAGAGCGGAATCATCTACTGCGCTACCCGCAAAAATGTGGATATGCTGTATGAGAAGCTGTCTGGGTGCGGCGTTTCGCTGACGCGCTATCATGCGGGAATCGACAATGAGACCCGCAAGAAAAATCAGGACGACTTTATCTATGACCGGGTGCAGGTGGTCATTGCGACAAACGCGTTTGGCATGGGCATTGACAAGTCCAATGTCCGCTATGTGATTCACTATAACATGCCGCAGAGCATGGAGAATTATTATCAGGAGGCGGGGCGCGCAGGACGTGACGGCGGACCTGCACAGTGTATTCTGCTGTATGCCACGCAGGATGTGATGATTGACAAATTTCTGTTGGAGAACAAGGAATTTGAAGGCATGGCAGTGGAAGATATTGATCTGGTCAGGCAGCGGGACAGCCACCGCCTTCATGTGATGGAGGGGTATTGCAAGACCACGGAATGTCTCCGCAACTATATTTTGGAATACTTTGGGGAAAGGGTGTCTGTCCCGTGCGACAACTGTGGCAACTGTCATCAGGAATACTTCGATCAGGATATGACAATGGAGGCAAAGTGGGTCATTAACTGCCTTGCAGAGACGAGGGGCAGATATGGTATGAATATTGTCACCGGCACGCTGACCGGGGCAAAGCGCGCCAGAATCCGGGAGGTCGGCGCCGACGCATACAAATCATACGGGGTTTTGTCGCAATGGAGTGAGAAGGATATCCGGCTGCTGATCGACCATATGATCACAGAGGGGTATGTCATTCAGACAGACGGAGAGTACAGTGTACTACAGATGGGTGATATACATGCACTCAGGGAGGAGAGCACCCATGTCATCGTCAGAAAAGCCAAAGCCCGGGAAGAAACTGCGGGAAAGAAGAAAACAAAAAGTACAGATGTTCTCACCAGCGCGGGCTACAGGCTGTTTGAGCGCCTGCGGCAGCTGCGCCTTGGCATTGCGAAGGAGGAGGCGATGCCGCCCTATATTATCTTTAGCGACAAGACACTGATTGACATGTGTGTCAGGCTTCCGAAAGATCAGCGGGAGATGCTCATGGTATCCGGGGTTGGCGCCCATAAATACAGCAAATATGGGCAACGTTTTTTGACGGAGATTACGGTATTTATGCGTGAAAATCCCAGTGCGGTGCTCAGCACGCCGGCAGAAACAATTTGAGAGGGGAGAACGCCTTATGAGATATACGTGGCTGGATGAATATTTACTGGCAAAAACTGGCGTGACAAAGGACCACAAGAAAGAGTGGAACTGGATTCGCTACCAAATAGGAGGCAAGATGTTTGCGGCAGTCTGCCTGAATGAACAGAATGAAGCCTGTTATATTAATCTGAAATTAGAGCCGGAGGAGGGGGCGTTTTTGAGGACGCAGTATGAAGATATCATTCCGGGATATTATTCAAACAAAGTGCACTGGAATTCTGTGAAGCCAGATGGAGCAGTGCCAGATGATCTGCTCAAAGATCTGCTGGACAAATCCTATCAGTTGGTGTTTGGCGGACTGAGCAAGAAAAAACAGCGGGAAATTTTGGAGACAGCGGGATAGACAAATACAAGGCAGCGGTCGTGGAGACTTCCAAGCTGGGAATCTACGACTATGTGCTCAAACCATTTAAGGGTGAAGACCTGCACCAGCGGATTAACCGTGTACTAAGGAACTGTAGAAAAATAATAGGGAGGAAGAAAAGATGGCAGTACAGTATGATGTATCGGCAATGGAACTCATTCGGCTGTTTTGCTGCGACAAGCCAGCCAGCGGGGCGCTGTGGGAGGTAAAAATGCCCGCTCTGCTGGAGGAATTTCTGCGTCTGGCAAAGGACCAGCCACTGTTTGAAACGTCAGATTTCTGGTCAGGAGGACCTTATTTCTTCTATGAAGATATCGAAGAGCGGATTGAAGATGATGAGGAATACTGGGAGGAGGATCCAGAAGAGTACGAAGAGGATGAGGACTTCGAGGATTATCAGGAGGAGCAGGCGGCTTTAGCGGCTTACGGGGACGAATATCCGGAGGAAACGGATTATTCTTATCCTGAGTATGCATATGAAGAGGAGTATACGGAAGAGCCGGCATATACGGAAGAGATTCCGGAGGAATAAAAAAGCCTGTCTTATGACAGAGGTCAGGATGTGATAGATTGAGTACAAACAGAAAGGTGCCTATGCGTCAGTGCGTCGGCTGTCAGGAAATGAAAAGTAAAAAAGAAATGCTGCGTGTTCTTAAGACGGCGGAGGACGAGGTTGTCTTAGATACCACAGGACGGAAGAACGGACGGGGCGCGTATCTTTGCTTTTCATCGGAATGTTTGAAAAAGGCAAGAAAGAACCGGGGACTGGAGCGTTCTTTGAAGATGAGTATTCCCCCGGAGGTTTATGACAGTCTGGAAAAGGAGCTGGAGCAAATTGGCATGGAATAAAGCATACGGGATGATAGGTATGGCTATGAAGGCCGGCAAGCTGGTAAGCGGAGAATTTGCCACGGAAAAGGCAGTGAAATCCCATCAGGCATTTCTTGTGATCGTTTCCGCAGAAGCGTCGGAAAATACGAAAAAAATGTTTCGAAATATGTGTTCTTTTTATCATGTTCCAATGTATCTCTATGCTCCGAAAGAGACATTGGGCCATGCCATCGGCAAAGAGTACCGTGCCAGCCTTGCAGTATTGGATGAAGGATTTGCCGCAAACCTGATAGAAAAGTTGAAAATAGCAGATGAAACGGAATAACGGAGGTAGCAACATATGGCAAAAGTCAGAATATATGAAATTGCAAATGAATTGAAAATACAATCCAAAGATGTAATTGAGTTTCTGAAAGAGAAAAATATTATAAAAAAGACAGCAAGCAGCGCCATAGAAGATGACGTAATTGATATGGTGAAAAAGAGATTTAACGGAGGAAAGACAGACAGTTCGAACCCGGTAGCGGGAAAGAAAAAAGAGGAATCACCTGAAAATGTTCCACCGAAGGGCGAAATATCTGAAAATGAAACGGTAAAAGGAGATGCAGTCAAAGCAGTGAAAACAGAAACCGAAAAAACGGAAGCAGGAAAAGAGGAAGCGGAACGTCCCAGAAAAAAATCCAGCATTACAGCTGTATTTAATCCTCAGAACAGTAAGACAGCGCCCAGACGTCCGGCCAGACCTCAGGGAGAGAGAGGAGCAAGGCCCCAGGGGGAAAGACCGGCCAGACCCCAGGGGGAGAGGGGAGCAAGGCCCCAGGGAGAAAGACCGGCCAGACCTCAGGGAGAGAGAGGAGCAAGGCCTCAGGGAGACCGGAACAACCGACCCCAGAACGGAGAAAAAAATATCCGGGCTCAGGAAGAACGGGGAACCAGACCTCAGGGAGACCGGAACAACCGACCTCAGGGAGACCGCGGAAACCGTTCTCAGGGAGACCGGAACAACCGACCTCAGGGAGACCGGAATAACCGACCTCAGGGAGACCGGAACAACCGACCTCAGGGAGAAAGAGGAGCGAGACCTCAGGGAGATCGTAACAACCGTCCCCAGGGAGACCGGAATAACCGACCTCAGGGAGACCGGAATAACCGCTCCTTCCAGAATGGGCGCCCTGGTCAGAAGAATCGTTTTGAACAGGAAATTCATAAGATGAATCAGAACGCACCGTCATCCTCCATGGAAGAAACCAGAGGAAAAGAAAGCCGGGAGCGTGAGAACCGCAAAGGAGGCAATCAGCGTCATGAAAAAGAGCTGATGGGAAGAAAAAAAGAACGTTTTGACAATCTGGAGAAGAAAACAAGAGGCAAAAAACCTCAGCAGCCTCAACAGCCTCCGAAAAAAGAAGAAGAAACCATTAAGACCATTACCATTCCGGAAAAGCTGACGATTCGTGAACTGGCTGACCGCATGAAAATTCAGCCTTCCGTTATTATCAAAAAGCTGTTTTTACAGGGAAATATTGTAATGGTCAACAGTGAAATTGATTTTGCAGCGGCAGAGGAAATTGCGCTGGAATTCAACTGTATCTGTGAGCAGGAAGAAAAAATAGATGTGATAGCAGAACTGCTGAAAGAAGAGGAAGAAGATGTGGCCGTTCAGGAAAAACGTCCTCCGGTTGTGTGTGTAATGGGACATGTGGATCATGGAAAAACTTCTCTGCTGGATGCGATCCGGGATACTCATGTCATCGACCGGGAAGCAGGAGGCATCACTCAGCACATCGGCGCTTATATGGTAGAGTGTAACGGAGAAAAGATTACATTTCTGGATACACCGGGCCATGAAGCATTTACTGCAATGCGTATGCGCGGAGCCAATGCAACGGATATTGCCATTCTCGTGGTGGCTGCAGACGACGGTGTTATGCCTCAGACCGTGGAGGCTATCAGCCATGCAAAAGCGGCAGGAGTGGAAATTATCGTGGCAATTAATAAGATTGATAAGCCCAGCGCCAATGTGGAACGGGTGAAACAGGAACTGGCGGAATATGAGCTGATTCCCGAAGACTGGGGTGGAAGCACTATTTTTGTGCCGGTATCCGCACATTCCCACGAGGGAATTGACACATTGCTGGAAATGATTCTGCTGACAGCGGAAATCTGTGAATTAAAGGCAAATCCCGGACGGAATGCAAGAGGTCTTGTGATTGAGGCACAGCTTGACAAAGGACGGGGTTCCGTAGCCACCATTCTGGTACAGAAAGGTACGCTGAAGGTAGGACAGCCGGTGGCCTGCGGAAGCTGTTACGGAAAAGTAAGAGCCATGATTGACGACAAAGGCAGAAGAGTAAAGGAAGCAGGACCTTCCACACCGGTGGAAATATTAGGATTGAATAATGTGCCCAATGCCGGGGAAATCTTTGTATGTACAGATTCTGAAAAAGAAGCCAAGAGTTTTGCGGACACCTTTATTTCCGAAGGACGTGAGAAAATGCTGGAAGAGACCAAATCCAGAATGTCTCTGGATGATCTGTTCTCCCAGATTCAGTCCGGAAATATCAAGGAGCTTCCCATTATTGTGAAAGCGGACGTACAGGGCTCCGTGGAAGCTGTAAAGCAGAGTCTTGTAAAACTTTCCAACGAAGAAGTTGTGGTAAAAGTCATCCATGGAGGCGTTGGTGCCATCAACGAATCCGATGTAAGCCTTGCTTCCGCTTCCAACGCTATTATCATTGGCTTCAACGTACGTCCTGACGCCACTGCAAAAGCAACTGCAGAACGGGAAGGCGTGGATATGCGTCTGTATAAAGTAATTTACAATGCCATTGAGGACGTACAGGCAGCAATGAAAGGTATGCTGGATCCTGTATTTGAGGAGAAGGTACTGGGCCATGCAGAAGTGCGTCAGATTTTCAAAGCATCCGGTGTTGGAAATATTGCAGGCTCCTATGTGCTGGACGGTGTGTTCCAGAGAGGGTGCAAGATACGCATTTCCAGAGGGGAAGAACAGATTTTCGAAGGAAATCTGGCGTCCCTGAAGCGGTTTAAAGATGACGTGAAGGAAGTAAAAGCGGGCTATGAATGCGGCCTGGTATTTGAAGGCTTCAATGATATTCAGGAACTGGATGTGGTAGAGGCGTATACCATGGTGGAAGTGCCCCGTTAGAAAGGCAGAATATGAGAAAGAACAGCATTAAAAATACAAGAGTCAATGAGGAGGTCCTGCGAGAACTGAGCAATATTATCCGGGGAGAAATCAAGGATCCCAGAATCAATCCCATGACCTCCGTGGTGGCAGTGGAAGTGGCACCGGATCTGAAAAGCTGCAAAGCGTATATCAGCGTACTGGGAGACCAGGATTCACAGGACAGTACGCTGGCCGGCTTAAAAAGTGCGGAAGGTTATATCCGCAGCAGACTGGCCCGGAATATCAATCTGCGCAATACGCCGGAAATCCGGTTTGTACTGGACCAGTCCATTGAATACGGTGTCAATATGTCAAAACTCATTGACGATGTAAACAGTCAGCAGGAACCGTAGAAGCAGAAACAGACAGGAAGGATCAGCTTTGGGCTGACAGGGAGAAAACAGCATGAAGGATTTAGCGTCAGAACTGGCCCAGGTAAAAACAGTTGCCATTGCCGGGCATATAAGACCGGACGGGGACTGTGTCGGCTCCTGCCTGGCAACCTACAATTATATTACTGCCTGGTTTCCCCAGACAGAAGCAGACGTGTATCTGGAGCCTATACCCAATATTTTTAAATTTCTGAGCCATGCGGACCGGATACATCACACCTGCGAAAGTGACAGAACCTATGACCTCTGCATTGTGCAGGACTGCGGAGATGCCGCCCGTCTGGGAGCAGCAGTGAAATATTTCAATACAGCAAAAAAGACCATCTGCATCGACCACCATGTGAGCAATGACAGCTTTGCAGATGAAAATTATGTTTTTCCTGAAAAAAGTTCCACTTCGGAACTGATTTTTGAGCTGATAGAAGAAGAGAAGATTACAAAGGAAATTGCAGAATGCATCTATGTGGGCATCGTGCATGACACCGGAGTATTCCAGTATTCCAGCACCTCTGCCAGAACCATGAATATTGCCGGGATTCTGATGGAGAAGGGAATCAGTTATACGAAAATCATAGACGAAACCTTCTATACCAAAACCTTTGAGCAGAATAAGATTCTGGGACAGGCCCTTTTAAACAGCAGGCGTTATCTGGAAAATCAGGTGATTGCCGCAGCAGTTACAAAGGAGGAAATGGAGCGTTATCAGGTGCTTCCGAAACATCTGGACGGGATTGTCAGCCAGCTTCGGGTGACAAAAGGCGTGGAAGCAGCCATATTTCTCTATGAAAATGAAGACGGTTCCTGGAAAATCAGCATGCGCTCCAATGAAAAAGTGGATGTGGCCCGGATTGCTGTGAAATATCAGGGCGGCGGACATGTCCGGGCGGCCGGAGCCACCATGGAAGGCAGCAGCCAGGAGGTAATCGGAACACTCTGTGAAGAAATAGAAAAGCAGCTTCAAAGAGAGGAGCCGGCAGGAAAAGAATTGTGTCAGAAGGACTCTGATACACAGGAAGAATCATGGCAGGGAGCAGGGGAAGCATGATAAACGGAATCATCAATGTATACAAGGAAAAAGGATATACGTCCCATGATGTGGTGGCAAAACTCCGGGGAATTCTGAAACAGAAAAGGATTGGCCACACAGGAACCCTTGACCCGGAGGCAGAGGGAGTTCTTCCGGTCTGCCTTGGCAGAGCCACCAGGGTCTGCGATATGCTGACAGAAAAAGACAAAGTGTATGAGGCCGTGCTGCTGCTGGGAAAGACAACGGATACCCAGGATATGACAGGAACAGTTCTGGAAGAAAAGCAGGTAACCTGTTCTTCCGGAGAGGTGCTGGAAGCAATCGCAGGATTTACCGGTACGCAGGAACAGATTCCGCCCATGTATTCGGCCCTCAAAGTAGGAGGCAGGAAGCTTTACGAACTGGCCAGGGCGGGGAAGGTAGTGGAGCGGCCCCCAAGGCCCGTCACCTTTTACTCCATTGAAATATTGGAGGAGGAACACCCGGAATATGTGTTCAGGGTAGAGTGCTCCAAAGGGACGTACATCAGGACCCTCTGTCATGACATTGGCCAAAAGCTGGGGGACGGCGCCGCCATGGTAAACCTTGAGAGAACCAGGGTGGGGGAATTTGGGGCAGAAGGCGCGTACAGGCTAAAGGAACTGGAAGAACTGGCAGAAAAAGGAGCACTTTCCCAGGCAGTAGTTCCTGTGGAAAAGATGTTTGAAGATCTTCCGGGGCTGACCGTAAAGGAAGCAGCCTTCAAACTGCTGAAAAACGGAAACCAGCTAAGGAAAGAAGATTTTACAAAGGACCCATGGGAGGAGATGCCGGAGGGGCCGGTGACGGGCAGATCCGATGACAGAAGTCCGGAGGCAGAAGAAGGGGAAAACCAGTACAGAATCCACAGCCCGTCGGGAGATTTCTGCGGTATTTACCAATATGTGAAAGAACGCGGGATGTTTGCGCCTGTGAAAATGTTTTTAGGCGAATGAGTTTTCAAACATGCCGGGAGCTGGAAGGTGATTTTAATGGAAATAATTCATGACACAACAAAATTCCATATAGGGCAGGAAACAGCCGTTGTGATAGGGAAGTTTGACGGTATCCATACAGGACACATCAGGCTTCTTTCCCACATTTTAAAACAGAAGGAGAAAGGGCGACTGGCGGTAGTTTTTACTTTCCATCCTTCGGCGGCAGTATTTTTCGGACAGGCTTCTTCCATGGAACTGACGACACGGCAGGAGAAAAGGAAGCTGTTTGAAAAAATGGGGGTCGATATTTTGATTGAATTTCCCTTAAATAAAGAAACGGCTGCAACCATGCCAGAAGAATTTATCAGACAGATACTGGCGGCCCGGATGAATGCGGCCTATATTGCGGCGGGAGAGGATCTTACTTTCGGCTATAAAGGCATGGGAAACAAGGAACTGCTTATAAAATATGCAGAAGTTTGCGGCTATGAAATTGAGATCATACAGAAGGTATTTTACAGAAACCGGGAAATCAGTTCCACCTTTGTAAGGGAGGAGGTGGAAAAGGGGGATATGGCCCTGGTGCGCGGTCTTTTAGGAAGATACTACAGCTTTGAAGGCAGGGTCAGGGAAGGAAACAGGCTGGGAAGAAAACTGGGGATGCCCACTTTGAACCTTTATCCTCCCGGGGAAAAGCTCCTGCCCCCGAAAGGCGTTTACTATTCCAGGGTTTTTTGTGATAACTGTATGTATCCCGGCATTACAAATATCGGAAAAAAACCAACCGTAAATGAGGATGATGTGGTAAGCGTGGAGACTTATCTGTATGATTTTGATAAAGATATGTACGGTAAAGAAATTGTAACAGAATTGTTACAATTTAAACGGCCGGAACAGAAGTTTGAAGACGTGGCGCAGTTAAAGGGACAGATGGAAAAGGATATTGCACAGGGGAGAGAATTCCACGAGGGCCTTAAAAAGTGATTTTATGGCTGTTTTACAGCTATTTTGCAGGCAGAACACAAAAATACAGGCTTTAATGGAGAAATAAAATTATTTTTTGGAAGTATTTTCTTGAAAAAAATATGCATATGGATTTGACAGCCCGGAGTTTACTTGTTATAATGACCATGTTGGATTTGTAACAAATTTGTAATAACTTTGGAGGTCCGTCTTGAAAAAACATAGAATTGGTATGATTTGTGTTCTGTCTTCCTGTATGCTTTTTATGGAGCCGCTTTCTGCTTCAGCAACTGAACTGAAGGATGTGAACGCATCGAACAAAATAAATAATGCCACAGACACCACGATTGTGGATGATACATCAGCCGGGGATATTGACGGCACGGAGGATATGCTGACAGCAGGGGTGGGGGATTTATACCATTCTCCTTTGTCAAAAGTAGAATATGTGGAGATTGCCAAAAAAGCCGAGGGCGCTTTGTGGGGGTACACCCATCTGGGGATCTGCAATGTGGAGGAAAATAATTTAAATATCAGACAGGAGCCAAGTGAAGACGGGAAGCTGGTGGGAAAACTTCCCAAGAATGCGGCCTGTGAAATTAAAAGCAGCGAAAACGGCTGGGCCTATATAGCTTCCGGCAAGGTGGAAGGATATGTGAAGGAAGAATATCTTCTCACAGGCTTTGACGCCAAGA
>OFHA01002672.1_pt1 | contig 10127 bp, 6 predicted proteins | sample 1521891 | NCBI WGS metagenome assembly OFHA01 (sample SAMEA3504089, study PRJEB24116) | mouse gut metagenome | biome: mouse gut; feature: mouse-associated habitat; material: faeces | place: Denmark | collected 2011 | reverse complement strand
AGCCGCTTCTTCTTTCAAAACTTCCGATTTCCAGGGCACAAGACGATACACATTTTCCCGCTCATCACAGACATAGTCCGCCCGCTCGTTTTCTCCGGTCGCATTATTGTAAAAAACAGTCTGAATGGTCTTTGCTCCCGTCTGACTGCCCTGTTCCAGTATGGCCGAAAATCCTTTCTGCGCATCATAGACGCTGGCAATTTCTTCCCTGCAGAGCAATGCAATGCTCCCATTTTCACGCACAGTAAGAAGTAAAAACCCCATATTACTGGAAGACTGCGGCTGTCCGATCGTAAAATCCGGACATCCATCTTTATTATAATCGGTCCACTTTAGTGAAAACTCTTGCGGTAAATTAAACGTCTGGTCGCGCCCCTTCCATAATTTATCCAATGCAGTCTCGCAGAGCGTCTCTCCGTCCGCGTCCAGCGTAACGATCGCATAACTGCCCTCATAATTGTTCGTATATGTGTATATACCCGGAAAATATTCTTCCATCGTATCGTTATAAAACGTTCCCTGTTTCATACGCAGCTCTACAGTCACCGCCGTCCCGTCTGCAAAAGTCATTTCCCCAGACGCCATCTTTTTATTTTCCAGCACGACTGCCGTTTGACGGCCTTTCTCATACGAACGCTCTTCCTTTGCAGCCTGCTTTCCATGCGATCCCGTTCCAACAGCCGCTGCGGTAACCAGTGCCAGTATGACGACGCCCGCTTCTGTCAAACGTTTCTTATCATATTGTATTTTATTCATCTGCTCTGCCTGCTCCCTTCTCTGCTTTTTCCTGTCATAAATGTCATTTTGCAGTATTCTTCGTCTTTGAAAATCCAGGCATCCATACGGCCGTCGCCAAATACCAGTATCAACACCTTGACTTTTCCTCCATACAGCTATATGATACTGGTACATGCTGTTCTCTGACAGCAAAACACCTGATCTTATGATAAAAAAATACGAAAATTGAATCAGCCAGAGGAGGAACTTTTTATGCAGCAATATCAGTTTGAGAAGATTTTTTCTCAAATGGAAAAAGAATTTGGAAAGATTCAAAGAGGCGACGAAGATTTCCATACGATGATGATCTATCCGATTGAAAGCAATCTGTTAAAAACCTATCGCCGTTATCCGGCTTCCAACACGCGCAGGCTTCTGGAAGCGATTGCGCTGGTGCTGTTCGATATCCGGTCCAAATATACGGGAGAATCCTTCGACCTGAGTAACTTCCGAAATGAAGATAATGCAAGACTGGAACATGCCATACTCATGGCTTTTGATCCTTTCACTAACGAAGAACTCCGCGCTCAAATTGCCGACAGGTACGATCTGACAGACGCCAAAACGCTGCATGATTTTTACGAGGAACCTGTCATATGCCTTTTGCGTATCAAAGAATCTGTAGATGGCTGGATCCGGCGAATGGGTTCTAACGGATATTTTGAATTTGCCGAACAATACATCGGTCCAAACGTTATCGGAGATCAGATGACCTATTCCTATCTGGAAGATGCGGACGAATAATATTTCACATTTCCGTCCGTTTTTCCTTTCATTGTAACCGCATTCTGCGCAGGCGTCTGGTCAGGCTTTCGATTCCCGTTCAGGAACTGTTCAAAAATAACCGCAGCGATTTATTTTTCAATGGTTCCTGAATGATAACGGCTTTCCTGCAGCGTTTCCAGCATCGCTCTTGTCTGGCGGTAATTGATGCAGTTTTTATAGTTTTCTTCCTGTATTTCCAGAGTCATCGGACAGTCGTAGTTATATTTTCTGTACATTTCCAGCAGATCGCCCGCTTTTTTCGGATCCCGAAACGGCGTTCCATGATTCTGCAGATACCCGTTCCCGATAAAATCATTAAAGTGAATCAGTTTGCAGATACCCTGATGCGCGCGAAAAAAATGATCCATACTATAATCCAGTTCATCCGGACATTCCTCCTGCGGCAGAAAATCCGCTGCTGCAAGAAGCGCCGTCATATATTTTTCCGTCATGGCTGCATGACAGATATCCAGCACACTGCCGATTCGTTCTCCAAACCGTTCTCTTAACCAGCGCACCATATCGGTGAGATCGGTAAAAGTGCCGTTGCAAAGCCTTGGACTTTCTTTTCTGTCCGGTTTATATTCCATCGGCACTACGTTTTCAATCGCAAGATCTACCATCGGAAAATCCGCAAAAAACTGCCGGAGTACCCCGACCAGATGACTGCGGAACAGTTCGTATTCGATAAAGTCAAAGTAAGATAGCGACGAGTGAATCACAACCAAAATCCGGTGCTGCCAGATATCTGCGCAATACTGTGCCAGGCGGAACACATTTCGTATCGGACCGGGATCTTTGTGCTGAAAGACATGTTCCATATTCATGACCAGGCCCTGTGCATAAAACGGTACATGTACGACTTCCACGTTATACATCGTAAATATCTCCTTCGGATAATACGTCTCAAAGCAGTCTCCGTTCTTTATAAAATCCTCCCGCAGGTTGTATTCCAATCCGTCGCAGCCGCAATTGATTTTCTCCCGAATTTCTTCTGGTACAAATGATGCCTTCGCATATATTCTGATCCGTCGATTCATCGCGCATCCCTCCATCCGCAGTTATAAAACATTACTATCTTAGCGTATATCAGCAATGAAATCAATACAAAACCGTTTTTTCCATATTTTAAGTTGAAAAAATAAGAAAAATGGTACCTGTCTTTGAGAGTTTAATAGTAAAACATGGTGCTAAACTACAGATTAAAATCTATAGTTTAGCATTTTTTTCAGTTGAGAATCTGATAAAAAATATGAAGTTAATGGCAGGTTTGTTAATGCAGAAAACTCTTTAATAAAAGACGTATTTTTCGTAAGGTTTATGTACTTTTTTTCAGATATTTTCGCCGCTTTAAAATGTTTCAAAAAGTCAAAAATTTCTTCTGTGCAGTACCTGCTTTTTAAAATTTTTATCTGCAGTAACCTTGTCAGTAAAACGGATAGGTAGCAGATTAAAAAATGTCCGGTAATTGTGTTTTCTTTCTGCAAAAAAACGGGCCTTGCATCCAGCTGTGACTTCATGATTTTGAAGGATTCTTCGATCCGCCATAAGTTATGGTATGTCGAATATATTTCTGAATCCGCCATGTTTATTTCACTTGTAACGATCATGTTATATCCCGCCAGTTCCATGTCGCCCTCGATTTTATCTTCGTTCATTTCCACTTTTATTTTTCCATCTGTTTTTTCACCTTTTTTGTCAGCTGCAGTAAAAGTTACATACTTTGAGCTGTCCCCGTATTCTGATTTTTTTGCCTGTGACGCTTTTAAATTTTTTGCCTTTTCCACCTGTTTTTTTATTTCAAAAATCTGTTTTTCCGCTAATTTGGGGGTAAATGCAACAACCCTTTTTTCTTTTAGTTTTACTGTTTTTTTCCTGCCGTTTTTATCCATTATCTGGTACGGAAAATCATCAATGCATTCTTTTATCCGATAAAGCGTGTTCCCATTTCTGTCTTTCACATCGCGGTAATCATTTTTTAAAAGCACCCATGTTTTTTCTGTCTCCGGAAGCTGTTTCACAGATTTTGAAAAGATGTACCCGTCACCGGCTTTGAGCGCAGACACTATGTTTTCAGCACAGTTGAGCCCTTTGTCTGCTACCTGTATGGTTTTTCCGGATATGCTGCTGCGCTGTTTCAAGCCATGGATAAGATCCCTTATAACAGGCTTTTCACTTTCATTTCCAGGATATATTTTCATTCCGACAGGCACCTGGTCAGCGTCAAGCAAAAGCCCCATTCCAACAATGGGATCATGCCTGTTTTCTTTTGAAGGGCCTTTTCTCCTGAGGCCGTCTTCCCTGTCAATTTCGAAGAAAAAATTGGTGCAGTCGAAATAAGTGCGGGATGTACTATAATCAAAAAAATTCCTTATCTGGTGGTTGTAGATTTCAATAATTTTTTCATATTCACAGCCAATATATTCCAGCCCGTCATAAACCTGTTTCAGTGAAAAATCGTATTTATCAAATAATTTTGGCAGGACCTCATCAAATGTTTTCCGTTTGGAACAGGGTTGTACAATCCGTGCATAAACAAGCGCAGAAATCAGGGAAAAAACGGAAAAATGAAACCCTGAAACGGTCTGCATAAGGTCTATATATTTTTTTACGCCGAGTGAATCATTAATGCTTTTTATTGGAAAATAGCCAAGCATTTTTTCAGGCGTTTCATCCTCCGATATCTGCTTGTTTTTTTCCTGCTTTAACACCTCACTCCTCTGCCTGTTCAGCTCATAGACTTCCTGTTTATAAAATGCAACCGGATCCTGGACCCCGCTCCTGATAAGATCGTCAATATACCCCAGAGCTTTGTAAGATTTATGCGCTGTATGTCCACGTTCCGCGTCATAAAAACTCTCATAAATTTGAAGATAAATTCCTTTTTTTAGCTTTGATTTTTTTAAAAAATATGCCATAAAAACCACCCTCTTTATTATAACACCATAGCACCATATAAAGCAAGTCTTAAAAAAATATTTGTCAATTTTTTTTGGAGACAAAAAAAGTTCGAAAGCAAGCTGGCTAAAGGCATATTCAACTATATAAGATTTTCAAAAAAATATGGTGTTAAAACTCAAAGACGGGGTTTGTATCTGTATACGCGGATGAACGCGTTACAGGATGTAATACAAAAAAGCGCGATGGATTCAATAAAATGGTGGAGGACGCGCTATCCGGGGCCATCGAGGGCATCATTACCTCGGAACATACGGACTATCTGCGGCAGAAATATCTTTGGAAAATTGGAGATACTGCTTTTTAGCTGATCCCAGGATTACACTTGAACAAAACCGCCAGTAATGGTATGATAAGTAAGTCATTCTGAAAAACCAAGGAGGATACTATTATGAAAGATATCGCGCTCGTTATTATGGCCGCTGGCATCGGTTCCCGTTATGGCGCCGGCATCAAGCAGCTGCAGAAGGTAGGCCCGCAGGGGGAGATTATTATCGACTATTCGATTCATGATGCGTTGGAAGCAGGATTTACAAAGGTGATATTTATCATTCGTAAAGATATCGAGGCAGAATTTAAAGAAGTGATCGGATCCAGGATTGAAAAAGTCTGTCCGGTAGAATATGTATTTCAGGATAACAACGATTTGCCGGAAGGCTTTGTCTGTTCGCCAGACCGTAAAAAGCCGTGGGGAACCGGACACGCGATTTTATCCTGCCGGGAAATACTTGACGTACCGTTTGCGGTAATAAATGCAGATGATTATTATGGAAAAGCGGCGTTTAAAAACGTATACCGGTTTTTAAGAGAGCATGAAAATACGGCAGGTCAGTATTGTATGGCAGGTTTTCAGATTCAGAATACGCTTAGTGAAAACGGAACGGTTACGCGTGGAATTTGTGAGACAAATGCAGATAACGAGCTGTTAAAGGTGGTAGAAACAGGTGGAATCAGACGTATGCAGTCCGGGGAGATCTGCAGCGAAGATGGTACGGTACTGGCAGACGAGACGCCGGCGTCCATGAATCTGTGGGGACTGACGCCAGACTTTTTACAGGTGTTAAAAGAAAAATTTGTCGCGTTTATGCAGCAGACGGATCCATCGGATCTGAAAGCAGAATATTTGCTGCCGTCTGTGATCGATCAGATGTTGCGAAGCGGCCAGGCAGTCGTTCGGGTACTTCCGACGCCGGATAAATGGTTTGGAGTTACATATGCAGAGGATAAAGACAGCGTTGTAGAAGCGTTTCGTCAGCTGACGGCGGAGGGCGTATACGGCGGAAAGCTCTGGGACTAAAGGGGGTTGCGATGAAAATAGCGGTAGCGGGTATCGGATACGTGGGTCTGGCTCTGGCGGTTTTGCTGGCACAAAATCATGAAGTGACGGCGGTCGATATCCAAAAGGAAAAGACAGATCTGATCAATCAGCGCCAGTCGCCGATTATCGATCAGGACATTTCGGATTTTCTGAAACGGGAAGATCTGCGTCTTACGGCGGTTACAGACGGAACGGACGTTTATCGGAATGCGGATATTGTCATTATATCCACGCCTACGAATTATGATCCGAAGATGAATTATTTTGATACGTCTTCGGTAGAAGAGGTGATACAGCATGTGACAACGGTAAATCCGGATGCGGTGATCGTTATCAAATCGACAGTTCCGGTTGGATTTACCAGGGAAGCAGGCAAAAAATATCAGACAGACCGCCTGCTGTTTTCACCAGAATTTCTGCGTGAAGGGCATGCGCTGCACGACAATCTGTATCCGTCCCGAATTATTGTCGGAAGTATTTGCAAAGATATGCAAAAAGAAGCGGAACAGTTCGCAGACCTTTTACGCGAAGGAGCGCGTGAAAAAGAGGTCCCGGTGTTATTGATGGAATCCACGGAGGCTGAGGCCGTTAAGCTGTTTGCGAATACCTACCTGGCTTTGCGGGTATCTTATTTTAATGAGCTGGATACTTATGCGGAAGTCCGCGGGCTAAATACAAAGCATATTATCGAGGGCGTGTGTCTGGATCCAAGAATCGGGCAGCAGTATAACAATCCTTCGTTTGGATATGGAGGGTATTGTCTGCCGAAGGATACGAAGCAGCTTTTGGCCAACTATAAAGATGTGCCTGAGAATCTGATAGAAGCAATTGTGGAGTCCAATCGTACGCGTAAAGATTTTGTGGCAGATCAGATTCTTGCCAGAGGCGGTTACTATGAACCGGACAGCAGCAGAGGATTAAACGGACTGCCAGGAAACGCATGTGTGGTCGGCATTTACCGGCTGACGATGAAAACGGATTCTGACAATTTCAGGCAAAGCTCTATTCAGGGCGTTATGAAACGTATCAAGGCAAAGGGAGCGACCGTAATTGTTTATGAACCGAATTTGCTACAGGAAGAATTATTTTTTGGGAGCGAAGTGATACGGGATTTGTCAGAATTTAAAAAACGAGCCGATGTGATTGTTGCAAATCGTTATGTGCAGGAGCTGGAAGACGTAAAAGAGAAAGTATATACAAGAGATCTGTACGGCAGGGATTGACAAATGAAATTGGATATATAAAATAAATAAAGAGGTGAATTTGGCAATGGAAGAGAAAAGCCAGTGTAAGGATACCAGCCAGAAGCAGGAGGAGCATTCCGTACAGAATACTGTGCAGTCAGAGGAACATCCGGAAAATAAAATACAATCAGATACAGAAGCAGACAGCAGCATAGTTTCGCAAAGCGAACCGGATCGGAAGGATCAGGAAAATGACTCTGAGCAAAACGGCCTGTACCAGCCGGAAACAGGCGCTGAGGAAAATTGTTCCTATCAGTCGGAAACAGGCGCTGAGCAAAGCCGTTCATATGTGCAGGGCAGCGGCTATGATGCGAATCAAACGTACAGTCAGGGAAACGGTTATGATGCGAATCAAACGTACAATCCTGGGAGCGGCCATGATGCGAATCGATCATACAATCCGGACAGCAGCAATGGCCTGAACCATTCCTGCAATCCTGGGAGCGGTTATGACCCAAATCAAACGTACAGTCAGGGAAACGGTTATGATGCAAATCAAACGTATCATCCTGGCAGCAGCTATGGCACAAATCAATCATACAGTCAGGGCAGCGGCTATGACCCGAATCAAACGTATCATCCCGGGAGTGGCTATGGCTCGAATCAGACGTACAGTCAGGGAAACGGTTATGATGCGAATCAAACGTACAATCCCGGGAGCGGCTATGCACAAAACGGTCAGTATCAGCAGGGAAATCCATACCAGCAAAATGCCGGCTATGGGCAGTACAGCCAGTATCAGCAAAACGGCTATGGTCAGCAGGGGACGTATTCGCAATACCAGCAGTATCAGAAACCGGACGACAGAAATCAGGGCACAGGGTTTGGCATTGCATCTATGATTCTTGGCATTTTATCGCTGATGTTGTTTTGCACCTGTATGAATATACCGCTGGCAGTGGCAGCAGTTATCTTTGGTATTTTGCAGTATACCAAAGGGACGCAGGGCAGAGGAATGGCGCTTGCGGGTATGATTACGGCGGCGTTGTCGGTGGTTGCGCTGATTGTGACCATAGCGCTGATGTGGGGGCCGTTTATGCAGTACTATCAACAGGAACTGAATGTATATGATTCGCAGGGACAGCCGGGATATGAGTATGATTACGAATATGACATTGGGCCGGAAGATTTTTTCGATTTTTTTGACGGCAGCGATTATTTTTGATATTGCAGACAGAACATAAAGGAGACAGAGTATGTACAGCAAAGTAGATACGAATATGAATTTTGTAGAAAGGGAGCATAAGGTGATCGATTTTTGGAAAGACAAAAAGATTTTCCAAAAGTCGATGGATTCCAGAAAAGACGGCGAAACGTATACGTTCTATGACGGCCCGCCAACGGCGAACGGCAAACCGCATATCGGTCATGTGCTTACGCGTGTCATAAAAGATATGATTCCGAGATATCAGACAATGAAAGGCAAATATGTGCCTCGCAAAGCCGGATGGGATACGCATGGTCTTCCGGTAGAGCTGGAAGTGGAAAAACTGCTCGGATTAAACGGCAAGGATCAGATAGAGGCGTTTGGGATGGAGCCGTTTATCCGACAGTGCAAAGAATCGGTATGGAAATACAAAGGAATGTGGGAGGATTTTTCGGAAACCGTCGGTTTCTGGGCGGATATGGACGATCCTTATGTCACATACGAAGACGATTATATTGAATCAGAATGGTGGGCGTTAAAGCAGATCTGGGATAAAAAGCTGCTGTACAAAGGTTTTAAGACCGTGCCGTACTGCCCGCGCTGCGGAACGCCGCTTTCTTCACAGGAAGTGGCGCAGGGCTATAAGACGGTAAAAGAACGTTCTGCGATCGTACGATTCAGGGTAGTGGGAGAGGACGCCTGTTTTCTGGCATGGACGACGACTCCGTGGACGCTGCCTTCGAACCTGGCGCTTTGCGTAAATCCGGACGAAACCTACTGTAAAGTAAAAGCGGCGGACGGCTATACGTATTATCTTGCACAGGCGCTGGCAGACAAGGTACTTGGAAAGCTGGCGGGAGAAGATACTGCCGCTTATGAGGTGCTGGAGACCTTTAAAGGGACAGATCTCGAATATAAAGAATATGAACCGCTGTTTCATTTTGCGGACGCACTTGTGGAAAAGCAGCACAAAAAGGCGTTTTATGTGACCTGCGATTCTTATGTAACGATGACGGACGGTACCGGAATCGTACACATTGCGCCTGCGTTTGGTGAAGACGATGCGCAGGTTGGGAGAAAATACGATCTGCCGTTTGTACAGCTGGTAAACGGCAAAGGCGAGCTGACCGAAGAGACGGCGTATGCAGGCGTTTTTGTTAAAAAAGCGGACCCGATGGTATTAAAAGATCTGGATGCTGCAGGACTGCTGTTTGACGCGCCGAAGTTTGAGCATGAATATCCGCACTGCTGGAGATGTGACACACCGCTTATTTATTATGCAAGAGAGTCCTGGTTTATAAAGATGACCGAAGTCAAAGAAGATCTGATCCGCAATAATAATACGGTGAACTGGATTCCGGCATCGATTGGAAAAGGACGCTTTGGAGACTGGCTGGAAAATATCCAGGACTGGGGACTGTCCCGTAATCGTTACTGGGGAACGCCTCTTCCGGTCTGGGAATGCGCGTGCGGACATCAGGAGTGCATTGGCAGCCGCCGGGAGCTGGCAGAAAAATGCGGACAGCAGGAGGTAGCAAATACAGAACTGCACCGGCCTTATATCGATGAGGTAACGTACGCCTGTCCGGATTGCGGCGGTCAGATGCATCGCGTACCGGAAGTGATCGACTGCTGGTTTGATTCCGGAGCGATGCCGTTTGCGCAGCATCATTATCCGTTTGAAAATAAAGACTTATTCGAGCAGCAGTTTCCGGCACAGTTTATTTCGGAGGCTGTGGATCAGACGCGCGGATGGTTTTATTCGCTGATGGCAGAGTCGACGCTGTTATTTAACAAGGCGCCGTATGAAAATGTCATTGTACTGGGGCATGTGCAGGATGAAAACGGTCAGAAAATGAGCAAATCCAAAGGAAATGCGGTCGATCCGTTTGAAGCGTTAAAAACATACGGAGCAGAT
>OFHA01002665.1_pt1 | contig 10151 bp, 10 predicted proteins | sample 1521891 | NCBI WGS metagenome assembly OFHA01 (sample SAMEA3504089, study PRJEB24116) | mouse gut metagenome | biome: mouse gut; feature: mouse-associated habitat; material: faeces | place: Denmark | collected 2011 | reverse complement strand
CCAGCCGCTATCCTTTGGAACGGGATAAATGATTAAAAATGTATTTTACCATCCGTTGACAGCGGCTCCTTTTAACAGGAACAGCACCTACACGGAGATAACGCCATGCAGGCAGCTGCAATCCCATGTAAGATGCTTCTGGGGAACGGAGCAGCCGGTTATGTACAGGGCGGAGGATAACGCAGTCCAAATCGTGATTCCTGACACATGTGCTGATATAATTTATTACATAGATTATACGGAGAACACCGTTTCGGGTGGATTCTGCGGGGTAAATGACCGTAGTTTTTATGTAGATGAGGGAGGAAAAGAGGGACATGTTGTCTCCACTTTTGCAATCCGCTTCTTTGCGTGGAGTGCCTATGCATTTGCAGAGGATTCTTTTAAGGATACGGTCAATACATACGACGAGATAGGGGTAAGATTTGCATGGTTTGACATGAGTCTCCGTCCGAAACTGCTTGAATTAAGATCTATCAGGGAAAGGGCGTTTTATGCAGAGCAGTTATTGACCGGAAAAATGGGACAGGTAAGGGAAAACGAAATCGTAAATCATGCCGTGGGCGCTATTCTTATCAAAAGGGGCGCCATGGAAGTTTCAGGACTGGCGAAGGAGCTGTTTGTAAGCAGCAGGCAGTTGGAGCGTCTGTTTCATGAATATGTGGGCATTACTCCTAAGAAGCTGGGAAATCTGATTCGCTATCAGTATCTGTGGAGGGATATTGTGAGCGAGCCGGATTTCAATATCTTAAATGGCGTTCACAGATACGGGTATGCAGACCAGTCACACCTGCTGCGTGAATTTAAGAAGTATCATTCAATGGACATACAAAGCGCAAAACGTATGGCTCTAAAAGATGTCGGAAATATACAAGATATTCCAGAGTAGATCGTAGTAAAATAGTTTCAAATTCAATAACGGTTTGTAAGCGCTATTCCCCAGAGAGGGCGCAGCGCCTTTTACGGGCTGGTTCTTAGAGGAAAGAGAGGAATGAGAAACTATGGAATACGATAAATGCCAGACAGATAAGCAGGATCTTTTAAGCGTGTGCGGTACAGACTGCGGTGCATGCTATTGTTTCGGGAAGATGTGTAATGGTTGTAATGCCTGTGAGGGGAAAGTCTTTCATGCACCAGAAGGAAAGGCATGTCCCATTTATGACTGCGTACGGAATGAGCGTGGACTGCATGACTGCGGGAAATGCGGGGAAGTGCCCTGCAAGATATGGGCAGGCACAAGAGATCCCAAGTATACGGATGAAGAATTCAATGCAAATGTAGCCATGCGGGTGCAGGCATTGGGGAAAAGTGAATAAGGTCTGTACATTATCAGTGAAAAGTGTAACAGCAGGAGAAGCATTAAAAATCCGCCGGAGGGTTCATACTTCCAGCGGATTTGTTACGATAAGCGGTTGGCGAAAGGGGACGGCGCCTGCTTCGCACATACGGATGTCTCGAAGCACCCATTTTTTACAGGTAATGGTACTGCTTTCTCTTAGCTATGATGAAGGCCCCGGAGATAATGAGGGCGAAGGCTTCCGCAACGGTAACTGCCCACCAGATACCGTCCAGTCCTATGATAAGGGGCAGGAGCAGTACGGCAAGGGTCTGGAACACTAAGGTACGCAGAAACGAGATTGCCGCCGACACACCTCCATTATTCAGAGCGGTGAAAAAGGAGGAAGCAAATACGTTTATGCCGTACAGTACAAAGGAAAACGCATAAATGACAAGTGCATTTCTGGTTATGTCAAAAAGCATTTCATCGTATCCTACAAAAATATGGGAGAGGGGAACTGCAAGCATCCATGCAAGGAGTACCATGGTGATACCGCTTCCCAGCATAATGATGAGGCTTTTTTTCAACATACTTTTTAATTCCAGATGATGGCCTGCGCCGTAGTGGTAGCTGATGACCGGTCCGGTGCCGATGGCGTATCCAAGGAAAACTGCGGCAAAAACCAACTGCGTGTACATAACGACTCCGTAAGCGGCTACGCCGTTTTCCCCGGCATATTTCAGCAGTTGGAAATTGTATAAAATTCCTACGAGGGAGGATGAAATGTTGGTCATAAGCTCTGAGGAGCCGTTCAGGCAGGCTTTGATCAAGGCCGCTGCTTCCAGCTTCGTGTACCGTAAACGGAGCAGGCTGGTATTGGGGCGCAGAAAGTAAACCAGCGGAAGGATGCCGCCCACCAACTGGCCAATTACGGAAGCCCATGCTGCGCCTGCCACGCCCCAGCGGAAAACAGCAATAAACAAGGCGTCCAGTATGATGTTAGCCAGCCCGGCGGCAACGGACGACAGAAAGCCGAGCTGGGGCTTTTGGGCTGCAACGAAGAAACTCTGGAACAGAAACTGGAGCATGAAAGCTGTGTTGAAGGCGCTCATAATCCGGCCATAGACCACACAGTCCTCCACCATGGCCGGGGTAGCTCCCATCAGGACAGAAATTGGGCGCATAAAAATAAAGCCGGCTGCTGATAAAATCGCGCCCAGAATGACAGTGAGATACACCATCATGGTAAAATAGCGGTTGGCGGTATCTTCTTTTCCTTCACCTAAAGTTTTGCCCACAAGGGCGCTTCCGCCTGTGCCGATCATAAAGCCAAAGCATCCAAGTATCATAAGGAAGGGCATGATCAGGTTGATGGAAGCAAAGGCCGTTTTTCCTACATAGTTGGAGACGAAGAAACCGTCAACAATTCCGTAGAGGGAGGTGCACAGCATCATGGCAACCGTGGGCAGGCAGAAACGGAACAGTTTTTTGTAGGTAAAATGTTCAGATAATTGTATGTTCATGTTTTCTATTTTCTCCTTTCCCAATTTTGGCAGTTAGAGAGCATTTTTCCAAAGATGCTCGGATACTAATTAATTTCCTGCATATTATTTTTCAGAAGATTGTTGTATTTGCGGAGCAGGGATAAAAACAGTGCCTGTTCTTCTGGCGGCAGTCCGTCCAGGGCGGCGCGTTCAGCATCGATCACTTTGTCAACGGTATCCTGGCAAAGGCAGATGCCTTTAGCGGTAAGGGAAATGGTTTTGCTCCGGTGGTCGCTGCCCTGCGCTAATGTTAGAAAACCTTCAGCTTCCAGCTTTTTCAGGGCGGAATTGATGCTCTGCTTAGGCAGGTGCAGGCAGGTACCTATTTCACTCTGGACAGGGGCCGCATAGTCTGTCCTCAGAATATACAAAATCCAGAAACTGCATTCTGATAACCCTACCCTTTTAGCAAGACCCCGGTAAATATTCTCATTTTCTTTAAAAGTATCATTGTATTCTGCCAGCAGACGGCCGGTTCTGTATTCTTCCATTTTTTCATCTCCATCAATTGAATTCGGGACAGGCAAAATTATGGTATCTGCCCATCAGGGAATGAAGTCCGAAAACGGACTTTGATTGGTGCGGATTGCTATAGTATAGTCCGTTTTCGGATGATTGTCAACAGGGGGATTTAAGATATCCGGAAATCAAATTTATTGTCCGGAGCGGATAAGCAGACGCGCGAAGCGCGTCAGCGTTAGTTTTAGAAATCCTGATTCAAAATACACCAGCCGTCAAGTGTTCTACGGGATATTCTCTGTGTTTGAACCTAGACACTGATTGATAAATCAGGCAAAAAGAACTGATTGAATATGCACGATTGGCACTTGACGGCAACTTGCAAATGTGGTTTGATGCAGAGGAGTGCTTGGAACTGTGGAAAACTTATGTAGAAGAATATAGAAATTTATGGTATACTGTGTTTGTGCATAGACATATATGAAAGGAAATATTTATAGATACATAGGTGTATTGGTGGCAAAAATTGAAAGCAATTTGGTAATGTGTCAAGAGGGAAAATGAAAAAGATTTTCATGGAAAAGGGTAACCTTAATAGACCTATGGTCTAACGAGAACGTAAGTTCGTCATATGATATGGATCACATAAGTCTGTAAGCTGTTTTTCTTGCTTACAAACTTTATACAGGAACGTTGGAATGAAAAAGAAAAGTCTTATAATTGTTATAATCATTGCAATAGTTAGCGCAATAAGCATCTATCTAATAACCAAACCCAAAGTATTAGGCAATATGAGCAACAGCTATTCAGAGCAAGTAACTACAACTTCTGATATTTCGTTTTCGGGGAAAGCAGGCGATAGAATAAAGTTTTCATTCAAATCTGAGATTATAAGTGGGGATTTAGATATGGTCTTATATGATTCGGCTGGAAATGAAGTATATACACTAGACAGAGCAAGAGAGTTAGAAACTTTCTTTACGTTAGAGCGTTCAGATACATATACTTTGGCTGCTAAATGTAATAATTTTATTGGAGAATATAAGATTGTTATTTATATGCCGGATTAAAAAATTTTGCTGCTAATTTGCTTGACAAACAGTTTTGTTTTTTATACAATGCAATCATTGTTAGCTCGGAGGGTATATTACTCAGTGGAAGTGATATGCTGGATAAGGCACAGATTGAAAAGTCTGTTCTTTATCCAGCTTTTTTATTTTGTGGAAGCAAAAAGAAATCAAGGGAGGAAGGAAACGATATGGATCTGCTTACAAGTAAAATCAAACCAATGTATTTTAAGTATCTGGCCGCAGCATTCGGAAGCGCACTGATTTCGTCCATTTACGGTGCGGTGGATATGGCGATGGTCGGACAGTATCAGGGACCGGAAGGTACGGCAGCGCTGGCTGTGGTTGCCCCTGTCTGGAATATCATATACAGCCTTGGGCTGCTTATGGGAATCGGAGGTTCTGTGCTTTTTACTATGTTGCGCGGAGAATCTGAACAGAATCAGAAAAAGTCCAATGAATACTTTACTGCTGCGGTTGTTGGGGCGGCAGTTCTGGCTGCCATTACATGGTTGGCGGTGATTTTTTTTGATGTGGAGTTGCTGCGACTGTTCGGGGCGGAGGAAACACTGCTCCCGCTGGCAAGGAGTTATTTGTTTCCGGTTAAGTTTGTGGTGCCGAGTTTCTTGTTTACGCAGCTTATGTCAGCCTTTCTGCGCAACGATGGGAATCCTGCCCTTGCAACGAAGGCGGTGTTATTTGGAGGAATCTTTAATGTATTTGGGGATTACTTCTTTGTCTTTGTGCTGAGGATGGGAATCATGGGCGCAGGCCTTGCAACCGCCATGGGATCTGTTTTTTCCTTGCTGATGATGCTGGCGCATTTTCGCAGTAAAAAGAATACTTTAAGGCTTGTAAAGCCTGTAAAATTGTTTTTTATCCTGAAGTCTATTTGTATCACCGGTTTTTCCACCTTTTTTATTGATGTGGCGATGGGGATTCTTACAATGCTGTTTAACAGACAGATTTTAAAATACTTGGGAACGGATTCGCTGGCGGTATATGGTATCATCATCAATATCAGCACGTTTGTCCAGTGCTGTGCTTACAGCATTGGCCAGGCGTCCCAGCCGATGCTCTCAGCGAATTTTGGTGCTGGAAAAGGGAAACGTATTGTGCAGATTTTGAAATATGCATTAGGAACGGCGGCAGTGTTTGGGGTGGTTTGGACGGTGCTTGCTGTTTTTGTTCCCAATTTCTTCGTCTGTATTTTTATGACGCCAACGGAGGAAATCCTGGCCATTGCTCCGGGTATTATTTGCAGTTATGGTATTTCTTTCCTGTTGCTGCCGTTTAATATTTTTTCCACTTACTATTTTCAGGCGCTGATGAAACCGATGGCTTCTTTCGTTGTTTCTGTTTCCAGGGGCGTTGTGGTCAGCGGGATGTTAATCTATATCCTTCCGACTGTGGCAGGGGCAGATGCGGTTTGGTTCGCGATGCCGGTTACGGAATTGCTGGTTGCAGTTTATGTAGCCCTGAAAATGATGCGATATACGAAGGCGCTGTCCTTGGGCGAAATGATGGAATAAAAGAGTGCATGCGATAAGACAGTAAGGATGTCATATGTGTATAAGGACCAAGATTTTAAGTTGAACCGTTTTGGGGCGGTCAAAATACTGAAACAGGAATTCAGCATAAAGGCTGATTTTGTGTCCAAGTTCAGAATTGAAGCACAGGTGGCAGCGGGAATCATGCATCCGAATATCATCGATGTCTATGATGCGGGAGAGGAAAGCGGCTTCTATTATATCATGATGAAATTAGTGGAAGGGATTACTCTGAGAGACTATATTGAATGTCTCATAGAATTCTTTCATGTAGGGACAGCTGTTGCACAGCTTGAAATTTTTATAGCGTGCTGATTTTATCACTCTTGCGGCTATTGATCTTAGATTTCTTATCCTTTTTCATATTTTTATTATTTTCTTGTTGAACTAAGCAGTTATAATATGAGGGGAGGATTTTCCATGAAAATGATCAACCTTGACAGAAAAAGTATAAAAATTAAATTAGTAACTGCATTTGTGATTACCTCTATAATCCCGATTTTGCTTGTAAATATTATATATTACTACAATACATCAAAGCTTGTACAGCAGAATGTGGAGAGCATGACAAAGGCAAATCTTGAGCAGACAAAAGTGAGTCTTGATGTGTGGCTGGATTCCTATGAAGATATTCTGCTTCAGGTTTATACGGATGATTATATTGTGGAACTGGTTGACAAAATCAATGATGGTGAGGATGTAGCTAATAATAGGAAATTGCTAAGGAAAACATTAAGGGGATTATTTTATACAAAAGATTATGTGAAGTCAATTTCTATTATTACTGAAAGCGGAGAACTTGCATTTTATGACCAGTTGACGGCATCAACTACGCAGACATCGTGGTTAGACAGTATTGCTTTATCTCAGACGGAACTATATGAAGAAATCAGCAGTGATAATAAAACACATCTTTTTCCTACCGGAGAAAAAGTGATTTTTGGAAGTAATTCCTGCTGTTTGTTTCATATAGGACATCGTATCATTGATTACCGGGATGTGCAGAAGAAATGTGGGATTGTTATAGTAAGTATTGATGTAAAACTTTTGGAAGAAGTCTGTGGGACACCTGCAAAAAATGGATTGAATTTTATTGTGGATAGCAGCGGGTATTTGGTATCCTGTGCAAATTCAAATGAAGTTGGAAAAAATGTCGTTGCTGGATGTGTAAGTGAGGAAGAAAAAATAACTGCTTATCAGGAGATTGCAAGAGAGACAGAACTTTTTGGAAACAGGGAAATATCCATTTATTCGGTGTATGATGAAAAAACGGGATGGGAGATCATTCGTGCAACAGATCAGGATGTGCTTGTTCAGGGGCTTCAGGTTCAGCAAAAGATGCTGGGTTTTATCATAATTCTTTCTCTTCTTGTGGTTTTACTCATTATGGTTAGTCAAGTGACACGAATGACAGGTTCTATAAAACGAGTAGTGGAAACGATGAGAAAGGCAGGAAAAGGTGACTTAACGGTTCATGTGGCGCACGATGAGACAAGGCCTACAGAGATAGAGATTATTGCAGAAGAATTTAATTCGATGATGGACAAATTAAAAAAGTCAATTGAGAAGCAGAAGAATGCAGAAATTACAGCGTTGGAAGCGCAGATTAATCCGCATTTTCTTTATAATACATTGGATACAATCAATTGGATTGCTATTGACAAGGACGAGTATGAGATCAGCAATATGATTGCAACACTTGCCCGGATATTGAGATATGGAATTTCTGACAGTAATGGGATTGTAAAAATAAGGGATGAAATTGATTGGTTAAAACAGTATATTTTTCTTCAGCAGACTAAATTGAAAAATTCTTTTGAATGTTATATAGATGTAGAACCGGAACTTATGAATTTATCAATACACAAGCTGCTTTTACAGCCATTTGTTGAGAATGCAATTCTGCATGGATTTGAGGGGGTTGACAGGGAACATCGTTTACAGATGTGTATGAAGAGAGAGTCTGATTTCATAAAAATAGAGATAGCGGATAATGGTTGTGGAATTTCTCCTGAAAAAGTACAGGAGATGAATGAAGGAATATTTAAGAAAACGGATGATAAAAACCATATCGGGATGGAAAATGCGATTACAAGGCTGCATATGTATTACGGGGAAAGTGTAAATGTTCTAATAGAGAGCGAACAAGGAAGGGGAACAGCAGTAAGGATTTGGATTCCGATAACAGGAGGTGAGAACATTCATGAAGGCAGTAGTAATTGAAGATGAGATATTGATCAGAGAGGGGCTTTGCAAATTGTTGAAAAAGATGTTTCCCGAAATTGAAGTTACGGGTACTGCGGGTAACGGACAGGAAGGGCTCCTTTGTATAGAAAGAGATAAGCCGGATATGATTATTACCGATATCAGGATGCCGATTATGGATGGCCTGGAAATGATCACAAAAATGCAGGAATCAGGGTTATGCCCTAAGATAATTGTTTTGACTGCATATTCGGAATTTTCCTACGCCCAGCAGGCTGTAAAACTGGGGGTAAATGATTATATCATTAAACCTGTAGTTGTTCAGGAATTTGTCCGGACGATTCGGAAAATACAGAATCTATATGAGCAGGAACAAAAAAGGACGCCGGACACAATGGGAAACTTGGAAAATATAGTATCGGGTATTTTATATGGAACTTCTGTATTGGATGAAGAAATGGAAAGCTTTCTGGATAAAAAATATGGAATTGAGAAAGATATGCCGTTGATAGAACTGCTCGTCTATCTGGGAGAGGGGTATGAGGCTGAGCGGGAAAGAAAACGGAAGGAAATGTGTCAGATATTAAAGCAGAAAGAAGTAAAGTACTGTCTGGTAGACATGGAGTATGATAAGGTAATTCTTGCGCTGGTCTATGGTTATTCGTCCAGGCGGGATATAGAACGCTGGTATCAAAATCAGATTTTATTTCAGAACAGGGGAGAGAGGAAGCAGAAAGTCAGTTATGGAATGCTGGAAGTATCGGGAGCGTGTGAAATCAGGGAAGGATATCAGAAACTTCTTCCATATATGGACTGGAATATTATTTTAGGCGCAGATATTTTAATATCATATCCTCAGATAACAGATGTCCAGACAGAAGTCTGCATTTATCCAGTGGAATTGGAAAATCAGATTAAGGTTGCAATCTGCATGGGAGAAAATGAGAAAGTCAGGGAAATTCTCCGGAGGTTCCATAATTATTTTTTAAACGGACATGTTTATTCTCCGAAAGAGATAAAAGAATCTTATGTGCGTTTTCAGTGGTCTGTTTTAAATATTGCAAAAGAAGTTGGCTGCATTGATTATAAAGGCATTGACCAGAAAAAGCTTTTGGATTCTATTATGAATGCAAAGACAGAACGTGAATTGGAAAAGACATTTGAAAAAGTACTCTGCTGCATGAATGTCTCAGCTAAGGAAACAGGAGCAGTGAGTCTTGCTGTAAAAAAGGCACAGAGTATGATTCATGAGTTTTATGCGGATGGAATTACATTAAATGAAATTGCAGACAGGTTAAATTTAACACAGGAGTATCTCGGCACGCAATTCCATAAGGAATTAGGGGAAAATTTTAGTACTTATATCCGCAATTACCGCCTGGCAAAGGCAAAAGAGATGTTGATAGGAACACAGTTGAAGCAATATGAAATATCGGAAAAAGTGGGATATTCAGATGCAAAGTATTTTGCCAGGGTATTTAAAGAATGTGTCGGCATGTCGCCTGCCGAGTATAGAAAATCGAATCGATAAATTGGCTGAACAGATCTATGCGGTCAGCTTAGATTTTTTATCCTTTTTCATTTTTTTACTGTTTTGGAAAGAAATAAAAAGCAGTATGATAGATTCATCAAGAGGAACACTGACTATGGAAAAGGGTTTCAGTAAGGAGGAAAGTAATGAAAAGGAAAAAAATAACCGCATTATTTGCAGTTTTAGCAATGACTGCAAGTTTGGTCGCAGGATGTGGATCATCAGGAAGTACTGAGGATTCTGCAGTATCAGTTGATGAAGGAACAACAGCAGGTGAAGAAGCATCGGTTAATGAAGGAAGTGAAGAGGAGCCTGCCCCGGAAGCAGAATCTGCCGGTGATGCAGAGGCAGTAACAATTTGGTATTATTGGGAGACAGAAGGCCATCAGGTTGCATTGGATCAGGTCATTCAGGAGTACAATGCATCACAGGGCAATTATGAAGTTACGGCTAAGTATGTGCCATTTGCAGATTTTAAGAAACAGTTATCTATTGGTGCGTCAGCAGATGAACTGC
>OFHA01002664.1_pt1 | contig 10151 bp, 8 predicted proteins | sample 1521891 | NCBI WGS metagenome assembly OFHA01 (sample SAMEA3504089, study PRJEB24116) | mouse gut metagenome | biome: mouse gut; feature: mouse-associated habitat; material: faeces | place: Denmark | collected 2011 | reverse complement strand
TATGCCGGGATACCATTAGCGATTTAATCACTAATATTTAAGCAATGCTGTACTAGTTAAAAACCTGATTGCGAAGTTAAGTAGTGATAGAAATTTCTATGTTACTTTTAGATTACTCACAGATACAAACAGTTAGTGCTTATCTGCGGAACTGTGGTGATTCAATTGATAAACGGAGGTAAGTGAAGTGGTTAATAGTAATGAGTATGATGATTTAAATGATGAAATTCCTATCCCAGAAGCGTCATATGCTGATTTATATGAACTGGGATTTTGGAATTATAAGAAAGCAAAGCTGACAATAATATGGGGGAGAGAAGTAAATAAAAATAAGCAGATTCTTTTATTGAGAAAATTATGTCCACAGTTAAACGAAATTTCGCTTTCAAGAATATATCAAATAGTACAAGAAAAAGGAGAACGATGGCAATTTGCTGAAATGAGATGGGGGGATGCAATGGATATTTTTAAAGAAGCACAAAGAAAGGGATTGAATGTGATTATTGAAGAAGTAGGACGGAATTAGACAAGTACTTTAAGGCTTGTACATGGAAGTATGTGAAAATAAATTGGAGATAGAAAATTTGGAAGAAGAAAAATTTCCACCTGTGCGGTTAAAAACTTAAGGTGATAAGCAAGAAATGAGTTGGTAACTTTTTTTAAAATTATGTAATTGTTAGCCCCTATATTTATAAATGTTCGATACTCGTCAACCACAATATATAGTCCTACAAATGTTACCAACACACTTATTGACTACCACCAAATTTAATTATGAAACAATACTTATCAGATTTTATGATTAAGTTTGTTTAAGGTTTTGTTAGACGTGGAGAGTAGTCGGTAAAGAGCTATATCTATGATGTTGTAAATTGCCTGATTTATATGGAAGCCCACTGTTTGCGGCAGACGTGGACGGCATGATAAAGCACCGCGCAGACCATGACCTATGGGGAATGCCGAAGAATACCTGTGAGGACAGCGCAATCAGTGCAGGGCTGCGCTTTACGACATACGAATATGATCCTGTGCTTGAAAAACACTTTGCACATGCGAGACTGTACGACCCCGCGCAGGGAAGAATGCTCGGCACAGACCCTGTAAAGAGAGGGCTGAATGGCTATGCATACTGCGGTAATGACCCTGTAAACTAGACAGACTCAACAAGTGAGATCTCGAAAATGCACATCTTTTAAAGCATATTATGCTCCAAAAGATGTGCATTTTATTATGATTTCTTACTATCTTGCATAGTCTGAGTCTCTGCAAGCTGTTCTACTTCTGCAATTTCAAGACCTGTATATTTTGCAATTTTTTCAATAGGTAATTCTCCGTCTTGCAGCATGATAAGTGCTGTTTTCTTTTTCGTTTCATTTACACCCTGTATTATGCCCTGACTTATGCCCTGATTTATGCCCTGACTTATGCCCTGACTTATGCCCTGATTTAAAATGGTTCTTGCTTCGGTTTCAATCAATGCTCCACTCATCATATCACCTACACCTTTCTGAACATTATCATATTTCTTTGCAATCTCCCGAATCACATCACCAGAAAGTTCTATAATCGTCCGTTTATCAAATGCGCCGATGATTTCCTGCTGTTCTAATATGTCAAGCCGTTCCAGTATTATTTGGTATTCTGCTTTCAATTCTTTCAATTTCTGTTCATTGCTGTTATATTCTGGAAAATTGTTCTCATGTGAGAAAATATAAAACGGAATCAGCATCAGCAGTTGTTTTTCAAAAATATCGTCAAGTGAATAAGACTGCACTTTCATTACCGGAATGTCATACTGTATCGTCCCGCCGGGCGTGACAATCACATATTTCATCTTATCTGTTGTCTTTTTTCGTGTACGCAGGTACAGGACAGCCGTGTTTGGGAATGTTACCGTCAGTGTTTCCTCTGTGATTTCACTTTCATCAAGCGCTATCTGGCTGTCATACTCGAAAAGTCTTATTGTTATCTTACCGTCCGGATAACTGCTTTCGCACTCCAGATGATATTTTTTTGTTTCTGTTCCGGTTATCCGGAAATTGGTATCTGTTACCCGTTTGTTATCCGCTTCATCCTGCTGGTCTATGAAATGTTCATTTGGAAAAAACTCTATCTTTTCATCCCCGGTGTAGCATTCACCGAAAATCTCGTTTATTACAGGTATAACCAGTTTCCGGCAGTCGTTCAGGATTGTACGGAATGCACCGTCGTATATATCGCTCATTTTAGCTGCCTTTCTTATTTTATGGTTTTATCATAACATTTATCAGTGGTGTATTCAATGGATTTTATTCTTACTCAGAGATTTCGCTTTTAGTATTTATATTTATTCAATTATAGATTTTTAAAGAATAGGGATAAAAAGAAGAATGCCTTTTGAGTCAATCGTACAAAAAATATATTTTCTGTATCATAGAATCAAAAAAACAGCAGATTCTCCCTCTGCTTGATGTTATTCTTTCGTATGTAGTTTTTTCTGGTTATCCTCCTTTTTCAGATTCATATAAAACGTTCTTCATATTTTTCATATGTAGTTCATCCTGAAACATCCGGCTTACACTTATAAGAGTTATCTTTCTGCCCTTAAAATCCTTTGTCCTCCGGTAAAGATAGAGTTCTTTCATATTGAATGCTATGATGATCAGATAAAATACGGTCTCTACAGCTTTATGGCAATAACAGTGTTTCAGGTGGTAATACGTTTTGAGCTGATGGAAGCCGTTTTCTTCTATATCCCATCTTTTATGTATGATCTTCCATAAGGTTTGATTATCCGCCGTTTCATCCGTTGTCACCAGCCACATCCAGTTTTCTTCTGTACGGCCGTTCTTTTTCGTGGTTTTTTCATGATAGCGGATGACCCGGACCTTTTTTGCCACCCCATCCATTTCAAATCCGGCCAGGTCCCATGTTTCAATCTCCGTGCGGCCCCTTTTGAATGCCTCTTTTTTTCCCGCGCCTTTTTCAAACAGCCCCTGTGCATCTTTAAATATCAGCCGTTTCTCATCTTTGAGCCTTATCACTGTTTCCATCCCGCATGAGAGAACCGTATTTATAAAAGGCGCATTCAGATATAACGCGTCTGCCACAATCAGGTCCGCAAAATGCCCGTGCCGCTTCCTCAGCCTTTGAATCAGGCGCTTCCCGCCGGTCAGTTCACCCTCGTCTTTCTCATTCCCGTCCCTTGGTTTTAGCATCTCCTGCCCCAGAATCACATGCGGCGGTCCGCCTACGCTCATGCACACAACACTGCGGTGGAAGTATTCCGTCCCCTGTTTGCCGTGTCTGCAGGCCAGACAGTCCGGGCAAGATTTTTTTGCGCTTCCAAAAAGTTCCACCCCGTCAACAGCCGCAACCCTGCAGCCTCCAATGGTTCCGTGTTTCCAAATCCGGTTCCGTTTCATCCGGTCAATCGTCTCTTCGTGAATGTTACGCAGTTCATCTGGATCAATCTGCGAAAGCAGGTCCCGTACAGCGTCCACTTTTGGCATTTTTCCCCGGATGCAGTTACGCAAACGCCTGTCCATGCTTTCCGGCGGCGAAAACACGGTATGAAAGCTCCTGTACTGCAGCATCAGAAAAATCAGTGTTGGCATGACAATATTGAAAAGCGGTATGGAACGTCTTTTTCTTTTATCAGTCAGTGTCCTGATTTTTTGCGGGATATGGTATACACTCTTCATATAAGATAACAATTTAAATAATGTTAATTTTTCATTAAGGACACCTTCTTTTGTAATGTATTTGCTTACTATCATTATACCACGAAAGGTGTCCTTTTTGTGGGAAAAATCAAGAAAATTTATGTAAAAAGTCTGGATATTTATACATAAAAAAAGGAATCTTCCCGAAATCTGTCCCTATTTCTATATCTATTGAAAATCCGGTAATCTTTACTCTTTTTCACATCTAAAAGCGAAATCTCTGCACCGTCTAAAGCCAGTGGGATTGCGGTAGCCTTATTTCAATTACAAGACAATACGATAAAACCATCAATAGCTGTAAAATATACGTTACTGTTCACACCCTGTTCAGGCACCTGCTGCCTGAACAAGGCCAACGAATGCGGCTTGCCGGGTATTTTTTATGCAGCCTCCAGCAGCTTCTTTTTATAAAATTCCATTGGTGTCACAATGCCCAGATTCCGCTGTACCCGTTTGTTTGTGTAATAGTCAATAGAATCTTCGATCGCCTTTATCAGCGCCTCTTTTGTTTTATATTTTCTGCCATAATACATTTCACGTTTCATGATCCCCCAAAACCCTTCCACCGGACCATTGTCAATACATCTGCCGACCCTTGACATGCTTTGGGTCATTCCGGAATCAACTATTTTCTGCCGGAAGGTTTTGGAAGTGTACTGGCAGCCTCTGTCAGAATGGAAGATTGGTGTTGCGCCAGGATTCGCTAAAAGGGCTTTATCAAAGGTGTTGAATACAATCCGGTTATCATTATGTCCACCATACTCAAACGCCGCCGGCCTGTTTCCGCACAGATCGAGTATTACACTGAGATATATTTTCCCCTTTTTATCATCTTCTCCGGTGCCGTATTTAAATTCGGATACATCCGTGACCCATTTTTCGTTAGGCATGTCTGATTTAAACTTCCGGTTTAGGATGTTTTCAGCAACATATGCCGGATCGGAAGCTGGTTTTGTGCAGCAGTTATATCTGTCTTTACATAGGACTGTATCTTTTTCTTCCGGCATATCCTGAGTATTCTTCTGTCATTGACATGGATACCGTGGTCATGTGCGAGTGTATCCCGAATCCGCCTGTATCCCATGTCAGGATGCACTTCATGTATCGTCTCTGCTTTTTCAGCAATCAGTTCGTTGAGGATGTCATTCCGGCTGGTGCCATGGTTCTTCCATTTGTAATAGGCATCCCTGCTGATTCCCAATATCCTGCACATCTCACTTACCGGATAGTCGTCATGCGTCCCTGAAAGCTCTTTTATGGCAGTAAGGCATCCAGATGTCTTGTTCTTCTAAGGGTCGCCTCCTCTCGATTTCCCCGAGTTTTTTTAGTTTCATACTTTTTTACCCATGAATATGCCTGTCCATAGGAGCAGTTAAATTTTTTTACGGCGGACGCATAATCAATTCCTCATGGCTATTATACTGCTTGACCCATTTTAAAACAGTACTTTCTGCATGGATTCCATATTTTACAGCAATAGACTGACCTGAGCCGCCGCCTGAGAGGTAATCCAGAACTGCCTCTTTCTTAAATTCAGCCGTATACCGGCACAGGTCACTGTTCTGAGGGGCTAAGGCATCTTCCCCATGTGCTTGGAATGCAGCGTTCCATCGCTTTACCGTTCCTAATGTGATGCCATACTTTTTCTCAAGGGAATAGAATGAGGCTCTCTCTTCATGTTCCTTCAATACTTTCAGCTTGAATTCTTTTGTCTATTTTCTTTTAGACATAAATATGCTCCTCATATGATAGTTTTTGAATATTTCCATTGTCTACCATATGGGGAGCATATCACTTTTACAGGCATCCCTCTGATTCACAACCTTGCTAACATTTACATATTATTGAAAAAAGAGCCCTTTTTCAATGATCATACATTCCTAAAATTCTCAAACGTCTTATACAGATCCAGCTGCCCCCAGCCCCACTCTTTATTCGGGTACTCCTTCGAGCTGTCCCGCACCGCTCCCCGGATAAAATAATTCTTAATATTCGCCGTCGTCACCGAAATGTCATTCCGCCTGACGCCGGTCCATTCCAGCATCAGCGCTCCTGCTCCGGCTGTGATGGCGGCTGCCACGCTTGTGCCGCTGCGTGTTTCGAATTTTCCCTGCCCGACCGGGCCGTAGATGTCCACGGCAGGTGCTGCAATGTCCGGCTTGATTTCCCTGGTTGCGGTATAGCCCCGGCCGGATTCAAAGAACACGCTCCCGTCCAGGCTGTTGTAACCAGCGACGGTTATCGGTGCCTGTGCGTCTGAGGGCACGGTAATGGTTGTGTCCGGGTTGGAACGGATAAAGAATACTTCTCCCGAAACCATGTCTTCCATTGGCAGCCAGACGTGATAAATGCCGTCTGCAAAATTGCGCACCGACACGTTCAGACTCCAGACGCCGGCAATCGGCTTTGTAAACCGGATGTAAATCAGCTCGTTTTTGTTGGCAGCGCCAGTCAGCAGGTAATCGACCGTTGCTACCGTTCCCTCGAACAAAAACCGGTATTCTGTATGGCTGCCGGGAGCTGTCGGCAGCGCCCGGAAACGCTCCCCCGTTGGCGAGATAACGGTTACTTCATAAAGCTCCGGTGCCTCAGCCCACATTTCGGCAATAAATCCCTGCACGCCATCCGATACACTGATTTCCACGCGCTCCTGTGCATTCTGGCCGCTGATTCCGCCCAGGAAATGATGCCTTTTGTCCGCTTCATTGCCGCATGCCACAACGACGCAGCGCTGCCTGCGCTCCGATACTTCATTGAGGGAATGGGCCAGCGGGCTCGCCCCGCCGCGGTTTCCCATATTCGTGCCGAGGGCAATGCAGATGGACAGGGGCTTTCTCAGCTCAATGGCCAGCATGTTCAGATAGCGGATGCCGGCCATAATGTCATTTTCCTGAAAGACCGGCGTTTCATCCGGAATAAAATAAAAATCCTTCAGGTACTGCTTGGCTGGCTTCAGCTGCACGAAAGCAATGTCGCATTCCGGTGCTGCCCCGCTGAACTGGTTGTTAAAATCCTCCGAGCCTGCTGCCAGTGCTGCCAGAAATGTGCCGTGCCCGTCTGCATAGGGTATTTTGGCAGTCATGGAATCGTGGTTCGCCATCAGTTCTTCGTTTATCTGCTCCCTTGTATACTCTGTTCCGTACAGAAATCCCCTCGGCGGCATTCCGCTGCGTTCTTTCTGGTTCCAGATGCGTTCTACGCGCGTTGTGCCATCCGTGTTACAAAACAGCGGATTTGTATAATCAAAATCCGTATCAATAAATCCTACCAGCACGCCACGCCCGGTCAGCGACAGGTTTGGCTGGTCACGCACCTTTAAAATGCCGCTTTCCCCGAGTGCAAGATTGTTCAAAAGGCCGAAGCATTTCGGAATGATGCCATATGAAAAATCCCCCGTTTTCAGCTCCCTGCCCCGCATCTGGTCATAAACTGCCAGATAATCCTCATCCAGCTGCTGCACGCAGTAGTCTCCCGGCGGTATGTCTTCCATGTACTCTTTCGTGGCAAGAAAGTCAAAATAATCATTTGAATAAACCGCTTCTTCACAATCGGGCATAAACGTCTCCTGACAGCTTTTTCATTCTATGTTCCATCATATGAAAAAAATCAGAAAAGGTTAAGGATTCCGGCCTAATCGGAATATACAATGCTCGCATGATGCATGCGCACTTCCTTCAGCATGGCCGGCGAAGGTTCAACCAGAATCTCCTGCAGCATGCCGCTGCTGGAAAAAATCATGCTGTATATGTCATGCTCGCTGTTTCCGGAAGAATAATCAAATACTTTCAGCTGCGGATTCGAATGAAATCCATCCAGCTTATGCGATTTCACCGGTGCCATGCACTGCAGCTCGTCTAAGGAATACGAAGCCAGCTTTTTCCGCCTGCTTTTGTTTTTTACAACTGCGATATCCAGCTCGTCGGACACGAGCAGGTATTCGTATTCACGGTAACGGCTCCGCAGTGTCGTAAAGCTTACCGGAACCATAATGACGCCAATCGGGAAAAACAGCGCCTGAAAAAGCGCGCCATACAAAAGCAGGGCAGCCGTAACCGCTGTCAGCACAACAGCCAGCTGCTTTCCTTTTATATCCTTTTCATCATGAACAATTACCTCTGCATATGATTCTGACATATGTTCCTCCTTCTTACCTGCTGCCTGTTTCAGCATATGCCTTTCTGCACGCTGCTGTATTCCGGCATTGCATGCTCTTTTACTGGCCGCTGCCTGTTCAGCACGCGCCACGGTTTTCAGCTGTGTGCTCCGGCAGCCCCATGACACCGCGCATCGTAATCAGCGGCCCGCCCTGGCCATTGACATAATCCCCGGTAATGGTCACGATGCCGATATTGTCATCCTTTGGAATCTCGTACATAATATCCAGCATAAATTCTTCGATAATGGCACGCAGCGCCCGGGCACCGACTTTCTTTTCTTTTGCTTTTTTTGCAATGGCATGAAGCGCATCCTCTGCAAATTCCAGGCGCACCTCGTCGTAATCAAGCAGCTTCTGGTACTGCTTGATAATCGCATTTTTCGGCTCTGCCAGAATCCGCACAAGCATGTCTTCGGTCAGCGCTTCCAGCGAAAACAGGATTGGCAGGCGTCCGATAAACTCCGGTATCATGCCGAATTTGCGGATATCCTCCACCGTAACATGCGTTAACAGGTTTTCCTCTTTATCATATTTATCCTTTAAATCCGACTGGAATCCAATGGAAGATGCCTTGTTCAGGCGCTCTTTGATAATTTCGTCCAAATCTGGAAAAGCCCCGCCGCAGATAAATAAAATATCCTTGGTGTTTACGGTCGTCATCGGCACCATGGCGTTTTTGCTGCTGGCCCCGACCGGCACTTCCACTTCTGCACCCTCTAACAGCTTGAGCATGCCCTGCTGCACAGATTCCCCGCTGACATCACGCTGGTGCGTATTTCTCTTTTTGGCAATTTTGTCGATTTCATCTATAAAAATAATGCCATGCTCGGCACGCTCGACATCGTTGTCCGCCGCGGCAAGCAGCTTGGAAACGACGCTTTCAATATCATCCCCGATGTACCCGGCTTCTGTCAGCGAGGTCGCATCCGTAATGGCAAGCGGCACATCCAGCAGCTTTGCCAGCGTCCTGACCAGGTACGTCTTGCCGGAGCCGGTCGGCCCTACCATCAGCATATTGGATTTTTCCACTTCGATTTCGTCGGTATCTTCTCCTGCAATCCGTTTGTAATGGTTATAGACTGCTACCGACACGACTTTTTTGGCATGCTCCTGGCCGACGATATAATCATCCAGCTTTGCCTTGATTTTGTGCGGGGCCGGAATTGCATGAATATCAAACACCGGAGCCTGTTTTTTCTCTTTCGGCTTTTTCTTTTTGATTTTCTGTGCATGCGGCATCATATTCTGCAGGTCTGACAGGTTAATCATGCTGATATTCGGCATCCTGCCATTTGCGTGCATCGGGCCTAATACGTCATCCAGGCGGAAGCCCGACTGATTCATGCCGTCAAAGGTACGCTGCATGCAGTCCTGGCAGATGCAGATATGATTCGGTATTTTTATCATCCTGCCTGCGACGCTTTCCGGCCGGTGGCAGATATAGCAGACTTCTTCATAATCGTCTTTTTCTTCGTTTTTGGTTTCGTCCTTCTTCTGGTCCTTTTTCTCGTCCTTATCATTCTGGGATTTATGGATGTCCACTTCCCTAAAATCGTAATCTGACATTTTTATACAGCTCCATTCCATCTTTTTGCGGCTTATGAACCTGCCAAACCAGACACGTTCCGCCAGACTCCCTATTATTATAAAAAAGTCGCTTCTGTTTGGCAACTGCTGGCAGAAAATTTAATAATTAATTTATACGTTACTGTTCACTCCGTGACCAGTAACTATCCTGCCATCTATATGCCGTACATCGCTTCTTCTTCCTGTGCACTGACCGCTTCTTTCCGCCTTTTATCGAGCACGCGCAGGAACTTTCCGGCTTCTTCCCACGCCCGTTTTGACTCCGGCATCATCAGCTTGCCCATCTGGAATACATGGAACATGCCCTCATAAATACTGAGCCTTACTTTTACGCCGGCTTCTTTTGCTTTTTTTGCAAGCGAAACCGAATCGCTTAACAGCATTTCAATCGAGCCTGCCTGCACAAGCATGGGCGGAAATCCCCCGAAGCTTCCAAACAGCGGGGAAATATACGGGTTTTTTGGGTTTTCATCCCCGACGTAGTCCATGTTGTAAATCATGCTTTCCCTTGTATTTCCAAACAGCGGGTCTAACGTATAATTGGTCTCGTAGGATTCCCCGCTGGCTGTCAGGTCTGTCCAGGGCGACATCAGAATCAGCCCTTCCGGCAGCGGCATGCCATGGTCTTTCAGATACAGGCACAGTGCCAGGGCAAGCCCGCCGCCTGCGGAGTCTCCTGCTATTACTATTCTGGACGGCTGGCA
>OFHA01002661.1_pt1 | contig 10157 bp, 5 predicted proteins | sample 1521891 | NCBI WGS metagenome assembly OFHA01 (sample SAMEA3504089, study PRJEB24116) | mouse gut metagenome | biome: mouse gut; feature: mouse-associated habitat; material: faeces | place: Denmark | collected 2011 | reverse complement strand
TGGTTACCAGGGTTTTCGTGCTGATAAAGGTAAACGGCTCCAGTATGTCGCCGACGTATGAGGCGGGCGAGGGGATATTTCTTCGCCAGACCGACGACATCGAACCGGGAGACATTATCGGATTCTATTATGGAGGAAATGTATTTCTAAAACGCGTCATTGGGACGTCGGGAGATCAGATAGATATCGATCAAAAAGGTAATGTATATGTCAATGATGAACTGCTCGATGAGCCTTATCTGACGAAGAAGAGCCTGGGGAAATGCGAACTGGAATTTCCATATAAAGTACCGAAAGGCATGTACTTCGTGCTGGGCGACAACAGGGCGGTATCCCTTGACAGCCGTATCAAGTCAATAGGATGTGTACAGAGCGAGCAGATTGTAGGCAAAGCAGTCATCAGGGTATGGCCTCTGACACGGGTAGAAATTATGCACTAAGAAGGTGAGAAGATGCAGGAACTTGTGAGAGAATATTTAAATGAATTAGGGAAAAAGCAGAAGGTACACAGGAGGTTCAGGATCGTTACGGCCGTATTTGCGGTAGCGGTAGCGATCAGCGTCATCTGGGGATTGTCGAGAGCCGGATTCGCTACAACCGGAGAACCCAAGTGCGGGAGGGAAGAGCATCAGCATGCGGAGGAATGCTACAGCGACGCTTTGAACTGCGGACAAGAGGAAGGCGGCGGACACCAGCATGCAGATGAATGCTACCAGACCGTATCCAATCTGGTTTGCGGGCAGGAAGAAAGTGAAGAACACCAGCATGCGGACGAGTGCTACCTGACGGAATCGGTTCTGGCTTGCGGGCAGGAAGAGTATCCCGGGCATACCCATGAAGAAGGATGCTATGCGAAACAGCTTTCCTGCGGAAAAGAAGAGCATCAGCATGAGGAAGAATGCTACATCGACAAATCAGCGGATGTAGAAGAAGAATCCACATGGACCGCACAGTATGAGGACGTAGAATGGAGCGACGCCTGGGGCGAAGATCTGGTAAAGGCGGCAGAAGCGCAGCTTGACTATAAAGAAAGCGTCGAGAACTATATGGTGGCGGAAGACGGAAGCCACAAGGGCTATACCCGTTACGGACAGTTTGCCGGGGATCCGTATACAGACTGGAACGCACCTTTTGTAAACTTCTGTATGTACTACGCGGGACTCACAACTTCCGAAATGTTCCCGGAAGAAAAGGCGGCGGCCGACTGGTATGCTAAGTTTACAGAAGAAGAGGAAGGAAAGAAAATAGTTTACATTACGGCGGATGAAGCATATGAGCCGAAAGCCGGGGATATTGTCTTTCTGAGAAATGAAGAGGAAGAAGCGGAGCTTCGGATGGGAATTGTTTCTTCCTATAATAAAGAGGATCATGAGATTAAGGTTATCGAGGGCGACAGCGATAATCAGGTTAAGGAAAATACATACGATGTAAATGATGAAGATATTTCTGAATATCTGAAGATAACTGAAATGGAGGAGGACTATAAAGGAACAGGGGAACAGCCGAACGATACGCCGGAAGGTGAAGATGTAAATGCTGAGGTTCCGGAAGAAGCAACCATTGAGTTGACAACAGAAGTGGACGAAACAATCATTACACTGAGCGGACCGGAGAGTTCATTTGAAAAGGATAAAGAATATACGATTCAGGCGGAAAAAATAGAGGATGAAGAAACAATTGCAACGATTGAAGAGGCGATTGATAAAGAGGTAGAGAAACAGGAGAAGCAGGTAAAGAATTATCAGGCATTTGATATTAAACTTCTGGTTGACGGTGAAGAAGTACAGCCGTTAGGACCGGTCGCAGTAAAGTTTTCTGGGCGTGAGGTGGAAAAGTCGGTAGAAAATGAGAATACCGAAGTCAATGTAATTCATGTGGATGAGAACACAGGCGAGACAACCGATATGGAAGCCGTTGCTACGGATGAAAAGGATGTGGTAATTGAGACGGAGCATTTCTCAGTGTATGTGTATGTGGAAGTCGGCATAGATGCGATTGAAGGAGTCGAAATTGATATACAGCATTGGGGAGAAAATATTGAGACAATTGACAGCGCTGCCGGTGGGATGAATGGTGAAGTAAAGGAAGAAGCATTCGATACGGAGAAACGTGAAGTTATCACAAAAGAAGGGCAGTGTAAATTGTATTCTACCGATGTAGATTTTAAACTTCCAAGTGAAACATATATGGATGTTAAAGAATTGAGCAAGGTATACAATGCTGATAAAGGCGAGCGCTATGAGATAACAAAAGTATGGGTCAGCAACAAGGGGAAATCGGCGAATTGTAAAGAGGATCAAGAAAAATGGAACGCAGATGATTATAAGGAATATACGAAGGACGAACTTGCGGATTCACAGGTGGTGAAAGAAATTAATAACCTAGAGAAAGGTTCTGTTATTCGCTTTTGGTATGCGCCGCCGGAAAAAGAAACAAGCGTAAAAGAGCCGGTTACGTTTTATGATTATGATCACAGCGAACAGAATGGCGATACCCTAAATACAAAATCAAAAGGTATTAATGCGGATTCAAATTTTGAAAACAATAATAAACCGAAATTAGGAGTAGGGCAAAGTTCAGCGGGGAATGCAAGTCCGTGGATTAATAATAAATATAATGAAAAATTTTTGAATGCTGGTAATGGAAATCAAGCGTTTACAGGACTCGTAGGAAATGAGCTGAACAATGGGAAATTAGTTTTTAATCCCGCGATTGACGTATGTGATAGTTTGTTTTCACATAATCCATCTGGAGGCTCCTATCAATATAATGATTATGAGTTAGAATTTTCACAGAATGGCGATACGTATACATTGATAAATGTATACAAAGGGAATACAAAAACATATGCACAAGATCTAACCACATTTAAGGAGAGGCCAAACTGGAATAAGACAAAATATATATATTCCAATGATTTCTGGCCGTTGGATGATGCGGAGCATAAAAAGGATCCCCTTTTAGGCGAGAAAGTATATCAAATAAGTCCAAATGCAACAACTATTTCTGGGAACTCTGTAACAAAAATAGGAAGAGATAGCGGTAACGGAGATAATGACTTTCAAACAGCCAACGGACACAATTGGTATTTTGGTATGACTTATACAGTCAAGTTTAAGCTGGGCGACTATACGGGACCGTTGGAATACTATTTCCGTGGAGATGATGATTTTTGGTTGTTTGTTGATGGCAAACTTGCAGTTGATCTAGGCGGAATTCATACTGCGATAGGTAAAACTTATAATTTAGACTATCTGAAAAATGAAGATAAGGATAAAGAGCATGTTCTGCAAGTGTATTACATGGAACGTGGAGCAACTGGCTCTACCTGCTATATGCAGTTCACATTACCGAAAGCAAAGATTGAACCGCTTCCGGAACCGGATACAACTACCTATACCGTCGAAAAGAAATGGGCAGATAATGAGAATGGGTTCCGGCCCCAGGATATTCAGGTTTCTTTATATAAGAAGAAAAAGACTGAGACAGATGGGGTAAAGGTACGGACAATAACATTGCCGTTAAGGAACGAAGATGGAAAGTATATAAATCAGCAAGGGCAAATAGTTGACGAACCAATATGGAGTTATACATGGAGCGACCTTCCGAAGATAGATGGAAAGACTGGAGCGACGATTGAGTACTACGCGGATGAGGAATATATTGATCCTGAAAATCAAGAGAATCCTATGCTGGGATATGAATATGATAAGGTAGTAACTCAGGATGGTACTCATATAACCTTAACCAATAAAATTGCAGATAAAAGGGTAAAGGTTCGTAAGGAATGGGAAGGCGATGAAAAAGAAATAGAAAACAGACCTGAGCAGGTAGTCTTTATATTATATGCGAATGGTACGGAATATAAAGACCATACTGGAACCCGCAAAACAGTTACATTATCCGATGCAAATAATTGGGAAGGCGAATTTGACCATGTTCCGGAGTATTATTATAACAAAAATAATGTAACGGGAGAAGGAAAATGGGAAAAGGTGAAGTATTCCGTTGTAGAGGAAACAAGCAGGAGCAGCGGCGGGCTTTCTACTAATGGCAGCAGTTCTGCTGAGTCGGATAGTGGAGCAATTGATACCGAAATTGGCGGAGAGTTTTCTGACATTGAGGATGAAAGCGCGGCTGAGGATATAGAGGACGTTGTGGAAACGGAGGATAATGCAGAAACAGAGGACGATATGTTTGGTGGAATTATGGAAGAAGAGGACGAATCTGGTAATCCTGAAAACAATGATGAATCTGTTGAAGATACTGATGTGAATAACGGCTCTGCGTCTAATAATGACGAGTTTGTTGGCAAGAATGATGCGGTATACGATATAACAATCGAAGAAGTTACGAGACCAGAAGATATAAAGAACGGCTATATCGCATGTTTTAAGGCGACAAATACTTTGGTCACTAAAAATGTTTGTATTGAGAAAGTTTCCAAGTCAGATGAAACAGCACATCTTAGAGGCGCGGTCTTCAATCTATATAAAGAGGATGCTTTTGATAAAGAAGGAAATCTGATCGAGAATGCTTATGTGGAAGGAACCTATACAACAGAAGATAATGGATGTATTGATATTAAAGGATTAAGGTTTGGCGTGTATTATCTTCTGGAAATCCAGGCTCCGAACGGATTCGCAATTTTGGAAAAACCGATAAAGCTGACTGCGGATAAAACTGGAGTGACTGTCGATTTTCAGATTGACGGCTGGGAAGATCGTATTCATGTAAGTCTGAAAGGCGGAAAATATTATATTGAAATTCCAAATGAAATTATGTATGAACTTCCGTCTACCGGAGGAAGTGGAATTTACTGGTATATGTTCAGTGGAATGCTGTTAATGGCAGCAGGTTCGCTGATAACATATAGAAAAAAACGTAAGGAGGTGCTGGGAAGTTAGGATATGAACATAACTTTTTGGCGGTCCTTGCACCGCCTGTGCATGGGCGTATAGCTTGTGTTAGGGAATGCAGTGTAAAAAGACACATGTAACTCTAAAGTAAAGCAAAAAGAATCAGAAAAGGAGAAGAAGAATGAAGAAGTTTAAAAAGTTATTTGCAGTGATCTTATCACTGGCAATGGTACTGGGGATGTCGATGACATCATTCGCAGCAACACCTAGTGATACCGATAAGGCAGAATTGAAGATTACGAAATTGAGAGGCGGAGAAACTGTAAAGCTGTACCAGATTGCCAGCGCGGAATATGGTAAAAATGGCACTCAGGGATTCTTGAAGTATAACTGGAATGAAGGAGTCGAGTTCGAGGATAAAGATAAACCAACGGCAGATGAACTTAACGCATTAGCTAAGAAAATTACCACGGTGGGAAATCTGGTAGATACAAAGACAATGTCAGCAGAGGAAACAGTATATTCATATACCGCAGCAGCAGGTGCGTATATCGCAATTATTACAGCAGCTGATAATTCTACAGTTTACAATCCAATCATTTTATCGGCGGCTTATGGAAAAGAAGATGCGGATAAGGGTAGTTTGAGCGGAGCTGAAATTGGGGCGACAGATAGTTATTTGTTTGGAACGACCGCGGTAGCAAAGAGTTCAGATGTAACTTTTTCAAAGGGGATGGAAGGATATACTCCTGATACGGATGATGCTGGAAACGAGGTTCCAACAGCGTCTGTAGGCCAGGTGTTGACATATACACTTAATGCGAAAGTGCCAAGCTACCCGGCCAATGCAGAAAACAAAACGTTCTTTATGTCAGATACAATGGTGACAGGATTAACATTTGATTATGATTCATTGGTTGTAAAGTATAATGGCAAAACCATTACTGGTAGTAAAACATCTTCAAAGCAGTTTGTGTATGAGGGAAAAGTTATTGCAAATGCAGTAGCAACACGCACAGGCGAAACTATTACAGGGTTTAACATTAACTTTATTTACGATAACTTAATTTCTGACGAAGCAACGGGAGCGCTTTACGCAGATGTTATAAGCGTAGAATACAAGGCGGTTATTAATTCAACTGCAGTTGTTGGCCAGACAGGAAATGAGAATGATGCGGAACTGTACTATGCAAAGCAGCCAAACCAGGGTTCTACATGGGATACGCCAGATGAGAAACCGGAGACTGATGAAGCATCAGGAAATGCAAAAAAAGAAGATAAGAAGATCGTTTATACTTATCAGTTAGCCTTTGAGAAAGAAGACAGTGAATCAAAAGAAAAGCTTGCGGATGCGAGATTTGGAATCTATAGTGACGCTGAGTGTACGAAATTGATTGACGAAGTAGTAACAAACAAGGAAGGGTATGCGGTGTCTACAAAAATTGGAGCGGGAACCTATTATATTAAGGAGCTTCAGGCACCGGATGGTTATTCATTAAACGATACCGTATATCAGGCAGTAGCAAGTTGGACGTCTGCAACAACAACTATTACTGGGGAAGTAACAGCGAGAGAATATACTACTGAAAAGCCGTCAGAGGACGCGCTGCAGGTTGGTTGGATTGAGAATGGTATTTATTATTCCACAAAGCCGTCAGACAATGCAAAGCCAGCATATATTAAATCTGAGACAAAGCAGACAACGATTGATGAGACTATAGAAACAAATGTAGAAGCCGGTACAGTAACTAAACTTACATTAGTAGGAACGGACGAAGAAGTAGGAGCTATTCCAAATACTACGCTTGCATCCCTTCCATCAACCGGTGGTATCGGTACTACAATCTTCACCATCGGCGGATGCCTGATCATGGTTGTTGCAGCAGCATTATTCTTCGCCAGCCGCAGAAAATCTGCAAAATAATCAAACAACATATAAGAACAGTTCAGTTATCGCTGGATTGTAATACAGTACTTAAATCCATAAAGCTCCGGGGCAGTTTCTGTCCCGGAGCAGCAAAGAAAGATGATATACATACAACAGTAAGGAGAGTTCGGATGAAAAAGAATACAAGTAAAATTTTCATAGTTGTTTTATTTTTGGCCGGATTGTCCTTACTGCTGTATCCGTTTGTAGCGAACCAGTGGAATAATTACAGACAGAAGCAGTTGATTTCCAATTATGAACAGGTAGTTGCCGAAAAGGAAGCGGCGGGAGTTCTTGATTATGAGGCGGAGTGGGAGAAAGCAGAGAGTTACAATCAGGCTCTGCTTCCAAGTATTCTTCCGGATGCGTTTGCGGTGGCGGAAGCTACCGGCGAGGATCATACGTATCTGTCCAGCCTGAATATTGCCGGAGACGGTATCATGGGAACGGTGGAGATTCCGAAGATTAAGATTACGCTGCCTATCTTCCACGGCACGGACGACGAGGTGCTGCAGAAGGCGGCTGGGCATCTAGAGGGAAGCTCCCTTCCGGTGGGCGGGGAGAATACCCATTCCGTCATTACTGCGCATAGGGGACTGCCAAGCGCGGCGCTGTTTACGGATTTGGATAAGATGAAGAAGGGAGATCATTTCCTGCTTCATGTTTTAGATGACACCCTCTGCTATGAAGTGGATCAAATAAATATTATTGAGCCGGAGGAAACAGAGGCTCTGTCGATGGTAGACGGGATGGATCTGGTGACGCTGGTTACCTGTACGCCGTATGGAGTGAACAGCCACCGTATGCTGGTGCGGGGACACCGGGTTCCGTATGATCCGCAGGCGCTTGCTGAGGAAGGGATACCGCTGAGCAACATGAGCCTCCATACCAATTACATACTTTGGATTGTGGTAGGCTTGCTGGTTACCGGTTTGTTCAGTTTCTTCTTGTACAAAAGAGAGCAGAAGCTAAGGAAGAAAAAGGCGGATGCCGAAGGGGCGGAGGCGCCGGAACATGATCATCCGGATGCTGCGTCTGCCGCCGGGGGAGCCGGGGATGCGGGAGTGACAGAAGAGGAACCGGATTCTGTGCCGGAAGCCTCTGAGACAAAGGAAGGTCAGGAGGAATAGCAGATATGAAGAGAAAGATATCTACGTTTCTGTTCGGGCTGCTGTTTCTGGCAGGATTTGGGATCCTTGCGTATCCGACGATTTCGAATCAATGGAATACGTACCGTCAGTCGAAGCTGATTTCTAATTATGAATCGGCAGTCAGCGAGATGACGGAGGAGGATTTTGAGGAAGCGTGGACGGCGGCCAGGAACTATAACCAGACATTCGACAAGAACAGTATCCGAAGCGATATCTTCGGCCTTGAGCATTCCGAAGATATTACGAGTACGGAATACTGGAAGGTGCTGAACGCGGCCGGGGACGGCATTATGGGATATATCACCATACCGAAGATCAATATCCGGCTGTCCATCTACCACGGAACCGACGAGGATGTGCTTCAGACCGGAGTCGGCCACTTAAACGGCACCAAGCTTCCAATCGGAGGCGAGAGCAGCCACAGCGTAGTATCAGCCCACAGGGGACTGCCCAGTGCGAAGCTGTTTACCGATATAGACCAATTGAAAGAGAAGGATCGGTTTTACCTGCATATCCTGAATGAGGATTTTGCCTATGAAGTAGACCGGATTCTGCCTATGGTGGAGAAGGATGATTACGATGCGTTAGAAGAAGCGCTGAAGATTGAGGAAGGGCAGGACTATGTAACGCTGTTTACCTGTACGCCATATGGAGTGAACAGCCACCGTTTGCTGGTGAGGGGACACCGGGTACCTTATGACGGGGAACTGGAGTCAACGCCGGTGGATTCCATGGTGCAGGCAATCCAGAATTACTATATGCTGTATTTGCTGCTGGGTCTTGGAGTAACGGCGCTGATGATATTGGCCATGCGCCATGCGGCAAAGAAGAAGAGCCGGAAGGCGGCGGATGCGGAAGCGGGAGAAGCGCCCGGGGAAGAAGCAGGGCCGGAAAGAAAGCCGGAGGCAGAGAAAGAGTCGGGAACAGAGCCGGAACCGGGAAACAGACAGGATGGGAAGCCCGGAGCGGAGGCGGAACAGAAAACGGAGACGGAGAACCGTGAGGAGGGAGAAAGTTGAAGATAAGCAGGAAAGGAAAAACCGGATGCGCGTTGGCGCTGGCAGCCCTGATGGCGCTTGCCGGGGTGTCCGCAAAGCAGACATATGCGGCCGGAGGAATTGATGAGAATGTACCGCGCAGTATTACGGTATCTGTGGCGAAAGGCAGCAATAACAGCGCTCAGGACAAAGAGTTTCAGAGAGATTTGGAAGCAATAAGCATTCCCGTAGCGCTCTACAAAGTGGCGGATGTGGATAAGACAGGGCAGAATTTTACGGCGCTGAAGCCTTTTGAGACAATGAAATTTGATATTAACAGTGAGACGACAGCTTCCGAATGGCAGGAGATGGCGCTGGAAGCAATGAAAATTCTCGGAGGCGCAGAGGAAAATGCGTTTTATCAGGGTGAAATTGCGGCGGGCGGCTCGGGGATTGTTACATTTGACGCGCCGGATACAGGCATGTATCTGGTAGTGGCCGGCGGCAGGTACAATGAGGAGAAGACCGCAAAATATAGCTACAATAGGGACTATACCGCAAAGTATACGTTTACCCCATATCTTACGGCCATGCCCGGCAACCAATATGCGTCGGCTTATGACGAGGATGGAAATCCGATCCACACAGACGGAAACGGCGGAACGCTTCGCGACGAATGGGTATACGAAACCACAATCGGCTTAAAAGTAGAAGCAGAGCCGTTATATGGTAAGGTGGTTATAAAGAAGACGCTGGATAATTACAATGAAACGCTGGGGAAGGCTACTTTTGTATATAAGGTTGAAGGAACAGACAAGGAAGGAAATCTTTACAGCGAAGTTGTCAGTACAACGCATCAAGATTTAACGGAGCAGACAGTAACGCTTGAGGGGATTCCGGCAGGAATCACTGTGACGGTAGAAGAGATATACCGGGGAGCGAGCTACGATATTTCCGGCGACGGCATGACGGTAAAGCAGGTAAAGATCTGGTCGGATGAAGCAGTTCAGTATGCCGGGGGACAGATTCCGGAAGGCGGAACGGAACCGATAAAGACAGCCGAAGTTTCATTTCAGAATAAATACAACGGCGGTAATCGGGGCGGTTATGGAGTGGTAAATGAATTTGCGAACAGCGATACCGGCTGGACATGGGAAAGACCGGAGGTACCGGGGCTAAACGAAGAGTAGAAAGGGGCTGCGACAGGTATGAAAATGATACAAAAATATAAGAAAACGCTGCT
>OFHA01002659.1_pt1 | contig 10159 bp, 11 predicted proteins | sample 1521891 | NCBI WGS metagenome assembly OFHA01 (sample SAMEA3504089, study PRJEB24116) | mouse gut metagenome | biome: mouse gut; feature: mouse-associated habitat; material: faeces | place: Denmark | collected 2011 | reverse complement strand
CTGATATTACTTTGCATAACTCCCCTATCTGCAAAATACACATACAGCAGGCATTCTGAAAAACCGAATTTCCCACAAAGTTATTGTAATCATTATCAAACATATCACATGCTTCATCTAACTGCCTGCAATAGTCCAAAATCTTGTTGAGGATAATTGCATCTTTACTCTTCATACAATAATATCTCCGTTCCGGCTATTTCTTTCCTGAAGTCATCCGCAATTCCCGCCGTGGTGACTAAATCAACCGAAAGATTCAGTGCCTCCTGGAACATCTGGCGCATTCCGGAAAGTTTAAGCAAGGACATCGGCCTGCCTTTTTCCACAAGTAAATCTACATCGCTTTTCTCACTTGCCGTTCCTTTTGCATATGAGCCAAACAGATATAATCTTTTTACCCCATACGAATATGCAATAGGAACAACTATCTTCTTGATTTCATTAATATCCGGCATATCAAATCACCTCCATAACTTAGTGTGGAAGAAATAAAAATAACGGGGAAATTCCCCGCCGCTCGGTGGACCAGGGTCTTTCAACCAGCCCAACCAGTTCTATGCCACTGGCTTATTTATATGTTAATATTAACGGGAATATGCTTTACTGTCAATGTTTCGCAGAAAAATATTCCGGCTTTTTTATTTTTCCACTTGCCAACCCGCCAAAACAGAGGTTAGATACGACTCCACGGAAGTCTGCAAATAAAAAGCCAGCAGCATGGCCAAAGTCTATAACGAAGGATTCAAAAAGCAATTAGTGAAAGGGTATATCCAAGGGAAAAGTTATCCTTCTCTTGAAAAAGAGTATGGGGTTGCCAAGACAGCCCTTTCCGGATGGGTAAAAAAATATAGCGGAGAATGCCAAATCTCACAACCACATACTGCAAATTTCCCTGTCTTTCCCCCCAAAGGAATCCAGGCTCTCCACAAAAGAATTGCAGGACTGGAAAAGGGGAACCTTTCCCTAAAAAAGCCGCGGCATTCTCCGCAAGGGAAGCTGGTTAGTGGTGTACCGCCCCACCGGTCAATATAAAACTATTTTGGGGCTGGTCTATTACAACAATAACCGCCTCCTGGGCCATTATTTGTAATTACATAAATTGGAAGAGGGCATTCTTCAATAAATTCCTTTACATCATCAAAAAACGACGCATACATCCAAACTCTCTGAAACAGCTTATGCAGTTCGGAAAAAGCATCAACCAAGCCCTTCTCCCTTCCAAGCATTTCCAGCAGACAGTCAACAATCTCATCTTCCGTCAAAAAAACATCGTCATAACTTTTCTCTTCCATTGTTTTTTATCAGGCTCCACCAATGTTTTCAGTTACTTGCTTCTTTACCTTACTTGAGCATTTATTCAAGACATCCGTCAATGATATGTACAATTCTTCCCGCCGCTTTTGCAACATTTAAATCATGTGTTATCATAACAATGGTATTCCCAAGCTCATGAAGCTGCCCGAAGAGAGCCAGCACATCCTTACCGCTGGCAGAATCCAATGCCCCGGTAGGTTCATCCGCCAGAAGTAGCGCCGGTTCTCCCACAAGCGCCCTGGCAATAGACACCCTCTGCTTCTGCCCGCCTGAAAGTTCCGAAGGCTTATGCCTCAGCCTGTGCCCGATCCCCAGCATTATCCGCCACATCCATGCATCCAATGATATTCATCAGGGTAGTCTTGCCGGAACCTGACGGTCCCAAAATCGCCACAAATTCCCCTTTCTCCACTAAAAAATCCACGTTCTTAAGTACCGGAACCTTTTCCATACCAAGCATATACCCTTTATTAATCTGTTTCATATCTATAATTCTGTTTTCTCTCATTTTTACCTCTATTCCGAAGCGTTTTACGCTGAGGACGCGAGCAGAATTTAGGAGTTTCCGAAGGAATACTCCGATTTTGCTCTTTTTGCTCTGCGACCAATAGAATTTGTGACGCAAATTGTTCATCAGAAAATTTATTCAACCCTGCCTCCATTCTGAAGCGCTTTACTTCACCCCTGCCCCTCATCACTCATGGTTCAGCGCCGCTACCGGAATGAGACGTGATGCCTTAAACGCCGGATAAAACCCGAAAACAGTTCCTGTCAGTACGCCAAACAGTAAGGATAAGACACCACCGCCCAAAGAAAGTTCCACCCGCACGGAAAATCCTTCTATGATCGGTGTAATGCCCAGAGATAGAAGCACCCCCAAAACAGCTCCCACAAAACTGATACAGCTGGCTTCCAGCAGAAATTCTGTAAGAATATCCTTCTGGCCACACCCGATTGCTTTCAGAATGCCGATTTCATTGGTGCGTTCCTTTACAGAAACAAACAATACATTCATGATTCCGATTCCCCCTACAATAAATACAATAGCCGCCATAGCCAGCAGAAGAAGGGTCAACGTTTCATTAGACTTTGAAGCCGCCTCCATTTTGCTTCCCGCATCGGAAATGGTAAATTCTATATTTTCACCATAAGTTTCAGCCAATACAGTCGCAGTCTGCTCCATAACACTGTCCACATCATCTACATCCTCCGCCACCACGGTAATAACAGGGCTTACATCCTTACCGGTAAGATACTTGATACCTGTTTCATAAGGAATAAAGACCGCCTCATCCGGACTGATGCCGGATGCCACTGTTCCCATTTCCATAAGCACACCACTCACTACATAAGAGCGGTTGTCGATATAAACAGACGAATCATAAGCCTCCAGGACACTGTCAAACATTTCCTTTGCCGCACTGTAGCCGAGGACGCAGATCCTCTCCTTGTAAATATCATTGTCCTGTGTGAGAAATGTGCCGATGGCCATTTCCAGGTTGCTGATATCCGCATAATTTTCCTTGACACCTGCAATCGTATAGGAAGCGCTCTCCTCCATGCTTCCGCCTTCCGTCTCCTGCTTTGTGGTATAAGAGACCGTAGCACTTGCTATTCCTGGAATGTTTTCCTTAAGGTAATCTGCATCTTCCTGGGATAAGGTGATTTTTGTGGTATTCATCTGGTTTTCCATACCGCCAAAAGGTGAAAAACCGCCGCCCGTATCTCTGCCAGATATACCGCCGCCGGCTCTGCCTCCTTGCATTCCTCCTTTGGACATGCCACTTTGCATATTTCCTTGCATTCCGCTTCCCGGCACCCTTCCCATGAAACTTCTTCCGTTATACTCATAGGAAATGTCAATGGAACCGGCATTCAGATTTTTAAACTGCTCCGCAACCTCCAGCTTTCCCCCTGTCCCAATAGCAATAACAAGCATAATTGTTGCAGAACCCACAATGATACCAGTTGAGGTAAGAAACACCTTAAACTTATTTTGTACAAGATTCAGCCACACCAGACGGCCGATTTCAGATAATCTCATATTCTCCTCCATTCCGAAGCGCTTTATGCTGAGGCCTTCGTTTCTGTCAATACGGTGTCTCCTTCGGAAAGCCCTTCCTTTATTTCTATATTAATGCCGTCCGTAAAACCAGTAGTTACCTCTTTGCTGACGATCTTCCCGTCTTTTTCTCTTACTTTAACGTAATCTTCCCCATTCTCCTGTATTACCGCCCTGACCGGAATATAAAGCACCTGGGATACCTCATCCGTAACAAAGGTCACTTCCGCCGTCATATCCTGGTATAAAACCCTGCCGGTATTTTGCACGGTTACCGTTACCGAATACATAGTCTTGTTGGTATTGCTGTCTATTTCCGCATCCCCTATTTCGGTTACCGTTCCGGTAAATACCTCATCCCCAAAGGCTGCCAGTGTCACGTTCACTGTATTTCCAGGCGCTGCCGCCTCCAGATCATCTTCTTCTACAGATACCGTAATTGTCACTTCATCGTAATTATTCAGGCTGATCAGCTCCATATTGCCGGTCAGGTAATCCCCCGCCGCCGCATAAACCTCTGTAATCACGCCGGAGGTATCTGCCGAAATAACCTGCTCTTTAATGACAGTATCAAATTCCTCCAGCTTCCGTACCGCCTGCTCATAATCTTCTTTCGCGGTTTCCGCTTCAAAAACGCTTTGCTCCATGGCAACATCATAAATCTCCTGAGCGTTTTCTGCATTATACTTTCTCTTGTCCAATTCTCCTCTGGCGGTAATTTCCCCGTTTTCCAGTTCCTTCCGTGCCAAAGCAAGAGCTGTTTCGTTTTCTGTTATTTTTTCGCCATAATCCTCAATATCCACCCTAAGCTGCACAATCTCATCCTCCAGAGTATCTACCAGTTCCCGTGCTTCATCGGCAGTCTGCTGCGCAATAATCCACCAGTAAAGCGCATTTTCTTTATCCGTTCCCTCCGCCGTGAAAAGGGCATTTTCCAGCACCTTTTTTTCCTCCGCAAGAAGCACCTCCTTCTCTGCAAGCTCTGCCTGTGCGCCTGCCAGTTCCGCCTGCATCTCCACAAGTGTTTTCTCTGCCGCTTCCACTGCTTCCGTAAGCGCCGAAACCGTTTCATCATATTCTGCCTGAGAATAGTCTGCGTATAGAGAATTAAGCTTGTATTCCCCCTCTGCATCCGCCTCCGTCTGCTTTTGCGAAGTAAGCGCCTGCTGGTAGACAAGATCTGCATCCGTAACGTCCTGGGCAAGATCTGTACGGATTCCTTCTACGCTTTCCTGCGTCAGCTTTAAGATTGGCGTTCCGGTTTCTATCTCCTGTCCGGCTTCCACATATACCTGCTCAATTTCCAACTGTCTATCTGACATGCTCCCAGAATCTGACACTCCCGGTATCATGCCCATCACCATATCGCCGCCCTGTCTCTCCATACCGAAAGTAAAACTCCCACTGCCGGTAAACTCGCTGATGTCCAGATCAAAGTTCTGTATGACAGTGCCCACATCCACACTCCCGCTTTCCGTAACCCCTCTTGCCAGATTCCCTCTTATCACCTGAGATTCTCTGTAAAGCGTTTTATCTTCCCTGGGAAGTACAACCGTGATAATACTGGCCACTCCGATTATGATGGAAAGCAACAGCAGGAAGATAATCTGTCCTGTTCGATTTTTGAATTCTATATGCTTCATCTATTTCATCCTTCCAAACAGATTTTTATATGTTCCGTAATCTGGTTCCTTCTCTTCTTTCTTTGTCTTTTCCGCCTTTATAGTTAACGATATTAAAAATTTCGTTTTCGGTCCTGCAAAAGCTCCCGTATATGGCTTTGGCAGGAACCGGAAGCAGAAATTTGTTATATCGTTTACTTTATATTCATGATACTTTCAATATATACGACATCGCCCTCTTCCAGCCCGCTTAAGATCTCAATGGAGGCTGTATCGGAAAATCCCGTTTCTACCTGCGTTTTTACCCGGGCTTCTGACCCATTTCCTTTGGCATCCTTTTTATACACATAGTTTAGTCCGTCTTCCTCAAATACTGCTTTTTTCGAGACATAAAGCACATCCTCCACCGAATCTGTCACAAAAGTAACATCGGCAGCCATTCCTCCATACAGCAATGATGTGTCTCCCTGCACCAGAATCGTCACCGGATAACTTATTGTAGACGCATATTCCGATGCAGCTGTAGTGGTAATACTGATGATCACTCCTTCCCAGGTCTGCTCCGGATAAGCGCCGAAGGAAAGTTCCACATGTTCTCCCACGGAAATTGCCGCAACATCTTCCTCCGATACATCAATATTCACCGTATATTCATTCTCTTTTGCATAAGTGAGCATGGCTCCTATATCCGTCAGCTTATCCCCTGCCTCACTGAAAACACCCGTAACCAGACCATCTTCCGGTGCATAAATGCAATTATCTTCTCCTACAAATTCCCGGAACGCATCCATTTTCATCTGAATTTCATCCAGCTCATTCTGTGCCCTAATCACTGCATCCGACAGGGAATCTACAGAGTAGCCGTAAATCTCCTTTGCCAGTTCCCCTGACAGAGATGCGGATTGATACTCATTTTCCGCTTTCTGGTTATCCAGTGACTGCACCGCCCCCGCTTCTTCTATTTCCTTCCGCTTTTTTTCGATTTCCACCTGATTATCCGTAATCGTATCCCTGTATCCCTGCAGTTCCTCTTCCAGGGTTTCCAACTGGCTTTTCGCCTGCTGGTAATCCGAAAGATTGCTGGTATATGCCGTTGAATTATGTAAATCTGTTTCTTCATATCTACTTTTTGAACTGGTATATGCTGCCTTTGCTTCCTCATAGGAATCCAGCAGGTCTTCATCCGTGAGCTTTTCCTGCGCCATGGCAATTTCCAGTTCCAACATCCTGATTTCCCCTTCCAGGCCCTTTATCCTCTCCCCGCCTGCGGTAATCGCCACCTGATAAGCCGCTGCGGCGCGGCTTCCTTCCTTTACGCTGCTGTCATAGGCACTCTTAGCGCTCAGCATGGAGATTTCATATTCCGTCTGAGCATTGGACAGCGTAATCTTTGCCTCGGTAAGGGCAGACTCCAATTTTCTTTCTACTGCCTTCACACTGTCTTCCTTCAGTTTGAAAAGCACATCCCCTTTCAAAATACGCTGTCCGCTGACTGCATACACCTCTTCAATTTCAAGATATTTTGAGGTATTCTCATCCTCGTCTTCGTCCTCGCTTTCTTCATCCCCGTTTTCCTCATTCTCTTCTTCATCCAGTTCTAGATCCAGCTCATACATAACGGCGCTTTCCCCTAATGACAAACTGCCGCTTTCCATGATTCCGAGAATCAGATTCCCTCTGGCAACCGTCTCTTCTTTGTAAACATAGGTTTCGGTGCTCCTATTGGGGTGAATGAACAATGTATACACACAGGCTCCCAGCAGAATAACAAGAGCCAGGCCGACAAGAATACAGTTCCTGCGGAATTTTTTATCTTTTCTCAATTTTTCTTTCATTGCCGCCTTCCTTTCTTCCGTTTTCCGATGGCACAGTCTCCCCTGTCTGTGGTATATTCTCTCTCCATATATTTTCTCTCTCCTGCGGTCTGTCCTTCGCTTCCGGATCTTCTTTTATCTCTTCCGTTTCAGGCCCGTTCCCTGGCATATTTTCCCCTTTCGGATCCCCTCTGCCGTCTCTTCCCCGCCTGTCATCTCCCTCCTGCGGCATATTTTGTATTTCCTGCATCATCTCATCTGACATCCCGAAATATACATAGGCAGTAAGATTGGAATCCAGACCGGTTACATCCCCTTCCAGGGCCATTGTAACCTGATAAGTAACGGACGAGCGGCTCTGCGCCTGCGTGACAGGATTGATCATAGTCACTTTGCCCTGATAATTTCCATACTCATTGATGACTGCATAAGCTCTATCCCCTATAGAAATCCCAGCAATATCACTTTGATCCACATTCGCCGTTACAGACACCTTTTCCGGGTTACTGTAGGCAACCACCAGATTTTCTCCAGACAGATAGCTGCCCTTACTGACACCGCTCATCACAATTGTCCCTGCGCTTTTCGTGTAAAAATACCCGTCTCCGATCACTTCATCAAAAAGGGCAAGATTTTCCGCCGCCTCTTCTTTCTCATTCTTCAGAGACGAAAGTGTCTCCTCCAGGCTCTCCACAGTCACTTCGTACAACGCCTGTGCATTATCACTTTCCGCCAGTGTGATTTCATACTCTGATTGACAGGCAATCAACTGCTTCTCGTATTCCGTCCGGGCTGTCACAAGCTCCGCTTCCAAAGAGGCCAGGTCGCTCTGGGCTTTTTCCAGTCCCGCCTGCGCTGTTCTTCTGGCAGTGTCATAGTTTTCGAGCGCTGTTTCATATTCCTCACCTTCCTGCTTCACCATTTCATCCAACAAATTGTAGACGGACAAAAGAGTATTACTTTCACTGTATCCTCCGCCCATAGCTTTGCCCGATGGTTCCGTCTGAGAGCCGCTCTCCATAAAACCACTCCCCGAAGCGTCTCCCAAACCCGAAGCAAGATTTCCGGAGCTGTTCTCTTTCTCTTCTATATCCCATTTTTCATAGGTTTCCATGAGCAGGCTGAAATGCTCATAATAAGTCTGATAAAGTTCATCTATCTTGTAATAAGTCCTGTAATAATCCTCATTTACCGACTTTGTATACTCATCCACCAACTCTCCTGCTTCCTCTGCCTGCTTTTCCAGTTCTTTGACTGTCTGCGCCGCCTCGGCTGACGCACTGTCATATTGTGCCTGACTGTATTTCTTATTTACCGCCGCATTCTCGTTCGCCACCCGTGCATCAATGACCCCGGCTTCATAGTCTATGATACCCTGCCGGTAAGCCAGCTGGGTCTCCGTGACCGCATCTTCCAATTCTTTCCTGGCTTCTTCCAGTGTCATATCCGAAACCTTAAAAACAGCGGTTCCCGCCTCTACTTTATCCCCCATGGAAAGATAGCTTTCTTCAACGTACAACGCTGTCTGAAGGAAATCCAGTTCCCATGTCTCATTCAGCATTCCCACTGTAGTCAGGCCGCCTGCCGCTATAATTCCTTCCTCCAGATTGTCCATGGCGGAAGGCCTTTCCATATTTCCTGTATTATTTCGGGGCTTGATCAAGAAGAAAATTCCGACACCCATTCCCATGATAAATACACCTGCTACTGATAGGATAATCAATGTTTTCTTCCTGCCCTTCTTCTTTTCTTCTGTCGGCTTTTCTTTCGGTCTGAAAAATTTCATCACGTTCCTGTCCTTCTCCCTTTTGGCATTATGTTTACTCTCCATGAATATAAAAGGTTATCCTTAAAATAATCTTGAAAAAAAATGAAGAAACTGTGAAACCACCTGTCTTTTCAATTTTCATTCAAGGTTTGTGCTATACTATATATTTACAGACCAATGAAAGAAAATGGGGGAATGACGAAAAATGAGAATCCTGGTGGTAGAAGACGAAAAACCATTGGCAGATGCCCTGACAGAAATTTTAAGACAGAACCATTATCAAACGGATGCCGTTTATCATGGAAACCATGGATTGGAATATGCACGCTCCAATCTCTATGACCTGATTCTTCTGGATATCATGCTTCCCGGCATTGACGGACTGTCTGTCCTGAAAGTCCTCCGCAAAGAACATATTACAACCCCGGTAATCATACTCACTGCCAAATCAGAGTTGTCCGACATCATTACAGGCCTGGATGCAAGAAGTGACGATTATCTCGCAAAGCCTTTTTCCACAGGTGAGCTGCTGGCTAGAATCCGTGCTCTTTCCCGGCGCAGCGCATCCTACAATGACGAAGTCCTCTCCTGCGGAGATCTGTCGTTTAACAAAAACACCATGGAGCTTTCCTGCGGCGCCGATTCCCTGAAACTTGGTTTAAAAGAATCTCAGCTCATGGAACTGCTCTTAAATAATGCAGGCCGGATCATGCCTAAAGGCCTTCTTATTGAAAAAATCTGGGGTCTTGACAGTAATGCGGAATACAATAATATTGAAGTTTATATTTCGTTTCTCAGACAGAAAATGACTTTTCTGGGAACCAGGACACAGATCAGGACAATCCGCGGCGTAGGATATCAATTAGAAGGAAAGGATGCATAATGGTGGAAAACAATGATTAAGAAACTACAACACCGATTCATCCTGATTACCATGTCATGCATCGGTTTTATCTTTCTTTTGATTCTTCTGATACTGAATATATCAAAATGTAAATCTTTACATTTTGACGTTTCAGATACAAAGGGGATCGTAACCATATCCCTTACCAAGTCTGCAGATAAAAAGCTGCTTTTCGTCCACAATACCGGGAATGGAATAGAAAAAAAAGATCTGAAACATATTTTTGAACGTTTTTACAGAATTGACAGTTCCAGGAGCCGGCAGTCCGGCGGCTACGGTCTTGGGCTTTCCATCGCAGAATCCATTGTAAAGAATCATAGAGGGCAGATCAGTGTAAAAAGCGATGGGAAAAGTCACACGGATTTTTACATCCTGCTGCCATGATCTATATGAAACTATTTCCAACAGATCCTTCGGCATTTGGCTTGTCATTCGTGGCACTGGGACACGGGCCGAAGTAATTGCTGTCCCATAGTGCTCTGCTATCTCATGGTTTTAATATTTGAAAGTCACCTATCAGATGATAAAAAATTAATTTTCAAAAAAGCTGGAAGTAAAAAAGCTTGTTTCTTTGTAAAAAAATACCTCTTTTGGGTAAGAATCAAGATATGACAATTTTTAATAACTTCTCGGAATCTCAATGAATGTGATTCTAACTGAAAATTGACAACTGAA
>OFHA01002657.1_pt1 | contig 10162 bp, 8 predicted proteins | sample 1521891 | NCBI WGS metagenome assembly OFHA01 (sample SAMEA3504089, study PRJEB24116) | mouse gut metagenome | biome: mouse gut; feature: mouse-associated habitat; material: faeces | place: Denmark | collected 2011 | reverse complement strand
AGGTGGCGCAAACGCAGCCGCAACGTGCTGCGCCTTCTACGCGCTCGGGTTGGGATAACGTCCCGGCTCCGGCAGAACCGACCTATCGTTCTAACGTAAACGTCAAACACACGTTTGATAACTTCGTTGAAGGTAAATCTAACCAACTGGCGCGCGCGGCGGCTCGCCAGGTGGCAGATAACCCTGGCGGTGCTTATAACCCGTTGTTCCTTTATGGCGGCACGGGTTTGGGTAAAACTCACCTGCTGCATGCGGTGGGTAACGGCATTATGGCGCGCAAGCCGAATGCCAAAGTGGTTTATATGCACTCCGAGCGCTTTGTTCAGGACATGGTTAAAGCTCTGCAAAACAACGCGATCGAAGAGTTTAAACGCTACTACCGTTCCGTAGATGCACTGCTGATCGACGATATTCAGTTTTTTGCTAATAAAGAACGATCTCAGGAAGAGTTTTTCCACACCTTCAACGCCCTGCTGGAAGGTAATCAACAGATCATTCTCACCTCCGATCGCTATCCGAAAGAGATCAACGGCGTTGAGGATCGTTTGAAATCCCGCTTCGGCTGGGGACTGACTGTGGCGATCGAACCGCCAGAGCTGGAAACCCGCGTGGCGATCCTGATGAAAAAGGCCGACGAAAACGACATTCGTTTGCCGGGCGAAGTGGCGTTTTTTATCGCCAAGCGTCTACGATCTAACGTACGTGAGTTGGAAGGCGCGCTGAACCGCGTCATTGCCAATGCCAACTTTACCGGACGGGCGATCACCATCGACTTCGTGCGTGAGGCGCTGCGCGACTTGCTGGCATTGCAGGAAAAACTGGTCACCATCGACAATATTCAGAAGACGGTGGCGGAGTACTACAAGATCAAAGTCGCGGATCTCCTTTCCAAGCGTCGATCCCGCTCGGTGGCCCGTCCGCGCCAGATGGCGATGGCGCTGGCGAAAGAGCTGACTAACCACAGTCTGCCGGAGATTGGCGATGCCTTTGGTGGTCGTGACCACACGACGGTGCTTCATGCCTGCCGGAAGATCGAGCAGTTGCGTGAAGAGAGCCACGATATCAAAGAAGATTTTTCTAATTTAATCAGAACATTGTCATCGTAAACCTATGAAATTTACCGTAGAACGTGAGCATTTATTAAAACCGCTACAACAGGTGAGCGGTCCGTTAGGTGGTCGTCCTACGCTACCGATTCTCGGTAATCTGCTGTTACAGGTTGCTGACGGTACGTTGTCGCTGACCGGTACTGATCTCGAGATGGAAATGGTGGCACGCGTTGCGCTGGTTCAGCCGCACGAACCAGGGGCGACGACCGTTCCGGCGCGCAAATTCTTTGATATCTGCCGTGGTCTGCCTGAAGGCGCGGAAATTGCCGTGCAGCTGGAAGGTGAGCGGATGCTGGTGCGCTCCGGGCGTAGCCGTTTTTCGCTGTCTACCCTGCCAGCGGCAGATTTCCCGAACCTCGATGACTGGCAGAGCGAAGTCGAATTTACCCTGCCGCAGGCGACGATGAAGCGTCTGATTGAAGCGACCCAGTTTTCTATGGCGCATCAGGACGTTCGCTATTACTTAAACGGTATGCTGTTTGAAACCGAAGGTGAAGAACTGCGCACCGTGGCGACCGACGGCCACCGTCTGGCAGTCTGTTCAATGCCAATTGGTCAATCTTTGCCAAGCCATTCGGTGATCGTGCCGCGTAAAGGCGTGATTGAACTGATGCGTATGCTCGACGGCGGCGACAATCCGCTGCGCGTGCAGATTGGCAGCAACAACATTCGCGCCCACGTTGGCGACTTTATCTTCACCTCGAAACTGGTGGATGGTCGCTTCCCGGATTACCGTCGCGTTCTGCCGAAGAACCCGGACAAACATCTGGAAGCTGGCTGTGATCTGCTCAAGCAGGCGTTTGCTCGTGCGGCAATTCTCTCTAACGAGAAATTCCGCGGCGTGCGTCTGTATGTCAGCGAAAACCAGCTGAAAATCACCGCCAACAACCCAGAACAGGAAGAAGCGGAAGAGATCCTCGACGTTACCTATAGCGGTGCGGAGATGGAAATCGGCTTCAACGTCAGCTATGTGCTGGATGTTCTCAACGCGCTAAAATGCGAAAACGTCCGCATGATGCTGACCGATTCGGTTTCCAGCGTGCAGATTGAAGATGCGGCCAGCCAGAGCGCGGCTTATGTTGTCATGCCAATGAGACTGTAATGTCCCTCACCCGCTTGTTGATCCGCGATTTCCGCAACATTGAAACCGCGGATCTCGCCTTATCTCCCGGCTTTAACTTTCTGGTAGGTGCCAACGGCAGTGGCAAAACCAGCGTGCTGGAAGCCATCTATACGCTCGGCCACGGTCGGGCGTTTCGCAGTTTGCAGATTGGTCGCGTCATTCGCCACGAGCAGGAGGCGTTTGTTCTCCACGGGCGATTACAGGGCGAAGAGCGCGAGACGGCGATTGGTTTAACCAAAGACAAACAAGGCGATAGCAAAGTCCGTATTGACGGTACAGACGGGCATAAAGTCGCGGAGCTGGCGCACCTGATGCCAATGCAGCTGATAACGCCAGAAGGGTTTACTTTACTCAACGGCGGCCCCAAATACAGAAGAGCATTCCTCGACTGGGGATGCTTTCACAACGAACCCGGATTTTTCACCGCCTGGAGCAATCTCAAGCGATTGCTCAAGCAGCGCAATGCGGCGCTGCGCCAGGTGACTCGTTACGAACAGCTACGCCCGTGGGATAAAGAACTGATCCCGCTGGCGGAGCAAATCAGCACCTGGCGCGCGGAGTATAGCGCCGGTATCGCAGCCGATATGGCTGATACCTGTAAGCAATTTCTCCCTGAGTTTTCTCTGACTTTCTCTTTCCAGCGCGGCTGGGAGAAAGAGACAGAGTACGCTGAGGTGCTGGAACGTAATTTTGAACGCGATCGCCAGCTAACCTACACCGCGCACGGCCCGCATAAAGCGGACTTACGCATTCGCGCCGACGGTGCGCCGGTGGAAGATACCTTATCGCGTGGGCAGCTTAAGCTGTTGATGTGCGCCTTACGTCTGGCGCAAGGAGAGTTCCTCACCCGTGAAAGCGGGCGGCGGTGTCTCTACCTGATAGATGATTTTGCCTCTGAGCTTGATGATGAGCGTCGCGGGCTGCTTGCCAGCCGCTTAAAAGCGACGCAATCACAGGTCTTTGTCAGCGCGATCAGTGCTGAACACGTTATAGACATGTCGGACGAAAATTCGAAGATGTTTACCGTGGAAAAGGGTAAAATAACGGATTAACCCAAGTATAAATGAGCGAGAAACGTTGATGTCGAATTCTTATGACTCCTCCAGTATCAAAGTCCTGAAAGGGCTGGATGCGGTGCGTAAGCGCCCGGGTATGTATATCGGCGACACGGATGACGGCACCGGTCTGCACCACATGGTATTCGAGGTGGTAGATAACGCTATCGACGAAGCGCTCGCGGGTCACTGTAAAGAAATTATCGTCACCATTCACGCCGATAACTCTGTCTCTGTACAGGATGACGGGCGCGGCATTCCGACCGGTATTCACCCGGAAGAGGGCGTATCGGCGGCGGAAGTGATCATGACCGTTCTGCACGCAGGCGGTAAATTTGACGATAACTCCTATAAAGTGTCCGGCGGTCTGCACGGCGTTGGTGTTTCGGTAGTAAACGCCCTGTCGCAAAAACTGGAGCTGGTTATCCAGCGCGAGGGTAAAATTCACCGTCAGATCTACGAACACGGTGTACCGCAGGCCCCGCTGGCGGTTACCGGCGAGACTGAAAAAACCGGCACTATGGTGCGTTTCTGGCCAAGCCTTGAAACCTTCACCAATGTGACCGAGTTCGAATATGACATTCTGGCGAAACGTCTGCGTGAGTTGTCGTTCCTCAACTCCGGCGTTTCCATTCGTCTGCGCGACAAGCGCGACGGCAAAGAAGACCACTTCCACTATGAAGGCGGCATCAAGGCGTTCGTTGAATATCTGAACAAGAACAAAACGCCGATCCACCCGAATATCTTCTACTTCTCCACCGAAAAAGACGGTATTGGCGTCGAAGTGGCGTTGCAGTGGAACGATGGCTTCCAGGAAAACATCTACTGCTTTACCAACAACATTCCGCAGCGTGACGGCGGTACTCACCTGGCAGGTTTCCGTGCGGCGATGACCCGTACTCTGAACGCCTACATGGACAAAGAAGGCTACAGCAAAAAAGCCAAAGTCAGCGCCACCGGTGACGATGCGCGTGAAGGCCTGATTGCGGTCGTTTCCGTGAAAGTGCCGGACCCGAAATTCTCCTCACAGACCAAAGACAAACTGGTTTCTTCTGAGGTGAAATCGGCGGTTGAACAGCAGATGAACGAACTGCTGGCGGAATACCTGCTGGAAAACCCAACCGACGCGAAAATCGTGGTCGGCAAAATTATCGATGCTGCCCGTGCCCGTGAAGCTGCGCGTCGCGCGCGTGAAATGACCCGCCGTAAAGGTGCGCTGGATTTAGCTGGCCTGCCGGGCAAACTGGCAGACTGCCAGGAACGCGACCCGGCGCTTTCCGAACTATACCTGGTGGAAGGGGACTCCGCGGGCGGCTCTGCGAAGCAGGGGCGTAACCGCAAGAACCAGGCGATTCTGCCGCTGAAGGGTAAAATCCTCAACGTCGAGAAAGCGCGCTTCGATAAGATGCTCTCTTCTCAGGAAGTGGCGACGCTTATCACCGCGCTTGGTTGTGGTATCGGTCGTGACGAGTACAACCCGGACAAACTGCGTTATCACAGCATCATCATCATGACCGATGCGGACGTCGACGGCTCGCACATTCGTACGCTGCTGTTGACCTTCTTCTATCGTCAGATGCCGGAAATCGTTGAACGCGGTCACGTCTACATCGCTCAGCCGCCGCTGTACAAAGTGAAGAAAGGTAAGCAGGAACAGTACATTAAAGACGACGAAGCGATGGATCAGTACCAGATCTCTATCGCGCTGGATGGCGCAACGCTGCACACCAACGCCAGTGCACCGGCGCTGGCTGGCGAAGCGTTAGAGAAACTGGTGTCTGAGTACAACGCGACGCAGAAAATGATCAACCGCATGGAGCGTCGTTATCCGAAAGCAATGCTGAAAGAGCTTATCTATCAGCCGACGCTGACGGAAACCGACCTTTCTGACGAGCAGACCGTTACCCGCTGGGTGAACGCGCTGGTCAGCGAACTGAACGATAAAGAACAGCACGGCAGCCAGTGGAAGTTTGATGTCCACACCAATGCCGAACAAAACCTGTTTGAACCGATTGTTCGCGTGCGTACCCACGGTGTGGATACTGACTATCCGCTGGATCACGAGTTTATCACCGGTGGCGAATATCGTCGTATCTGCACGCTGGGTGAGAAACTGCGTGGCTTGCTGGAAGAAGATGCATTTATCGAACGTGGCGAACGTCGTCAGCCGGTAGCCAGCTTCGAGCAGGCGCTGGACTGGCTGGTGAAAGAGTCCCGTCGCGGCCTCTCCATCCAGCGTTATAAAGGTCTGGGCGAGATGAACCCGGAACAGCTGTGGGAAACCACCATGGACCCGGAAAGCCGTCGTATGCTGCGCGTTACCGTTAAAGATGCGATTGCTGCCGACCAGTTGTTCACCACGCTTATGGGCGACGCCGTTGAACCGCGCCGTGCGTTTATTGAAGAGAACGCTCTGAAAGCGGCGAATATCGATATTTAATGGCGTTAACAATGCGAGCGTGCCTGATGCGCTACGCTTATCAGGCCTACGAGACTCCTGCAATATATTGAATTTGCATGTTTTTGTAGGCCGGATAAGGCGTTCACGCCGCATCCGGCAAGAAGCTATAAGAAAAGGGCGGAGATCATCTCCGCCCTTTTTATTCCTGCAATCCGCAATTATCATCCCACAGAACTATACTTTTTGAGTCAACACGTAACGCTTTACAGGTGATTATCATGGGCCTTTTTGATGACGTTGTCGGTGCCTTTCTGAAAGGCGATGCGGGGAAATATCAGGCCATTTTGAGCTGGGTTGAGGAACAGGGCGGCATTCAAGTGCTGTTGGAAAAACTGCAAAGTGGCGGCTTAGGGGCCATTCTCTCAACCTGGCTGAGTAATCAACAGAGCAATCAATCAGTTAGCGGCGAGCAAGTGGAATCGGCGCTCGGCACAAACGCGGTGTCCGATCTCGGGCAAAAACTTGGCGTGGATACCAGTACAGCTTCCAGTTTACTGGCAGAACAATTGCCGAAGATTATTGATGCGCTCTCACCGCAAGGTGAAGTGTCACCACAAGCCAATAACGATCTGCTTTCCGCAGGCATGGAACTGCTGAAAGGGAAACTTTTCCGCTAAGCAAAAGGGGAGCACGCAATGCGCGTTGCATCCCCCTTTTCCCTCGGGTGTTGTACTGATTTTTGAGCGGAATCGCGTTAGCATGGGTCAGGAACCAATCTACCTGGGGAACTCATGGCTATCAAACTCATTGCTATCGATATGGATGGCACCCTTCTGCTGCCCGATCACACCATTTCCCCCGCCGTTAAAAATGCGATTGCCGCAGCTCGCGCCCGTGGCGTGAATGTCGTGCTAACGACGGGTCGCCCTTATGCAGGTGTTCACAATTACCTGAAAGAGCTGCATATGGAACAGCCGGGCGACTACTGCATTACTTATAACGGCGCGCTGGTACAGAAGGCCGCTGATGGTAGCACCGTGGCGCAAACCGCTCTCAGCTATGACGACTACCGTTTCCTGGAAAAACTCTCCCGCGAAGTCGGTTCTCATTTCCACGCCCTGGACCGCACCACGCTGTACACCGCCAACCGAGATATCAGCTACTACACGGTGCATGAATCTTTCGTTGCCACCATTCCGCTGGTGTTCTGCGAAGCGGAGAAAATGGACTCCAATACCCAGTTCCTGAAAGTGATGATGATTGATGAACCCGCCATCCTCGACCAGGCCATTGCGCGTATTCCGCAGGAAGTGAAAGAAAAATACACCGTGCTGAAAAGTGCGCCGTACTTCCTCGAAATCCTCGATAAACGCGTTAACAAAGGTACGGGTGTGAAATCACTGGCCGACGTGTTAGGTATTAAACCGGAAGAAATCATGGCGATTGGCGATCAGGAAAACGACATCGCAATGATTGAATATGCAGGCGTCGGTGTGGCGATGGATAACGCTATTCCTTCGGTGAAAGAAGTGGCGAACTTTGTCACCAAATCTAACCTTGAAGATGGCGTGGCATTTGCTATTGAGAAGTATGTGCTGAATTAATCAGTGAACGGGCAAACGGCATGAATGCGTTTGCCCGCAGCGATTAACAATTTCTGGTCGTGCATAAAATCAGGAACTGGAGTGGTGACGTTACTATATCCAGCGTAAGAGTGACTGGCAGCAGCGCATTAACGAGGCCGTGCGGGACGCCATCTGTTGCTTTGTACTCATAAAATCCCACCGTAAAGGGTTGATGGAAAACCATCACGCTTGAGTAATCCGCTTTTTTATTTTTCTGGTGGATTGAGCCTTTCAAACCGTCCAGCATCCATGTACAACGCCGGGTATCACAAATAAAACCATATTGTGTTGCCAGTGCCTTATCTTCTTCGTTGTTCCAGTCGTAATAGAGCGTAATAGCACCAGAGAAATTCTTATTACTGCTGCTTAAAATAAATTTCGCGTTATCAGAAACGGTGATTCTTTCACCATGGATTGCCGGATCGTTCAGCATGTTAACTACCTCATCGCCGCCGGTGGTCAACAGATAGTCCAACGATTCACCAACAAAAACATAGCCTTTCGTACCGTTACTATCTTCTGCCAGCGATAAACCCTTAATCGTGTCTGACCGCCATTGCTCGGCATGTGGACGGCTTGCAGTATTGGAAACCAATCCCCAGGTGATACATCCGGTCAACGCAAATGCCAAAGAACACAAACCGGCAGCCTTAAAAAATCCTTTAAAATTCAATTTCATGATTAATCCTTTAAACAAGAGTGCTAAGCCGTTGAAAGCATACTCTTCTTTCCCTCCTGTTTAGCGCCTGATCTCCCTTTTCAGATTTTTGCCCGACGTAGAACATTTTCTTATGAATTGTTCTTTTTGTGATCTAAATTGTAGTACAACAATATAACTTTGTACTACATTAGGCGCACAGCAAACGCGAACGTCATCACGCTGGTACTACAAAATTGCCGCGTTATGCATCGATCGGGGTAAAGTAGAGAAGAACATACAGAGCACAAGGACTCTCCATGACTCTCAATAAAACCGATCGCATCGTTATTACGCTGGGTAAACAGATCGTTCACGGCAAATACGTGCCAGGCTCGCCGCTTCCGGCTGAGGCAGAACTCTGTGAGGAGTTTGCAACCTCGCGCAACATCATCCGTGAGGTATTTCGTTCGCTGATGGCGAAGCGGCTGATTGAAATGAAACGTTATCGCGGGGCGTTTGTGGCTCCGCGTAACCAGTGGAATTACCTCGACACTGACGTACTGCAATGGGTGCTGGAAAACGACTATGACCCACGGCTTATCAGTGCAATGAGCGAAGTGCGAAACCTGGTAGAGCCGGCGATTGCCCGTTGGGCAGCAGAGCGCGCGACCTCCAGCGATCTGGCGCAGATTGAATCGGCGCTGAACGAGATGATTGCTAACAATCAGGACCGCGAAGCGTTTAACGAAGCGGATATTCGCTACCACGAGGCGGTGCTGCAGTCGGTACATAACCCGGTGTTACAGCAACTGAGCATTGCGATCAGTTCGCTGCAGCGGGCGGTTTTTGAACGAACCTGGATGGGCGATGAGGCCAACATGCCGCAAACGCTCCAGGAACATAAGGCGCTGTTCGATGCGATAAGGCATCAGGACGGCGATGCGGCAGAGCAGGCGGCGCTTACCATGATCGCCAGCTCGACACGAAGGTTAAAGGAAATCACATGACAGCTCGCTACATCGCGATTGACTGGGGATCGACCAATCTGCGCGCCTGGCTTTATCAGGGCGACCACTGCCTGGACAGCAGGCAATCAGAAGCAGGCGTCACGCGCCTGAACGGAAAATCTCCGGCTGCGGTGTTAGCAGAAGTGACGACCGGCTGGCGTGAAGAGAATACGCCAGTGGTAATGGCAGGAATGGTCGGCAGCAATGTCGGCTGGAAAGTTGCGCCGTATTTATCCGTTCCAGCCCGTTTTTCGTCTATTGGCGAACAATTAACGTCTGTTGGCGACAATATCTGGATTATTCCCGGATTATGCGTCTCTCATGACGATAACCACAATGTGATGCGCGGCGAAGAAACACAATTGATCGGCGCGCGCACTCTGGCTCCTTCCTCTCTTTATGTCATGCCCGGTACGCATTGCAAATGGGTGCAGGCCGATAGCCAGCAAATTAACGATTTTCGCACCGTGATGACCGGTGAATTACATCATTTACTGTTAAATCACTCATTGATTGGCGCAGGTTTGCCGCCGCAGGAAAACGCTGCCGATGCCTTCGCGGCTGGTCTTGAGCATGGCCTTAATGCGCCCGCCGTATTGCCACAGCTTTTTGAAGTTCGCGCCTCGCATGTGCTGGGAACACTTCCCCGCGAACAGGTCAGCGAATTTCTCTCTGGTTTGTTGATTGGCGCAGAGGTCGCCAGTATGCGCGACTATGTGACCCATCAACAAGTCATCACCCTTGTCGCCGGAACATCGCTGACCGCGCGCTACCAGCAAGCCTTTCAGGCGATGGGTTGCGACGTGACGGCGGTGGCAGGCGACACGGCATTTCAGGCTGGTATAAGGAGCATCGCTCATGCAGTGGCAAACTAAACTCCCGCTGATCGCCATTTTGCGCGGCATTACGCCCGACGAGGCACTGGCACATGTTGGCGCGGTGATTGACGCCGGGTTCGACGCGGTTGAAATCCCGCTGAATTCTCCACAATGGGAGCAGAGCATTCCCGCCATCGTTGATGCGTATGGCGACAAGGCGTTGATTGGCGCAGGTACGGTACTCAAACCTGAACAGGTCGATGCGCTCGCCAGAATGGGCTGTCAGCTCATCGTTACGCCCAATATCCATAGTGAAGTGATCCGCCGTGCGGTGGGCTACGGCATGACCGAGTGCGGCCCGTTGATAAGCTATACCCCCTGGAG
>OFHA01002651.1_pt1 | contig 10177 bp, 6 predicted proteins | sample 1521891 | NCBI WGS metagenome assembly OFHA01 (sample SAMEA3504089, study PRJEB24116) | mouse gut metagenome | biome: mouse gut; feature: mouse-associated habitat; material: faeces | place: Denmark | collected 2011 | reverse complement strand
AGCGTACTGGTCGTAAAGGGCAGGGGCGCCTTCTTGGTCCGCTCGCCTGTCTTTACCTCCGCCACCCGGAAGGACACATGCTCAAGCCCGGACAGAACCTGATCCATTTCCTCCTTGGAGGCAATGGTCATCTTCTGAGACTTGGTTCCGTAAAACTTGGCCTGAAGAGGCTTTTTGCTTCCTGCTGCCATAAGCTCCGCGTCCAGAGTCCAGTACTCTTCCGGAATAAAGGCATTGATTTCCTCCTCACGGTCCGCAATCAGGCGCAGGGCTACGGACTGCACGCGGCCGGCGCTTAGGCCCCGTTTTACCTTGGCCCAGAGAATGGGGCTGATGCGGTAGCCCACCATGCGGTCCAGCATACGCCGGGCCTGCTGTGCGTCCACCAGCTTCATATCAATCTCTCTGGCGTTTTTAATAGATGCCTTCACCGCGTTCTTTGTGATCTCGTTAAATGTAATACGATATGTTTTCTTATCTTCCAGCTTCAGGGCTTTTCCCAGATGCCATGAAATAGCCTCCCCCTCACGGTCCGGGTCAGTTGCCAGATAAACTTTGTCCGCTTTCTTTACTTCCTTTCGGAGTTCTGCCAGAATCTCCCCTTTTCCCCGAATCGTAATATACTTCGGTTCATAATCATGCTCTACGTCAATTCCAAGCTGACTCTTCGGAAGGTCCCTTACATGTCCCTGTGAAGCCAGAACCTCGTAATTCGTCCCCAAAAATTTCTTAATTGTCTTCACTTTTGTAGGAGACTCTACGATTACCAGATAATGCGCCATTTCCATACTCCTTTTAATCTTGCGGAGCATGGCGGCAACCGGTGATTACAGATAAACCTATAAATAAAAACAACCGATTCGCTATGCTCTCACAAAATAATTTTTTGATAATTCTCTAATTAATCCCTTTATTTCCAAAGAAACAAGAATCCGCATAAGCTCTGCCGCAGGAAACTCCAGTTCTGAAAGCAGTGTATGCAGACTTTTTGGAAACAAACCAATGGCATCATACACCAAATTTTCTTTTCTTTCAAGCTTTTTCTTATTTTTCCCACGATTCCGGCTATTTTCGGCCTCAGCAAAACAATCCCACAGCCCCATTTCCTCTAACAGCTCTCCCGGCGATATCAAAATGCCTGCTCCCTGGCGGATCAGTTCATGACATCCAATGCTCAGTTGACTTGTCACCGGCCCCGGAAGGGCATAAATATCCTTCCCCTGTTCCAAAGCCATGTCCGCCGTAATCAAAGAGCCGCTTTTTACTCCCGCCTCCATCACCAGCACCACATCCGACAGGCCGCTGATAATCCGGTTCCTGGCAGGAAAATGCTCCTTCAGAGGCGGCTCCCCTACAGGCTGCTCCGACAAAATTCCTCCATGAACCGAAAGATCGGCATACAATCCCCGATTTTCCTTGGGGTAACACACGTCAATCCCGCAGCCCAATACGCCAAAAGAATTACCTCCCGCCTGAATTGCCGCCCTCTGCGCCGCTCCATCAATCCCTTTTGCCATACCGCTTATAATCTGCACCCCCGCCGCCGCGAGGGTTTCCGCAAAGGCAATGGCCATTTTCTCGCCATAAGGCGTACACTTTCTCGCGCCCACTACCGCCGCCGTCGGCCTGTCTTCTGCCGGAAGCGCTCCCTTTACGTAGAGTGCGTAAGGCATCCCCGGGTAATCTAAAAGCCTTTTCGGATAGTCCTCCATAAAATAAGCCACAAGGCGAATCCCCTTGTCCACAGCCGTCTCATACTGTTCATCTACCCGTTGATTACGGGCAGCCTGACGAATTGCCTGAATATCCTGCTCTGTTAGTCCTTTGATTCTCTGAAAATGCTTTTCTTCTATATTATATAGCTTTTTATAGATTTCTTTCCCACTTCCGTAAGTTTCCCGCAAAAGTTTTTTCTTTTTATCTGAAAGCGGGCGTATCCCCGCAAACCACCACTCATACCTTAACATTTCTATAAATCAGCGCCTCCTGTAAATGCTCCATGCCAATTTGCTCTTCTCCATCCAAATCTGCAATTGTCCTTGCAACTTTCAATACTTTGTGATAAGTTCTTGCCGTCAGCGAAAGCGTCTCAAACGCCTGCCGCATCATCTGCTCCTCCTGTCTGCCAAGCTTACAAAATTCTTCAAGCTGTACGCCGGTAAGTTCTGCATTAAATAAAAGTTTCTTTCCCCGGTACCGCTGAATCTGTCGCTTCCTCGCCTGCTCTACCCTACTTCGGACAGCCTCCGAGCTTTCTTCTGAGACGGCGCCGCTTAAATCCTCGTACCGGACCCCGGGAACCTCCACGCAAATATCCATCCGATTCAAAAAGGGCTGACTAATTTTCCCCTGATACTGCTGAATCTGGAAGGGCGTACACTGGCATCGGTTATAATCCGGAAAATATCCGCAGGGACAGGGATTCATAGCCGCTACCAGCATAAAATCCGCCGGGTACCGGTATATTCCGGACTGGCGCACCAGCGTTATCTGTTTGTCCTCCATTGGCTGACGCAGGATTTCCAGCGTGGATTTTTTGTACTCCGGCAGTTCGTCCAAAAACAACACTCCCCTGTGGGCCAGGGAGATCATACCCGGCCTGGGTACCAGACTGCCCCCGATCAGCGCGGCCTGGGAGATGGTGTGATGAGGCGCACAGAAAGGCCGCTTTGTCACCAAAGCCTCTCCCTCTTTCATCAGCCCTGCCACACTGACCACGGAAGTCACCTCCAGGCTCTCCTCCAATGTCAGCGGCGGCAGAATCCCGGGAATCCGCTGCGCAATCATGGATTTTCCTGCCCCGGGAGGCCCCGTCATCAACAGATTGTGAAACCCTGCCGCCGCAATTTCCGCCGCTCTCCTGGCCTGTTCCTGCCCTGCCACCTGGCTGAAGTCAAGCCCTCCCCCTTCTTTTTGATCCTCTCTTCCCAAATCTTCTTTCCCTGGAACCTGGAACAGATTTCCAGCATCCACAGAAAACACAGGCAGCGTTTCGCTCTCTCCCCTCCCCTGTTCCATCAGAAATCCCATCACCTCCAGGATATTCTCCGCCCCTCTGACCCTGATGCCCGGAATCACCGCTCCCTCCATGGCATTGGCCCTGGGAACCACACACTGACTCACCCCCCGATTCACAGCCTCCCTGACCACAGGCAGAACTCCCCTGGCTTTTTTCAAACCTCCGTCCAGCCCCAGCTCCCCAAGAAACAGAATGTTCTCCGCTGCCCCTGGCGGGATCATCTCCATGGCCTCCAGTATCCCCACCGCAATGGGCAGGTCATATGCCGTCCCTTCCTTTTTTCTGTCCGCTGGTGACAGGTTGACCGTAACCCGGCGAGGAGGCATCTGTATCCCTGCATTTTTCAGGGCAACCCCCACCCTTTCCCGGGATTCCCTTACCTCAGGGCTCAGACTTCCCACCATATTAAATCCCGGAAGCCCGCTGGCAATATCCACCTCCACGCAGACCAGATAAGCCGATACTCCCTCCAGCGCACCAGATATAATTCTGCTCAGCATCCAAGCACCCCTTTCCCAACATGTATCTCACATCTTTTCAAAACAATGTTCCTGCTGCTCCAGAACATGTTTTAAATTCACTTCTGTGGAACACAGCATACATCTGCCAAAAAACAATTTCCAAACACACACTTACTCAATTTTTGAGACAGCTGTTTCATACAGTGGATTTTTTAGACAAGAGAAACAATTGATTGTCAGAACTTCTATAAACTGAATTTCACAAGCATACTTTTTAAACATTGTTTATGAATTGATTTTCATATTTTTTATTCTCAACTGTGGTTTTCTGAAGAAAACTTCTGAATTGGTTTTTAATACTGATTGCAAGATTCCAGAATTGGTTTTTATAACTTTTTATAGTTTGTTATGGTATTTGAAATTGTTTTGAGATGTAATTATTTAAATACTAAGATTATATATTGAAATCGCTTTTTATTGATTTATATTTGATTTTATGTTTTGAACAGATTCTTTAGTTCGTATCAATTCATCGGTTAGATTCTTTAATATAATCATCATTATACTTTAAAAATTTCTTTTTGTCAAGAGGGTATTGGATTTTTCTGTATTTTTTGCTTTCTGTCCTTCTCTCCTGCTTTTGTCTCTCCACTGCATACCCCCTTGAATTTTTTTACATATTTTTACTAAACAGCTTTACCAAAGGCAAGACTTACCTCAGGGCTGATTTTTCATCTCAAAACTGCCGTCAGGAAGCACCGTAATTTCCCTCACGGATGCACAAAAAACATCACCGTCGAAAACCTCCATCCCCGTCAGCCCTGCACATATCTCCTGGAGTTTTTCTTCCGTATAGCTGCGGCTCCTGCAGGTAATCCCCTTTTCTTTCTTTGCCCTGCAAAACCAGCTTGCAGATTTTTTCCCCTTCACACAGGTCACGCGCCGCGTATAAAAACGCCCGCAGATACCACACTTAATCTTCCCTGTAAAAGGATAGACGCGCTTTACCATTGACCTGCGTCTTTCCATCTCCCTCTGCACCTTGACCCAGGTCTCACGGCTGATAATTGCCTCGTGACAATCTGCTATGTAATACTGCGGGAGCTGTCCCCTGTTAATTATTTTACACTTCGTAACAGGATTTTTCACAAAGCTTTTCTGCCGAAGGATGTCCCCTGAATAAACCTCATTAAAGATCATCCGGCGCACCGATGCTTCCTGAAATTCATTCCCGCTCACGGTGCGGATTCCTGCCTGATTCATATTCTCTGCTATGTGTCGCAGAGAAAGACCCTCAAGATACATCCCAAACATCCAACGGACAGCTTCCGCTTCCTCCGGAATAATTACATACTTCCCCTGCTCCTGGTCATAGCGATAACCCAGCAGACGCTTGTTTGAAATTCCTATCTCACCTGACTGAAATTTTTTCCGAATTCCCCACTTTGAATTCTCCGAAATGGAGCGGCTTTCCTCCTGGGCAACAGAGCCAAGGATGGAAAGCATCAACTCTCCCTCTCCGGAAAAGGAATGAATATGCTCTTTTTCAAACCGCACTTCCACTCCGATTTCCCTCAATTTTCTGACTGTGGAAAGCAAGTCAACCGTATTCCTTGCAAACCTTGATATGCTCTTAGTCAAGAGAATATCCACCTTCCCTGCCTGGCAGTCTGTCAGAAGACGCTTGAACTCACTGCGCCTGTCCATTCCAGTTCCGCTAACCCCAAAATCAGCATACACCCCAGCGTATTCCCATTCAGGATTCCTCTGAATCAATTCTCTATAGTAATCTATCTGTGCAGACAGGGAATGGGCCAGTCGGTCTGTTTCTGCGGACACACGGGCATAGGCTGCAACCTTCTGCCGCCTTTTAAGAGTCTCAGCTTTCGGTTCTACCCTTTTTATTTTCGCCATGAACTCACTCCCTCCCAATATGCCTGTGCGCCTCTCTCTTCCATCACTTCTAAACCGGAGAAATCAAAAATATCCATCCAATAACATATCCTGAACAGCTGGCATAGGCCATTTTATGAGACTCAGGCTCGTCAATATTCGCAATACAAATCACTCTTCTCCGCCAATCATACCCTGCTATGCACACTGCCCGGATCGGAAAAGAGCAAAATACATTGAAAATTTGGTACAAGATAAAGTATAATGTGGTATTGTAAGTGCTGAACTGACCGTGAGAATAAACTATGGAAAGGATCTGATCTAATGAACAAAGATTTGACAGTGGGAAAACCGGAGATTGTCTTATGGAAGTTCTGCCTGCCTCTTTTCGGCAGCATTATCTTCCAGCAGCTCTACAATATAGCGGACAGCTTTGTGGCAGGAAAATTTATCAGCGAAAACGCACTGGCCGCTGTGGGAAACAGCTACGAGATCACCCTGATCTTTATCGCCTTTGCCTTCGGCTGCAATATGGGATGTTCCATTGTGGTATCACAGTTGTTTGGGGCAAAAGAGTACAACAGACTCCGGACCGCCGTATCCACCGCCTGTATTTTCAGCGCCGCTGTCTGTGCCGCTCTGATGCTGACGGGCATGGCAGGCTGCAGTCAGCTGCTTGAGCTGATCCGGACACCTCAGGAAGTATTTTCGGATTCCAGACTCTATCTGGATATTTACATATGGGGGCTTCCTTTTGTGTTTTTCTACAATATTGCAACAGGTATTTTCTCCGCCCTTGGGGATTCCAGAACTCCCTTTTATTTTCTTGCCCTGTCTTCCCTGTCCAATATTGCGGTGGATATTTTATTTGTCAAAGCTTTCCACATGGGAGTGGCGGGCGTGGCCTGGGCTACCTTTTTGTGTCAGGGCATCAGCTGTATTCTGGCCGTTTACACAGTCTGGAGAAGGCTTAAAAAAATAGAATGCCGGGAACAAGCTGCCCTGTTCGACCTGGCACTTCTGAAAAAAATTGCAGTGGTCGCCGTACCCAGCATCCTGCAGCAAAGCTTTATTTCTGTGGGAAATATCCTGATCCAGAGTGTCATCAACGGCTTTGGCGCTCCTGTTATGGCAGGCTATTCCGCCGGAGTAAAATTAAATAATCTTGTGATTACATCTTTCACTACCATCGGCAACGGCATCTCCAATTTCGCCGCCCAGAACCTGGGAGCCAATAAAATTGACCGGATCCGTCAGGGCTTTCTGGGAGGCCTGAAAATGGTCTGGTGCCTGTGCATTCCTTTCTGTATTTTGTATTTCTTCTTTGGAAGATATCTGCTCCTTTTATTTATGGAGAATGACTCCGGCGCCGCCCTGGAAACTGGGAGAGCGTTTCTGTGCATCCTGTCCCCTTTCTATTTCGTTGTCTCCGCCAAACTGGCTGCGGACGGGATTCTCCGGGGCGTCAGTGCAATGGGACAATTCATGGCAGCAACCTTCACAGACCTGATCCTGCGTGTGGTCTTAGCCTTTGTCCTCTCAGACTTCACAGGAAGTCCCCTGGGCATATGGTGCGCCTGGCCTGTGGGCTGGACGGTGGCCATGGTGATCTCTGTCTGCTTTTATCACAGAGAATGCAAAAAATTTATGAAAAATACAAATAATTTCCAAAACCAATGAACCCAGCCGAATCTGTCCCGACTCTGATACTGAACCCCTAGTATAATCCACAACAATTACCACTATGTTTCGCGAAGGATAAATTTTCAGTCTGCAAGGCGGAGGAAGGAGTCGTAGCGGGCTACGATGACTGACGACAACGATGCAGATGGAAATTTAGACAAGTGAAACATGTGGTTAATTGGTGGGGGTTATACTAGGTTCCCCAGGAAAGCGCTTCCCAGGAGGTAACAACAGATGGAAAATCAATATGATTTAAGCGGATATGTTGACAGACTCTACTCAGCCGCCGTGAAAAAGGCGCGGGACACTTATATTGCGGAGGATATCACCCAGGAAACCCTTCTGGCCGCCTGCAGCCAACTGGCCAGGGGGAAACAGCCTCACAATCTGTGGGCCTGGCTCCTCACCATCCTCTCCAACAAATACTGCGACTGGCTTCGGGAAAAATACAACAGGCCCCAGGTCAGTTTTGAGGAGTATCCCTTTGAAATTGCGGAAGAAAACAAGCCCCAGGATGATTCAGCAAAGATGCTGGAAGCAGTCCTCCGGGAACTGGGCTATCTGGCCCGGATTCACCGGGAAGTGATGGTGCTGTTTTACCTGCACAGCCACTCGGTTGATCAGATTGCAGAGGAGCTTGGAATTCCCTCAGGCACGGTAAAAAGCCGGCTGAGCATAGGAAGGCAGCATATCAGAAAGGGCGTAAATTCTATGGAAAATCACACAAAACAAAGCTACGAACCTGATATTCTCCAGATTGCCTGCAGCGGGAAAGAAGGCCTCCGCCGTGAACCTTTTTCCCTTGTGCCTTCTTCGGACAGACTGGCCCAGAGTATCCTGATACAGGCCTACCAAAAGCCCCTGACAGAAGTCGAACTGGCCCGTTCTCTGGGCGTCCCTGCCGCCTTTGTAGAACCTGTTGTAGAAAAACTGACCCAGGGAGAACTGATGCAGCGAACCCATGGAGGTAAGGTATATACGGATTTTATCCTTTTTACCTACAAGGACAGAAAAGCCACCTTTGAAGAACAGCTCAGCACAGTGGAAACTCATTTTCAGCTGTTCTGGGAGAAAACCGCCAAGGCCCTGGAAGAGCTGAGGGAAAAACCCTGGTGTCTGCGCCAATCTCAACACGCCAGGGCAAAGCTGGAACTCTATTTCTGCCTGAAACTTTTGGCAAACGTACAGGCCAGTGTCCTGGAACACTGTGTCGGTTCTCTGCCCTACTCCGAATATCCCTATCGGAAAGACGGAGGACGCTGGATCGCTTTGGGAATGTTGTTCTCCGGGGAAATCAGCTCCCAGCCCGACGACGCATTCTGGAAATATTCCGTCAATGGGGAGATGGGCTACGCAGAGAAAAACTTCCGGGATACAAAGTACCTGGAGCTGAGATCCTATGGCACATCCCTGGGGAAATGGCCGGATTATGAGGCAGTTCCCAGCTACGTAAAATGGTTTTATGAGTTATGGGAGAAGGTCCCTTCCGGAGAGTGGGTCAGCGATCCCCATATACTTCAGGATACGGACAGTCTCACCCTGCAGGGCTTTCTGAAACAGGAAAAAGAACTGGAGCTGGACATTCCAGCCATCAGTCTGACAGAGTACGGGGAACTGTGCGGCCTGGCCTCGGCATATGTGCCCAAAGTTACCTCCCGTGTCCAGGAAGTACTGCTGCCTTTGTTTGAAAGCGGGTATGTAAGGCTTCCCTCCCACCTGAAAAGCGTCCCCAAAGGGCAGCAATACATGTTCTGCTGCTGCAGCATTCCCATGGCAGTGATCCTCCAGGCCAAAGAAAAGGGACTGCTTCTGAAAGGGGTGGATTATCCGGTACCTGCTGCCCTGCTGATTCTTGAGAAGAACTGAATCCCTGCTCTGGAAAAACATGCTCCGAAAATGCAGCCAACAGAGATGAAACGCAGAACCTGTGCTGTGGAAGCGCAGTCAACAGAGATGAAACGCAGAACCTGTGCTGTGGAAGCGCAGCCAACAGAGATGAAACGCAGAACCTGTGCTGTGGAAGCGCAGTCAACAAATCGTAAAACGCAGACTCTGTACAGTGTAAAAGGCCAGTATCGTCCAAAACGATCCTGGCCTTTCGCGCTCTGACACTTTCTTTCTACGCTGCACATGCCGACTGTACAGCCCTTTTAAAAATCCTCCGGATAAACCTCCGCCGTCCAATATTTCACCGAATATGAAATTCTTCTCCCCAATAAATTCTGGCACAAAATCCCGCCTGCTATCTTTGAGCTTTGAATATCAGCAAGGGCTTATCTCCTTCCTGCTTTTGCCTGTACGCCCATGCCCTCCTTGCAGAGGCAGCCAGATCAACAGCAAAGACAAGGCTGAATATAACCGTTATTGCACCTTTCAGCTCCATTGGAATCTGGTCAATCCCCATCTCTACCATGGGCTGAACAAAGCGAAATACCACAATGGCGCCAAATCCGAACAGCACAGCATTTCTCAGACAGACCCGTCCCTTGATGTTAAATCGCATGTGGGAATAGTCCCACCATTTAGAGTGAAACAGCTTTTCCAGAATCCCCCCCACAATGTATTCCATCACAGAGCAGAAAACTACGCCAAATACAAATAAGGTCACATAAGAATCTTTCACACCGCTCAGAGCCACTGTTCCCATGGCCATTCCCACTCCATATATAGGGCAGAATGGCATATGTAGAAATCCTCTGTTCTGGAATTCTCCCACTTCAATTCGCATGTCAGTGAACTCCACCAGCCAGCCGGCAAATCCCCAAAAAATAAATGTCAAAAACAGTTCATAAAAACCATAATAAAACGGCATGTTTCTCTCCTTTCCCATGCAACCTTAAAGCTCCGGCTAATATTTCATCTTATTGTTAAGATATCCTTTCAAAAGCAGTACTGTCTTATAGTCACGTTGATTTCACGCCTGCCGCCCTTCATTTTCCAACGCCTCTTCCACTGTATAAAATACTCCCTGAGTCTGGCTGCCATTCTTCCCAAGTTCCATACCTCCGCCCCATGTCCGCTGTACCTATTATATCGGATCTCATAACCTTTTACAACAAAAAAAAATGGTGTTAGTTTGAAAATGGGTCGATATATAATATCGCCTTCATAATGCCAATAA
>OFHA01002650.1_pt1 | contig 10178 bp, 8 predicted proteins | sample 1521891 | NCBI WGS metagenome assembly OFHA01 (sample SAMEA3504089, study PRJEB24116) | mouse gut metagenome | biome: mouse gut; feature: mouse-associated habitat; material: faeces | place: Denmark | collected 2011 | reverse complement strand
ACCAGAGGTACATTATGGAACTAAGGTCACCGATTACAGCAATCAAAGGAATCGGCAGCCGGACGGAACAACGGATGCAGAAGATTGGAGTATATACCGTAGGGGATATACTCCTTCATTATCCCAGGGAATATGTGCAGTATAAACCTCCCCAAAAGCCGTCTGAGATTCGCCAGGAGGGACACCACGCCGTGATCGGCAGAGTGATGTCCGTACCGGTATTAAAACGCACAAACCGAATGGAACTTGTACAGACCAAAGCGGGAGATTTATCCGGAACGATCGAGTTGGTCTGGTTTCGTATGCCCTATATGAAATCGAAGCTGAAACTGGGAGAAATATACATATTTTATGGGAAGGCAAAAAAAAAGGGCAGGTCCTATTGTATGGAGCAGCCGCAGGTCTATACGTTCGAGCAGTATCAGGAAAAAATGCAGACACTGCAACCGGTGTATGGGAAAACGGAAGGGTTAAGCAATCAGACGATTTTAAAAACGATTCGTCAGGCGCTGGATGCGCTGCCGTTATCTTATGATTACCTGCCGGAATTCATACGAAAAAAAGAAAGGCTCTGTGAATATAATTTTGCCGTTTCACAGATCCATTTTCCGGATGACATGCAGCAGCTGATCCTTGCCAGAAGACGCCTGGTATTTGATGAATTTTTTCTTTTTCTTTTAAATATACAGTTCCGGAAAGAAAAAAAAGGCTCGGTGCGCAATGCGTATCCGATTCAAACGGAAACGGTGATTCCATACCTTTTATCGCATCTGCCGTATGATCTGACAAGGGCGCAGAAAAAATGCCTGGATGAGGTGATCGCAGATCTAAAGAGCGGCTACGTCATGCAGCGTTTGGTGCAGGGGGACGTAGGTTCCGGCAAGACGATCGTTGCGTTTCTTTGTATGGCGCTGATGGGGGAAAACGGCTATCAGTCTGCACTGATGGCTCCGACGGAAGTGCTGGCAAGGCAGCACTATGAGACCTTTGTAAATATGTGCCAAACGTACGAACTAAACCGGGTCGTCATCCTTTTGACAGGATCTTTGACGGCAAAAGAAAAGCGCACAGCCTATGAGCGGATGCAGATGTACCCGGACGCCATGATCATCGGGACGCAGGCATTGATTCAGGAAAAAGCGGTGTTCCAAAATCTGGGACTGGTCATTACAGACGAGCAGCACAGGTTCGGCGTCCGTCAGCGGGAGACATTAGCGGAAAAAGGGGCGTCTCCGCATATCCTTGTGATGAGCGCTACGCCGATTCCAAGGACGCTTGCCATTATTATTTACGGAGATATGGATATTTCGGTGATCGATGAAGTTCCGGCGAGACGGCTGCCGAATAAAAACTGTGTTGTGGGGATTTCTTATCGTAATACGGCGTATGAATTTATAAGAAAAGAGATCGAGCAGGGCCATCAGGCGTATGTGATCTGTCCGTTAGTGGAAGAGAGCGAAGAACTGGATGCGGAAAATGTGACGGATTATGCCGAAAAACTGCAGGCGTACTATCGTGGAGAGGTAACGGTCGGCTGTCTGCACGGAAAAATGAAACCGGCAGAAAAGAATCGCACGATGGAAGCGTTTGCCGGCGGTGAAATCGAGCTTTTGGTATCGACAACGGTCGTAGAAGTCGGCGTCAATGTGCCCAATGCCACGGTAATGATGATCGAAAATGCGGAACGTTACGGTTTGGCGCAGCTTCACCAGCTTCGCGGCAGAGTGGGAAGAGGGGAGGCGCAGTCTTATTGTATCATGGTGGACAATGCGCAGAGCAGGGAGTCGAAAAAACGTCTGGATATTTTAAACCATTCCAACGACGGGTTTTTTATTGCCGGGGAAGATTTAAAACTTCGCGGACCGGGCGATTTTTTCGGTATCCGGCAGAGCGGCGATCTGGCGTTTGCCATTGCGGATATTTATCAGGATGCGGAAATATTAAAGCTGGCGGCAGAAGACGTAAAATGGCTTTTAGATGCGGATCCTGCACTTGAGAAGAAGGAGCACAAAGCGCTTTTGGCGATTGTAAAACAGGATCGGGAAGAAGGATTTTCTCTGTAAGGTTTTTATTAGAAAGAACGGCAAGTGAATTTGACTGTTTTGTATCTGACATCCGAGAATGAAAGAATCAGAGAGATAAAGAATTTGATACAGCGGCATCCTTTTGGAAAATCCGGAGTTTAAAATCCTGATTTTTTCAGGGATGCCGCTGTAGGATTAACTTCTTACACTGACTACTGACGAATACTTGGAAGATTTTGTTCCGGTGGATGTATTGACATAGGAACGTATTTTATAATAGTAGGTTTTCTTGGATTTTACTTTTTTGTCGGTCCATGTGACGGTTTTATTTTTTGTAACGGTTTTTACTTTTTTGTAACCGCCCTTTTGAGATGAGGAGCGATAAATGTAGTAGCCGTCTGCCTTGGAATCTCGTTTCCATGTCAGTTTGATTTTTTTTCTGCCTGTGGAAGATACCTTTTTCAACGTAGGCTTCGCCATCTGAATTTCTGTTTTCTGCACAGGAGTGTAAGAGGAATAGTAGTTCTTGCCGTTAACGGTTATGTACCCGCGGATCCGGTACGTGTATGTGCTGCCCGGCTTTACGGATGTATCTTTGAAACTGACCGATGATTTTTTCGATAAAGTCTGGATGCAGACGAATTTACCGTTTCCGGTTTTACGGTAAATTTTGTAGCCGTCCACAGATTTCTTTTTCCAGGAAAGTTCGACCGTCCTGTACTTTTTCACTTTACAAGTTTTCCATGCGGTTGCAGGGATGGTAAGGTCCGCGGTTTTTGTATCGGAGTAAGAAGAATATTTATTTTTGCTGCCGAGTTTCATATAAGCGCGTACTTTGTACCGGTACAGTTTTCCGGGAACTACGGAGGTATCCGTAAAAGAACGGGTATCTGCGTTTACGGTTGCAATTTTTTGAAATGAGCCGTTTTCTTTGGTGGAACGGTAAATCTGATATCCATGTGCAGCGGCCGATTCATTCCATGACAGTGTGACGGATGCATAATCGTTATTTGTAATCTTTATAGTGGACATGCTTAAATTTTTTTCCGGTTTTGGACATGGTAACGAAGGCATATTGTTGTATACCGGGACTTTGAATACAAAAGCGTTTTGTAAGATACCGAGTTCCTGATAACTTTTCTGTACGTTTTTTCCTTCGGTGTCCGCTGCGGAGAGGTTCTGCATATATTGATGCCAATACAGCCCGTTATACGAAGGATCGACGTCAAATTTCTGTAAATAGAACGTATCCTGTCCTTTATAAATATAGTCGGAAGCTACCGCTTTTGCACCGCCTTTCAATGCTTTATAGCGGGTATTCCAGCCGTTTTCTTTGGCTTCATTTAAACCGCTGATAATTACTTCGGTTCCGATTCCGGTAGCGTTTTTGTTAAAATAATTATAGTAGCCTTTGTATCCGGGATAGCTGCCCGAGATCAGGGAAGAATCACCGGCGGCCCCCTGTTCCTGGCGGACGCGGCTGGCCAGAAAATAGGGGCTTACTTTCAGGCTTTTGCCAATTTTCATAAAAGCCTGGGAGTATGTAATTTTGCCGCCGGATTTGTCCTCCAGCTTTTTATTTGCCATAAACGTACCGCTTAAAATTTTCTCCACGCCGGCCTTGGTGTGGTGGCTGCCATAGACAAGCTGCTCAAACTGGAATACGGATTCTTCCGGTAAAAAATTCCGCGGATCCAGATAAAATTTAACAATGGCCTCGGACGCCTGCACCCAGTCGGTTCCGCTTTTAATGGTCCACGTACCGGTTTGGGCGTTGTAGTCGCCGGGTTTTGTGGATTTCCAGGTGTCGGGGTGGTACGTCTGCACCAGGTTCCGGCTGTCTGTCATTTCGGCTTTGAGTACGTCCGCCCATTCCAGCCCGGTGTTCATCGGCACAAAAGTCCAGTTCGGGTGCGCCTGCAGTAATTTTTTTAACATTGGGCGGTAGCTTTCCGGAAAGGAGGAAACCTTCGCGGCGTTTTTGGCGGCGCCGCGCCCAAATGACTGTACCGCATAAGCCGGCAGGTACTTCTCCTCCCATTCTGCGAGCCGGGCGTCTGCCGTTGCGACATAGCGGCTTTCAACATAGCCGCTGTATGCTGTACCGTTTGCGGCAAATCCGATTTTAAACCAAAGGGTCTGTGTATCCCATACGGCGTCCGTCAGCGTTACCTGGGAGCCGCTGGGAAGGGTTTTTATGACTGCCGCGCCGGTGTCTGCCTGTTTATAAACGGGGATGTCTGCATCGTTTGTTAAGACGCCGTACAGCTCGTAGTCCTGCTTAAGCGCCGCAAAGGCGGCTTTGGCGCTGCTCTGTCCGGCGGCGCGGACAGGGACGGATATTCCCTGGAAAACGGTGATCAGCATGGCGGCCGCCAGCAGGAGCGTTGTGAGTTTCCTGATTGTTTTTGAGATCATTTTTTTGTTCCTTTCTTATCCGAAGTATTTTTTTATTATACTGTTTGAGTGGAAAGAGTGCAATCCCCTGTTTAAACGGTATTTTTGGATAATCCGGAAAATTTTTGTTGAATCGGACGATCACAAAATGAAATGAATACTTTCAAAAAAACATGTAAAATTTCCCGCAATTGTTGAAATGTTTATAAATAAGATGTAAAATAATCTAAAAGAAGTGTAGATATGTGTAATAAATGATATTACAAGTGAACTAATAACGCTTTTTAGTATAGAGGGGAGATTAAAATGAGTGAAGGGGTTACGGCGTTATTTATAATTTGGTTTATTTTGAGCATAGGAATATATGTTTTGCATGAAGTAACCGAATACATGATTTGGAAATACATTTACAGTATTCTTTTGATTGTTGTTCCGTTTTATTTGTTTTTGCTTCCTGTGGAAGAGTGGATTCCGGGGGAAGCGGCTTCTTTGGAGGAACAGATGCTGATTGCGGCTTTATTTTTGTTTCTTTTATTTGCGGTTTTTTGGGATTATATCTGTTCAGAGCTGGAACAAAAAGAAAAACTGGCTCCGCATGAGATGCCTGTGTGGCTGTTGGCGATGATTCCGATTGCTGCAGGATTGTTTTATGATTGGTACGCCGTCACAGAGAATGATGTGCTTTCCTGTATGCTGCTTTGGATTACTGCGCCGGTTGTGTTTTTGCGTCCTTACATTATAAATATGTTCCGGCAATGGAGAAAAAGAAACTGGGAGGCGAAGTACAGAGGCTATGGCATTTCCGGTGTTTCCGCAGCCGTAATAGCGGTATCCGGGACAGCGTCAGGGTTCTGTTTGTTTGTGAAAACGGATGCCAGTTTATTGTGCGGGATACTCCTGATTTATAGTATGCTTTGTTATTGCGTATACCGTATGTGCTGTTGCTGGCTGAATTTGGAAGGAAGGATAATGTATGGGCTGTTGCTTTGGAATGCGGTATTAGTGATATTGGGAGTGGTGATTGTACTTAACTTTCATGCCGAAGTCAGAGGCGTTTTGTTATGGGCGGCAAGAATTGTGCTGGGGGTTATAGTTCCGGGGATGCTTCTCTCGTTCAGCACGGCGAAGCTTTACAGGGAGTGGAAATAGGAAGAAGGGTGCAAAAAAGATGGGGCTGTCACATTAAGTAGTTAACATACAAGATACAAAATTTTATTTAAAATTATACCATATCTTGTAGTTGTATTTCTTAATGCGACAGCTCCATCTGCCAGAAAGCGTTTTTCAAACACGCTTTAGTCTTTCAGAAATTCTCTCAGCACAGCTTTATCTTCTTCCTTCATGCTCTGTCCGCCTGTAAATGCGGTCAGGAAGGTTTTCAGTGAGCCTTTGAAATTGGCGTCCAGGAAATGCTGTGCCGACACTGACCGTAACTCGTCAAGCGTCATTGCTGCTGAATAATAGCGTTTTTGTCCCTTTTTGACAGCAGTGACAACGCCTTTTTGCTCTAAGCGTGACAAAAATGTGTAGATGGTCTGCTGTTTCCAGGAACGTTGGTTTTCTCCGTTGCAGTAAGCAATTACATCCTGTAATGTAGCGGGGCTTTCCTGAGCCCACAGGTATTGCATGATTTCATACTCTGCATTTGATAAATTTAGAAATGGCTGCATATATACTCCCTCTTACTATTGTGTGATTAAGTTGGTTGCTGATATATCTTTTGAAGGTTTTATCACTTCGTATCATCCTGCCTGTTTTGATGCGCTTGCGCCTGCCCAAGGAAGGATAATATGCTTATATGTCAGATTATAAGTGATTTTACTTAGATAAGCAAGCGATACTGTATAATTTATTTTAAATTTTACTTCGTTTCAGTAATACTTATATTCAATATTCTATAATATGTTTTTACAAATGTTACTGTTCGCATCCAAATGGTGTGAACAGTATTTTATCGCTTATATATTTTTTGAACACGCTCTATCGTGCTGTCCGGGTCTTGAAGCTTTAATTTCTGGCCGGATGAAATCTGGGGCATCATGATTTTATAAATCATGATGCCCCATGGCGGTTTATTTACAAAGTTCTTCGGCAAGCGCATCAAGTGCAGCCGTGCTTTCTTCATTTAAGGCGGACATAATTTTAACTGCTGTTTCTGTAAAAGTAAGTTCCTTGCAGCCCTCTAACATGCCGCGCATTTTATTGGCGGCTACGGGCGCCCAGGAACCGTTTTCGATAAGCCCGATGGTGCGTTTCTGGTAGTTGCGTTCTGTCAGTTCATGGATAAATTCCCGCATAAACGGGAATACATCCCCGTTGTAGGTCGGGGTGGCCAGGACCAGCTTGCCATAACGGAATGCGTCTTCTACCGCTTCCGCCATATCGCAGCGCGCCAGATCGTTTACTACGACTTTTGGGCAGCCTTTCTGGCGCAGTTTGTCTGCTAAGAGTTCCGCTGCTTTTTTGGTATTGCCGTATACGGAAGCGTAGGCAATCACAACGCCTTCGGTTTCCACGGAATACGAAGACCATGTATTGTAAAGGTTCAGATAGTAGCCTAAATTTTCTTTTAAAATCGGGCCGTGCAGCGGGCAAATGATCTGAATATCCAATGCAGCGGCTTTCTTTAAGAGATTTTGTACCTGTGCGCCGAACTTGCCGACGATGCCGATATAGTAGCGGCGGGCTTCGCACGCCCAGTCCTCTTCTACATCCAGAGCTCCGAATTTGCCGAATCCGTCAGCGGAAAATAAAACTTTGTCAAAGCTGTCATACGTAACGATAACTTCCGGCCAGTGTACCATTGGCGCGGCTACAAAATTCAAGGTATGTTTTCCTAATTCCAGGGTGTCCCCGTCTTTTACTACAATCTGCCTGTCCGGATAATCCGTGCCGAAAAATTGTTTCATCATCGTAAACGCTTTGGCGCTTGAAACAATTTTTGTTTCTTTGTATGTGTCCATAAAGTTTGCAATATTGGCAGAATGATCGGGTTCCATATGCTGTATGATAAAATAATCCGGGGAAGCGCCGTCCAGCGTATTTTTGATGTTGGCAAGCCATTCTTCCCCAAAATGCGCGTCTACTGAGTCCATAACGGCAATTTTATCATCTGTAATGACATAGGAATTATAAGCCATGCCGTTTTCTACCATGTACTGTCCTTCAAACAGATCAATTTCATGATCGTTTACGCCTACGTACTTAATATCGTTTGTAATTTCCATTGTAGTATCGCTCCTTTGCTTTTTGCCAGATATTGCCTGTCGAGTGACGGCTATGACATTATAGCATATGGAGAGTGGGTACGCAATGCTAATCGGGAGTTTTTTTACTGCATGCGTGTCGGTGGGACGGGACAGGCAAACCATTTTAAATCACGTCAAACTGCAGGCAAATAAACAATATCCCATCCGCATACCGGGCCGAAGCCGTCCCATGCATCTGTTCCGTCAGAAGCCTGGCAATGGAAAGCCCAAGCCCGGTGGATTTTGTTCCTGTTTCTACCGTATATAGCCGGTCAAACAGCTTTTGTGCGTCCACTTCGCCGAGCCTCTTCGCGTGGTTGGCAAACGTAATTTCTCCCCGGCGTGTCAGCGTTATCTTTAAATCCCCGTCACTATACTTCATGGCGTTGCAGAGCATATTTTCCAGAATACGAAAAAGCGCCGTGCGGTTCAGCCTGCACGTTACCGGTTCCTTTGGCATTGTAATTTCCGGTGAAATACGGCGCCCCTTTAACGCCGCATAGTGCGCTAAGATACTTTCCTCCAAAGCCCTGTTCAGTACGACCTCTTCCAATGGAAGAGCCTGTTCGGCCGACATGGGAAGCGAGTAGCCGAATAATTCCTCCGTCAGCTGTTTTAAATTGTCCGTGCGCCCGCGGATGACGGAAATGCAGCGGGCGGCGTTTTCGGAAAGATCTTCTTGTTCCAATAGATCCAGATAGCCGCAGACAGCGGTCAGCGGCGTCCGAAGATCGTGGGAAATATTGGTAATCAAATCTTTATATTCGTTTTCATTCCTTTTTTGAAGCTGTCGGAACTCCTCGTCCTGTCTGAATATCTGATTTAAAGCTGCAGTCATTGCCTTCAGGTCGTTATCCTGCATTTCCAGTGCAAGCGGCTTTTTGACCGGGGCGCTGATTCGAGATTCCAGCTGACGCCTGAGGCTTCGCAGCTGCAATTTCAAACCTGCAAAATAAATGATAAAAATGATCCATAACGCACTGATGACAAGAACTGCAGGCATCATCGTTTCCTCCATTATTTTAATTCTGTTTTTTGAAATTTCAGATATCCAACTGTCCCAATAAGGAGGGTCCATATCAGGCTGATCCCGATTGTCTGGCAGATATCAGCCCACGTCACGTCTAATTTCAGTACCTGTCGATACAGCCCAAGGGGAGTGTAATTGACAATCCTCAGGAGCTTTTCGGAAAGGATGGATGCCAGAAGATTCCCTCCGAATAAAATGCCCACAAAACAGATGCCCATTGTGGTTCCGGTTTTTCGCGCAAAGAATCCGATAATGCCGCAGACTGTAAACAGACTGATATATGCCGCGCTGCCGGCGGCGATCATTCCAATAATATAGGGAATCTGAGTTAAATTTCCGCAGATGTCCGCTGTGCCCAGGCCGTTTTTGACTCCTGCCGGAAGCGCTGTCACACACCAGTAAATCAGACAGAGTACGGTCACAACCATAGAATACATCAGCATTTTAGCCAGATAGACAGTGCTTCGTTTTTTTCCATAGGAGATCGATTCCTGAATCACCCGGTTCTCGAAGCTTCCGCTGATCATCCAGCCTGCAAATAAACTGGCAAGCAGCAGGGCCATTGCGCTGTCCCCCATTATGCCGCAAATAGAACCTCCAAAATAAAGGTCATACATTCTATCTAATGCTTTGATTTCTGACACATTGGCTGGGTCAGTCAACTTGAATCCAAATACGGCAGATGCAATTATTGTAATGATCACTACAATTTTCAAAGGCAGTGACTTCCGTACCTGATACCATTCAAAGCGTAATAAACTAAGCATTTTTGTTTACCACAATCACATTCATAAAATAATCTTCCAAGCTTGTCTCACACACGGAAATTTTTGTGATAATGACGTCATTTTCATGCAATATCTGCCCCACTCGTTCCCTTTCGTCCAGAAAATCGAACAGCAAAGACTTTGTTTGGGGACTGTAGCAATAATTCTATGATACCGTATTCCTTTGCTGTCAGCTCCAGTTCGGCGCCGTTTACTGTGAGCGTTTTGCTTTCGGTATCCAGCGTCAGTTCTTTATAGGAGAGTTGTTTTTTCTGGTCTTTCATATGATATCGCCGCAGATTGGAAATGACTCTTGCGGTTACTTCGCCCAAATCAAATGGCTTTGTGATATAATCATCTGCTCCAAGTGTCAGCAAATCAATTTTTGTACCTACCAAATCCTTTGCTGAAATCACAATAACCGGAATGTCACAGTCTTTTCGGATTTCTTTTAATATTTCGTCTCCGCTCTTGTAGGGAAGCATCAGATCCAGCAGTACCATGTCAAAGTGCTGGTTTCTTAACTGCCTGACACCGTCAAGTCTATCCCAGACGGATACGGTTTCATATCCATTGTTTTGCAGATTCTGTGCCAATAGCTGATTGACATCTTTTTCATCTTCGATAATCAGAATACGTTCCATATTATATTGCTCCTTGTATCATCTGCCTTTTAGGGTGCAGTTTAAATGCGATTTCATGATTTGTTCCG
>OFHA01002645.1_pt1 | contig 10194 bp, 8 predicted proteins | sample 1521891 | NCBI WGS metagenome assembly OFHA01 (sample SAMEA3504089, study PRJEB24116) | mouse gut metagenome | biome: mouse gut; feature: mouse-associated habitat; material: faeces | place: Denmark | collected 2011 | reverse complement strand
TCAGTCCCCTGCCGCCGGTTCCCGGTTCCTGCCAGCGGTCACGGACGCGTCCGCGTAGCCATCTAAACGGCAACACAGTATCTGATTGGTTGCCAGTTTATTAGCCGAACATGCATATAAGAACTCTGCATGGCCGCTAAGTAAATGACATTGCTGCGTACAGGTCTGCACATTTGCCGCGCTGCCTGCAGGCGTAGCAGATGCAGATATCCAGTCGTCATGCGCGCTTTTTAATGTCTGGATAGGTTACAGTTCCATGGGTGATCTGAACAATTATATTTTTCGGCGAATGGAAATAAGAAATGCTTAAGACGATACAAAAAAATCTGCCGCTGGCAGATTTTTTGCTGTGAAATAATCAAATTCTGTATGTCAAATATGCATGTACAATTAAAAAATCTATATATTACATCATAATGTACATTTGAAAACCGTTTATTGATTAATGCACATTCTCCGTTTAACTATTTGATTACAGTTACATTGGTAGCCTGTGGTCCCTTTGCGCCATCAGTTACTTCAAATTCTACAGAAGCGCCTTCTTCGAGAGACTTAAAGCCTTCCATGTTCAGACCGGAAAAATGTACGAATACATCTTTGCCTTCTTCATCTGTAATGAAACCGTAACCTTTCTGATTGTTAAACCATTTTACTGTACCCTTGTTCATGACAGTACCTCCACATCATTTTAGCTGTTTCCAGCTGATTAACTGTTTTCAACTGATCGTATGCAGCTGAATAGCTGTTCAGCCAACTGACTGTTTTCAGCCTGCACTAAGAATAGCATATGAAAATAAAAATGTAAAGCAAAAAAAGGCTCAAATTTCCGAAAAAACGATGTTATTTCGTTTTAGAAAATTTATTGTAAACTTTTCCCATTCCTTCTCGAAACTTTTATCCGGAATAAATACCCGGTAGGAAACGCCGGTAGTAAGCATCAGATGCTCATTCTGATAAAGAATATTCAGACAGACGCCCAGGATGTCTGTCGGTGAGATCGAAGTGCCGGAGGCCTGAATCGTATTTTTCAGGTTGGAAGGAGACAGCATTAGTACAAATTTAAAATAAGTCGGCGCACAGCGGCCTTTGATGAGCTCAAAAAAAATCGGACGCAGCCGGCCATAAGGCATAAAGGCTGGATTGTCAGGATACTGGCTGGATAACTCCTCTTTGGAAAAAAAAGATTCATTCAGCCGGCCGTCGATATCATATTTAACGGCGGTATGGACAGAGGCCTCGGAGAGAAGAAAATTGTCAAAAATCTCACTTCGCAGCAGCAGATTCATAAATTCTTTTTTTTCAATTAACTGAAATGCTTTCATAGTATAAAAACCTCCTAAAAGGGATGGCAGTGGATGTTCGGATATGGATCAATTATATCATAAGAGATTTTTGATCTCAACTGGGACTTAAAATGGGCAGCCCTTTCAGCTGCCATGGACACGTCCGCGCAGCCACCTAATATGAACATTAAAATATAATGAAACGTGAAAAAACAATTGAAAAACGTGTAAAATCAGGCTATCATAGAAGGGAACAGTTTTTGAGTCAGAGATTAGGAGAGGAATATAAAATGAGACAAAACCGGTTATACATAAAAAGGAGGAAACTGGCTGTCAGCCTGTTTCTTGCAGTGCTTAGCGGGACGTTGTCCGGATGTGCGCTGCCGGATGATTTTGCAGGGATGATACGCCCGGTAGAAGAAGTTGTCAGTACAGTGCGTCAGAACATGGAATTAAGGCAGCAGATGAACGCACTGGAGCTGCCGAAAGATGTTGAAAGCATTTCAGCAGGCAGGTATGCCTACGAGTCCTTATCAAAAGAAGAGCAAAAGATTTATGATCAGATGCTGGACGCTGTGATGAATCAGGAAGAGGAAGTGACGCTGTCAACTTCGGATGGCAGGCGTCTGGAAGATATTTTTAATTGTATCAAGGCGGATCATGGCGGCCTGTTCTGGGTAGAGAGCTTTCGGTATACGCAGTATCAGAGAAACGGGCAGACGGAAGTAATGTCGTTTGCGCCGAATTATATTATGACAGCCAAAGAGCGGGCGGCTATGCAGAAAAAAATAGACAGGCAGGTAAAGCAGTATGTAAAAGGACTTGCAGACGCAACAGACTATGAAAAAGCAAAGACCATTTACCGCAGGCTGATTCAGAAGGTGGACTATAATCTGAAAGCGGAGAATAATCAAAATATTATTAGTGTTTTTATCGGAAAAGAAACGGTGTGCCAGGGATATGCCAGCGCTATGCAGTATCTGATGAACGAGCTGGGGATTCCATGTGTGATTGTGACCGGTATGGCGAAAGGAGGGCCTCACGCCTGGAATCTGCTGCAGCTGGATGGAGAGTGGTATTATGTGGATGTGACCTGGGGCAATTCCAAATATCATGATGATGAAGAAAACGATGTCAAATATGTCGAATACGATTATCTGAATATAACGACTGAAGAAATGACGCAGGACCATAGTCCGCAGGTTGCATTTGATCTGCCTGTCTGCACGTCTCTTGAGAATAATTATTTTGTAAAAGAGAAAAAATATTTTACGTCTATGGACGAGACGGCAGTCGCAGAGATTGGAACGATTATTCGGCGGGCTTATAAAAAAGGAAAGAGCAACGTATCTATAAAATTTGGTAATCGGGAGTTATGCGCGCAGGCCAAAGAGTACTTTCTGACGCAATATCATATCAGCGATTACTGTGAAGGACTGGAAACGGTATATTATAAGACCGATATGCAAATGAATATTTTTGTTGTGATATTTCCGTAATCCGGGACGCTGTGCGAAGACTGGAGCCGTGCAGCTGTTGTGAACAGAAACCAGCTGTTACACATAATTTATAAATTCCGCCGAAATGTATTTACAAAAGCTGATTTTGATGGTATGATCATGTAGTAATGAATACTATGTAAAAATGAGATAAATAATGGATTATCCTATTAGAAAAATTATAAGACCGGTTTCAGGATAAGACTGGAATTACCGGATTTTAATATATCAGAAGGATACAGGAGGAAGTTATGGGTTATAAGATTATTGTAGACAGTTGCGGGGAGCTGCCGGAAGAATTAAAGAAGGATGTACATTTTGAGTCTGTTCCGCTGGAACTGGATGTGGACGACTATCATGTGGTGGATGACGAGAGTTTTTGCCAGGAGGAATTTTTAAGAAAAGTCAAAGAAAGTCCAAATTGTCCCAAATCAGCCTGTCCGTCGCCGCAAAGATATTATGATGCGTTTCAGGGGGAGGCGGAGCATATTTATGTGGTTACGCTGTCCGCACGGCTGAGCGGCTCATACAACAGTGCGCAGACGGCCAGACAGATGTTTACCGGCGATTTTCCGGATAAAAAAGTGTATGTATTTAATTCCTGCTCTGCTTCGATCGGAGAGACGCTGATCGCAATGAAAGTACAGGAACTGGAAGAGTCCGGATGTACGTTTGAACAGACGGTCGAGCAGACAGAAACATATATTGCAGGACAGCGGACATTTTTTGTACTGGAAACGCTGGAAACGCTTCGGAAAAACGGACGGCTAAGCAATCTGAAGGCGTTCGTAGCCAATGTACTCAATATCAAACCGGTTATGGGCTCAACGCCTGAAGGAGAAATCTGCCAGCTCGGGCAGGCACAGGGTATGAACAAAGCGCTCGAGCGAATGGTGCAGGAGATTATGCAGCATGCAGGAGGGCAGGAAAAACTGACCCTGGCAATCGCGCACTGCAATTGCCCAAACCGCGCCGAGCGTGTCAAAGAAAAGATCGAAAAGCTGATGAAATTTAAAAAGATTCTGATTCTGGATACAGCCGGTATCAGCAGCATGTACGCAAACGACGGCGGCATCATTGTTGCGGTGTAGCGGTATCTATGCAAAAAAAGTTTTTTAGAGTTGCACAAGTAAGGCAGCGCTGTTATAATGTCTCATAACAGGGAAATCTGCTTTGGCACAAACAGGAATGGATTTGGATTGGGTAGTATTCTTGCAGATACTGCCTGATTTTTTTCTCTTCGTTTTTGCGTATGGAAAAAGGCTCCCACAAAAGAAAGAATAACGGAGGCATTGTATGAATCTGATTGTATCGAAAATATTAATGTACGGGGATATGCCGCAGGATTCGATTTTAATGGAACTAAGCGCGATCTGCGCAGATCTGCGCGAACAGAGACAGACAAAAGAGGAACTGACAAAAAGAGTATTCCGGCAGGTAAAACGGCTGCTGATTCTGGCTACGGATTATGGATTTAATAAAAATCTGTGGCAGGATTATCTGACTTTTCTGCTAATTACGAATGAGAATCCGTTTAGCATTACATGCGAAAAAACAGGCGCGCATCCGGGAAGCGTGAATTATTTTGCCAAAAGTGATTTCAAGGCGTTTCAGCAGCTTTTTGACTATGATTTTGAATGGCTGGAACAGGAACTTTGTATCGACTGCTTTACCAGACTATCGGATTATACGGCGATTGGCAAGCCGGAGTTAATGTATAATAAAAATGTCAGTGAAAAAGTACGGGCGCTGAGCGAACAGCTGGCAGCGGCATCGGACGAAGAGCAGTTTTTTGTATTAATTACAGATTTTTATAAGGCGTATGGCGTCGGGATGTTTGGACTGAATAAGGCGTTTCGTATTTCGAAAGATGAGACAGGAAAAGGGATCGTGTTTCATCCGATTAACAATATGGATAAAGTAATGCTGGACGATCTGATCGGGTATGAGATACAGAAGAAAAAACTGACCGACAATACACGCGCGTTTGTCGAAGGACGCAAAGCGAATAACGTATTGCTGTTTGGAGACAGCGGGACTGGTAAATCGACGAGTATTAAAGCGATTGTGAATGCATTTTACGATCAGGGACTGCGCATGATTGAGATATACAAGCACCAGTTCCAGGATTTGTCGAATGTGATCGCGCAGATTAAAAATCGTAATTACCGCTTTATTATTTATATGGACGATCTGTCGTTTGAAGAGTTTGAAATCGAGTACAAATTTCTAAAAGCTGTGATTGAAGGCGGAGTAGAGACAAAGCCGGAAAATATTTTAATCTATGCGACGTCCAACAGGCGTCATATTATAAAAGAAACATGGAGCGACCGTGACGATATTAAAATTGAAAACGGGATGCACCAGTCGGATACGATGGAAGAAAAATTATCTCTGGTAAACCGTTTTGGAGTTACCATTAACTATTCCAAGCCGAGCCAGAAAGAGTATTTTCAGATTGTGATCGGACTTGCGCGCAGGGCCGGACTGACGATGAGCGACGACGAACTGCGTCTCGAAGCGAACCGTTGGGAATTAAGCCATGGAGGGATATCCGGGCGCACGGCGCAGCAGTTCGTCAATTATCTGCTGGGATGTCATTGTGCAGAGGAATAAAAATCGAAAAGGAGGGGTTCTTATGGGTGAATTAGAAGAAAAGAGATTAAACGCTGCGGAATCAGAGGTTCCGGAGAAACGAGATTACGAAAAAGAACTGATCGCGATCATCAAAAGCGGCGAACCTCCCCAGATCATCCGTAAGAAGCTGGAAGATTACCACGAGAATGACATCGCCTCTGTCTGGGAAAAGCTGACAAAAGAAGAACGGATTAAATTTTACCAGCTGCTTGGAAATGAAACGATCTCTGAGATTTTTACGTATCTGGAAGACGACGTCAGCCGTTATCTGGAAGAACTGGGACTGGAAAATGCGGCGGATATTCTGGAATCGATGGATGCCGACGATGCGGTAGATATTCTGGATGAGATGGAAGATGAAAAATCAGACCGCCTCATTCAGCTGATGGACGAAGAGTCCAGACATGATATCGATCTGATTCAGTCTTATGAGGACGATGAGATCGGAAGTAAGATGACGACCAACTTTATCGTAATCCGACGAGGACTTACGATACCGGGCGCGATGAAAGAGCTGGTGACACAGGCGGCGGATAATGACAATATTTCCACGCTTTATGTCGTAGATGAAAACGACAGCTTTTGCGGAGCGATTGATTTAAAAGATCTGATTATTGCACGTAAATATATGCCGCTGGACGATGTAATTACGACATCGTATCCGTATGTCTATGCGAAAGAGTCCATTGACGAATGTATTGAAGATCTCAAAGATTATTCCGAAGATTCCATTCCGGTACTGGATAATGATAAAAAAATCCTTGGCGTTATTACGGCCCAGGATATTGTGGAAGTCGTAGATGAAGAGATGGGCGAGGATTATGCAAGACTTGCCGGACTGACAGCGGAAGAAGATCTGAATGAACCGCTGTTAGAAAGCATGAAAAAACGGATTCCCTGGCTGGCGGTGCTGCTTGTGCTTGGGATGATTGTTTCTGCAGTTGTCGGTGTGTTTGAGCAGGTCGTATCCCAGCTGACCATTGTGGTCTGCTTTCAGTCGCTCATTCTTGGCATGGCCGGAAATGCGGGTACACAGTCGCTTGCGGTAACGATTCGCGTGCTGATGGATGAAAACCTGACCGGCGGACAAAAATTGCGTCTAATGTTTAAAGAGATGCGCGTCGGGGCAGTTAACGGGTTTTTGCTTGGTCTGCTCTCGCTTGTATTTATTGGCTGTTATATTGGACTGATCAAGGGCAGGGGATTCGGATTCGGATTTGCAGTCAGTGCATGTATCGGGTTTTCGCTGGCGATTGCAATGCTGATATCAAGCATTACCGGAACAGTGATTCCGATGTTTTTTCATAAAGTAAAAATAGATCCGGCAGTTGCTTCCGGCCCGTTGATTACTACCGTGAACGATCTGGTCGCTGTTGTGACATATTATGGAATGACCTGGCTGCTGCTGATTCATCTGCTGCAGCTGGCAGATTGAGGGAACCATGCGATTATCAAAAGAACAAAACGAACGTTATCAGAGGCATCTGTGTCTGGATGAAGTAGGCAGAGAAGGACAGGAAAAGCTGAAAACAGCGAAGGTGTGCGTGATCGGAGCCGGCGGTCTGGGATCGCCGGCAGCCATGTATCTGGCTGCAGCCGGAATCGGAACGATTGGAATTGCAGACGCGGATGAAGTGGAAGTATCCAATCTGCAGCGGCAGATTTTGCACGGAACGGATGATCTTGGAAAGAAGAAGGTACGATCCGCAAAAGAGACGCTGCACCGTCTGAATCCGGATACGGTGGTACATACGTATCCGGTCTTTGTCGATGCCGGTAATATCATGCAGATCATCAAGGAATATGACTTTGTGATAGATGGCTCTGATAATTTTGAAACGAAGTTTCTGATCAATGACAGCTGCGCAGCGGCGCAAAAGCCGTTTGTACATGCAGGCGTCATCCGGTTTCAGGGGCAGCTTATGACCTGGGTACCGGGGCAGGGACCATGCTACCGCTGTATTTTTAAAGAGCCGCCGCCCGAAGGAGCGGTACCGTCTGCCCGTGAAGCTGGGGTTATGGGCGTTATTTGCGGTGTGATCGGCAGTCTGCAGGCTATGGAAGCGGTAAAGTACGTGCTGGGCATAGGAGAGCTGCTGACGGGAAAACTGCTCACGTACGATGCCCTTCTCGCGCAGTTTCGGACGATTCAGCTGCCTGCGCGCGCAGCGGACTGCAGTGCGTGCGGAGAAGGCCGGATTCGTATTTAAAGCAGCTTCTCCAGTTTTCCGCGGAAATATTGAATGAGCGGGCCATTGCAGCAGGCATTTACGATGGTTCCGATTCCGACGATTTCCCATACGGAGTGATGCGCGCCAAGGCAGAAGATTACGCCGGCCGCAATTACAGTCAGGTCCGACAGGATTCTGGCCATTCGGAAAGAAATTTTTTCTTTTGTATACGTTGTAATGATAAAAGCAACGCTGTCATAAGGGGCGATTCCCATATCCGCGATCATATAGCTGGCGCAGCCCATAGAGGCGAAAAGCGTTCCGAGCAAAAGCAGTACGATGCGCAGCGGCAGACGGACTGTCAGACCGATCTGATCCAAAAACAGCCAGCATAAAAAATCAGCGGTGTATCCGACCAATACCATATTGATGATCGTTCCAGGGCCGATGCAGTGTCTGACCGTGAACCAGACGATGAGCAGCAGCGCGGCGTTCATAATCAGCTGCCAGTTTCCAAAAGACATCCCAAGAAATCCGCTGATACCAAGGTTCATGCAGGAAAACGGATCGACGCCAAAGCCGCTCATACGATACGATAAGAAGCGACACACATGCCGATCAGCAGAATACCTGTCAGCATCAGAAGCGTTCGTTTTGCTGTATAATTGTTTTTGCTGTTCAAGGCCGGGTCACCTCCAGTACGTAAATCCGGGAATCAAAGTCTGTATAAGGAGTCACGTCCGGCGGTACCTGACCGGCAGTTTCATCACTTGTAATCAGTCCTGCGTACATCAGTTCATCTCCATAATGACAAATTCCGGTTCTGGAATTGCGATAGAGGTAATCCGGATTCAGACCTTCCAGACGCAGTCTTGTGTAACGGTCATTGACGACGTTTAAGATCCGGTACCAGCCGATCAGAGCAGTTTTCTGATCTTCGCTGACACACATCCATGCAGCCTCATTTCCCTCAAACGGACTCTTTAGCCGATAAAACGTGCCGTATTGTAAAATTTCCCGATATTGTTTCATAAAACGAATCTGTGCTTTGACTTCTTCGGTTTCCTGCGGGGTCAGTTTGTTCAGATCCAGTTCGTAGCCGAAAGTGCCAAAGTATGCGACGTTTGCTCTGGTATGCAGCGGCGTGTAGCGGAATACCTGATGGTTCGGCGAGACGGATACATGCGAACCCATACTGCTGAGCGGATAACACATCGACGTTCCGTATTGAATTTTCAGCCGTTCGATCGCATCGCTGTTATCGCTGACCCAGCCTTGCGGCGCATAGAATAGCATGCCCGGATCAAAGCGGCCGCCGCCGCTGGCGCAGGATTCGAAAAGTACATGCGGAAATTCTCTGGTCAGACGTTCATAGAGGGCATAAACGCCAAGTATGTAGCGGTGGTAAATTTCGCCCTGGCGGTCTGCGGGCCATGCTTTGGAATAACATTCGGTAATGCTGCGGTTCATATCCCATTTTATATAGGAGATTTTTGCAGTTCTTAAAAGCTCCGCCATCTGTTCGTAAATCGCGTTTACGACTTCTTCTCTGGAAAAATCCAAAACATACTGAAACCGTCCATGAGAGACAGATCGCTGCGGCGTTTCCAGTATCCAGTCCGGGTGTTGTCTGTAAAAGTCGGAGTCTTTGTTTGTCATTTCCGGTTCAAACCAGAGGCCAAATTTCATACCGAGAGCTTCGATGCGCTCTGCCAGTCCGGCGATTCCGTTTGGCAGGCGGTCTTTATTTGGTTTCCAGTCGCCAAGCCCCGCTTTTTCGCCGCTTCGGGCGCCAAACCAGCCGTCATCCAGAACAAACAGCTCTGCGCCGCATTCTTTTGTTCTTGCGGCAATTTCGATCAGACGCTCTTCGGTAAAATCAAAATAGGTTGCTTCCCAGTTGTTATTTAAAATCGGCCTCGGCCGGTCACGCCAGTAACCTCTTGCCAGACGCTTCTGATACAGCTTGTGAAAGGTCTGGCTTAAATGGTTCAGGCCGCGGTCGGTATAGACGAGAACCGCTTCCGGTGTCTGAAGGGTCTCGTTCGTATCCAGTTTCCAGTCGAAGGTCTCCGGATCGATACCAGCCAGAATACGTACGGTCTGATGAGCGTCTGTCTCTGCCTGTATGCGAAAACAGCCGCTATAGATCAAAGACAGTCCGATCGCCTCTCCCTGCCGTTCATCCGCAGAAGGCCGTTTTAGTATCAGAAACGGATTATGCTCATGGGAAGAGTTGCCGCGCATACTGCCGATGGACTGAATACCTGGCTCGAGTCTGCGGGTATGAATATGGCATTCTCTTGCCCAGCATCCGGACAGCTGTTCCCAGATATAATCACAGTCTGGCAGGTCCAGACAAAGACTCATGGCGCGCGTCAGGTGTACAGGCTGTGTGCCCTGGTTGAGAAAACGTACGCTGCGTGCAAGTATGCCTCCTTTTGCGAAAATCGTGTAAAACAGCTGCATCTGAACGTTTGTAACATCGTCCTTTAATGTGATGCAAAGGGTACGGGCTTCGGCATCGTTTTCCGTATAGGTAGCAGGCAGTCCGGACAGAGCTGGTTTCCCGTCGGTGATAGCGTAAGAGTCGTATGTAAAATT